>Ga0208544_10001510_pt1 | contig 16015 bp, 18 predicted proteins | sample DEB08_DNA_9_FD_184526 | JGI IMG/M metagenome (GOLD analysis project Ga0208544, IMG submission 184526) | Aqueous microbial communities from the Delaware River and Bay under freshwater to marine salinity gradient to study organic matter... | ecosystem: Environmental > Aquatic > Marine > Coastal ... | reverse complement strand
ATTAGAGCTTATATAGAGTTCTACAATCGGTGCTTAGTAAAACCTTTAAAATGGAAGTTCAAAGGGTTCGACAAAGGAAAGAAATTGAAGAATATTAACTGCCGCTAACTTCTTGCGCAAACCACTAGCGGCTCAAACCATCTTTTTATTAGGCGCAGTTTATTTTAGAAAATTTGCCATTTTTAAAACGGTTTTAAGTGCTACCTTAATTGGTCTTTGTTTGATAATTATATCTGCGATTGTCTTTCGCTTAGTGATGTTTGACCTTTTTGATGGGTTGTTAACTTTTAGGCCCGAAATGATGGTTGACGGCAAAATGATGCCTGTTGAACCTTCTCGAGGTTTCCAAAATTTCATGGAAAGAAATGCCGAAAATTATTCAAAGTTAGTCGGTTTATGGATTATACCAGCTGTGCTTTTAGTAGTTGGGTATTTCAAATTGAAAGAAACGGAGTTGTAACAGTTGCTAGTTGCTAGTTACGCTCTAACCAGCAACTGGAAAACCACCAACGATGAACGGAAAAATTTAGTGGAAGAAAAAATCTATCAACATGAATTTTAAAAAGCCTAAAGCAATCTATATGCAAATTGCCGATTATATATGCGAAAGCATTTTAGCTGCGGAGCTAAAAGGAGGAGACCGTATTCAATCCGTTCGAGAAATGGCTGCACAGGTTGAAGTCAATCCCAACACCGTAGCCCGAACCTTTACTTATCTACAAGAAAAAGAAATTATTTTTAATAAACGAGGCGTGGGTTATTTCGTAGCAGAGGATGCACTCGAAAAAACAAAAGTCTTGAAAAAAGCCGCGTTTATCAAACAGTTTCTCCCCGAAGTGTTCAAATTGATGGAACTATTGGGTATTAGTTTTGAGGATTTAAAGAAGTTGCGAGAGGGTGAGGTGATAAGGTAACGAGGTTAGGAGGTAAAAGGGTAATGAGGTTAGGAGACAATCATTTTTTCACATTTAAAATTAGAATTATGAAAACCAGCAATAAAATATTCTTAGGTTTATTGGCCGCCATCGCCTTAAATGTCTTAACAGGAATGGTCATCTTACGAGCTAACTTAGGGCCAGGTAGCATTGGAAATGGAGACATAAGCATTCAAGGAACAAAAGATATAAAAAAGGTAAGATTAACTGCAACTGATTTTAAAGGCATTAATATTGGGGATAATTTTCAAGTAATATTAACACAAGGAGCGGAAGAATTTGTAGAAATTGAAACGGATGCTAATTTAATTGGCTACTTTGATGTCCAAGTAGATGATAATAAAACCCTCTCTGTAGCAGCAAAAGACGGTTATAGCTTGATTCCTACCAAAAGCGTTCAAATTCATATCGGCTTTAAAACATTGGAAAAAATTAAAAGTCATAGTCATAGTACTATTTCCTCCGACCAGCAATTAAGTTTCGAAAAATTAATCCTAGAAATTCAGAATAGCAGCGTAATGGCATTTGGTGTCAATGCGCAAGCACTAGAAGTTCGTATTAGCGGTTCCAGTAAAAATAAAATACATGGCACAACTGATAATTTAGAACTGAACGTATTCAATAATGGAAAATTTGAAGGGCAAGCATTAACCGTCAAAAAAGCAAAGGTCAGCATCAATAATAGCGGAACGGCAGATATAAAAGTAATTAACGCTTTAGACGCCGCTACCCATAATAATGGAACGCTTCGATATAGCGGTAATCCTTCCATTAATCAACGATCGAGTAATTCAGGAAGCATTATCAAAAATTAATTAGTTCATCGTATCTCATTTTGGTGAGAGGTGGCTAGGCACGCTGGAATTATTTCAGCGTGCTTTTTTATAAAAGAGGTTATGAGGTAACAAGGTTATGAGGCAATGAGGTCATGAGAAGTTAAACTCATTTACTCATCAACTCATTAACCTCATTACCCCATTGCTTTACTACTCTTCCGTTTTCTTCATAGCCGTATCAATAGTCTTCCGTGGTAATTTTTCATCTCGTTGAGAAGTATGCCAAACAAAAGAAGCAATCACTGTTGCTGCTTGCTTTAAATCATCTGCTACTAAATGGTCCCAATTATCCATATTAGAATGGTGGGTTCGATTAAAATAGGCAATGGGTTCTTGGATAAATTGAAAGCCTGGAATGCCTACTGCATCAAAAGCTAAATGGTCCGTTCCACCTGTATTACTCAAAGTTAAGGTACTCGCATCCAGGTCCTTAAACGGATGTAACCAATTTCTAAAAATTGGCGCAACTGCTTGATTTCCTTGTAAATAAACGCCTCTTACTTTTCCTGTTCCATTATCCAAATTAAAATAACCTGCTACTTTTTCTTGAGCTGGTTTTAATGATTGCGGTGTATAAGTATCAGGTGCAAATTCAGCATAATGATTTTTCACATAGCCTCTTGAACCATACAAACCTTGTTCTTCCCCTGTCCATAATGCCAAGCGCAAAGTTCGACGTGGCGCTACCCCACTCTCTTTAATGGTTTCTAATAAAATCCTTGCTACTTCCATCATTACCGACGAACCCGCCCCATTATCCGTTGCCCCCGTAGCCGTATGCCAAGAATCAAAATGAGCGCCAAAAATTACTACTTCGTCCTTTAAGTCTGTGCCTGGGATTTCTGCAATAATATTATGCTCCATTTCATCTGGATTGGTGTATTTACTTTTAATTTCCAAACTTAATTTTACGGGAATATCCTTCTGCGTCAAACGGAAAATACGGTTATAATGCTCTACCGCCAAAGTTGCTTGTGGAACAACTGAAATACCTTTGTTCCAAGGTCTACCCTCTCCCGTTCTAGCACGAGAAACGAAAACAGTTCCTAAATCGCCTTTATAACTTCTATCCAACACCGCTAAGGGTTGTTCTGCTGCTAAGAAATTCCACATTTTTTGATTGAAACTTAGTCCACCTAAACGATTAAAATTTCTTCTTGGGCGAGGGGTTGGCATCGGCGCATTTGCCATATCCAATAATTCATCATTGGTTCGGCGATTTGCTGGCGGATCAAACCATTCTTTAGTTGTCCGAATCGTATCTAATAAAACAAATTTACCTTTTAATTTACCTTTGTATTTTTCTAAACCTGCTTCATCATCTGCTTGCAAATAGATAACTTCGCCAGTCACTTCTCCATCGGTAGAAGGTGACCAAGCCTTTGGATAAGCAATTATTTGCCAATAATTGGGTGTATGCGCTTGCATCGTAAAATGTTCCAATTCCCAACCTCTGCCAAATGGTCCCCATTCTTCGAGATGCACATTTTTCATGCCCCAATCATTTAGGGTCTTTTGTGCCCAACCCGTTGCTTTATCCAACATAGGCGAACCTGTTAACCGTGGGCCATAGACATCCATCATCCAACTGGCGGTTTCCATAATATGGCTTTCTTCTAACCCATGTTTTCGGATAAGCTCATTGATTTTTTCATCGGGTAGGTCTTGGGCGAATAAGTTAATCGTGCCTAGTATTAAGGCAATACAGAAGAGTGCTTTTTTCATAACCTGATTTTTTATTGGTTGATAATAAGTGCAATTTTAGGTAAAATAAGTATTTTTAGGCGTAAATTGCATTAGAAATATTGAAAATCAATTACTTAACATCTCTTTTTCTTTTAGGTGGCACAGAACTGGAACACTTTGGGAAAAAAATTACTATAAGGGATGAAAAAAAATTAGGTCTAAACAAGCAACTTTCCTTTAAATCTGTGGAATTTGTGGCAGAAAAACCACGGACTTACATCAATGTTTACATTTGCACCTTTTCTTGTATAGTTATTTTTAAAGCCCGATAAAGTAATAGTTACCTTTAGCATGTCTCGAAGACAAATAAATATAGCTTAGAAAATAGGAACTAACCGCAAAATATTTAAAAGAAAAAAGAAAGATAACTTTGTCCAACATTTCATTTTCGGCAATAGCCCTATTTGAGCTACAGCGCAAATTGTAACCGTTACCAATCATATATAAATTAACAGAATGAGTAAAAACATCATTATAGTATTATTTTTCCTAATTGGGCTTAATCAAGTAAAATCACAAGAGGTGGCTCAAATTGTAATCGGCACAAAACATATACTCCATTCCAATATTTTGAATGAAGATAGAGCATATTGGGTTAGCCTTCCTGAATCTTACAGCAACGTAGGATCATCCTATAAAAGATATCCAGTGCTTATCGTACTTGATGGAAATGCACATTTTAGGTCTATAACAGGTATGGTAAACTATATGAGCGCTGGATTAAATGGAAACACAAGAATTCCAGAAATGATTGTAGTAGCCATTCAAAATGTTAACAGACGCAGAGACTTTACACCTGACAAAATTATTACAAAAAGGGAAAATGATTCTGGCGGTGGAGATAACTTTTTAAGTTTTTTGGAAGATGAACTTATTCCTGAGTTGGATCAGAAGTATAGAACAGACCCTTATCGAATACTTTTTGGACATTCTTTAGGTGGTTTATTAGCTACTCATGCCTATATGAAAGAAAAGACTCTTTTCAACGCATTCATTGCTGTTGACCCGAGCTTTGGCACATGGGATACTGAAACTATGGACAAAAAATTAGATGCCGTAACTAAGCAATCATTTGAAAGATTCATTTACATAGCCACCGCAAACTGGGGCAAAAGAAATATTAGAAATCGAAATCGTCATGTAAGATTGTACGAAGCATTAAATAGTAAATGTGAAGATGAGTTTCCTGCGAAACTGGAATATTTCGAAAATGAAAACCACGGTTCTGTTCCACTAGTTGCTTTTTATAATGGTATTTCAAGCATTTTTAAAGGCTATGGAATTTACTATCGAAATATTGAAAGTAAAGAGCAACTAATTCAACATTTCCAGTCTCTTTCTTTGCGACTTTCATCAGATTTTAGGCCACCAGAGTATCTTGTGAACCGAATAGGTTATAGAATGTTACAAACTAGAAATGAAAGTGAAAAGTCCAAGGCATTGTCATTCTTTATCTTGAATACAGAAAACTTCCCCAATTCATTTAATGCTTTTGATAGTTTGGGAGAGGCCTATGAAGCTCTAGGAGATAAGGAAAAAGCAATCAAAAACTATAGAAAATCGCTTTTGCTTAATTCCAATAATAATCACGCCAGAATGAAGATAGAAAGCTTAAACAAGAGCGAATAAAGTCTAGTAAATAAAGGGGAGTCTCCCCCCTAAATTCTCTCACAGAATCGTACAGACAAAAATACAAGGATTACCCAACCACTTTTTAAACTGTAGTTTTTTCCTTATCTTACTCCAATAAAACTAACAAAACTATGCGTTTACTCATTTCCTTATTAAGTCTATGCTTATTATTCGCTTGCGACCCTAAAAAAGATACGACCTCTACAACCCCTCCACCAACCGTCAATGAAAGAATCGGTATTTATAAAAATGCCACAATTTATACAGGCAGGAGTGATTATGAATTTGAAATTGATGGGCAGGCTATGCTTATCCGAGTGAGTAATATGGATGTGCACAGTCAACCAGCCATTCCTAGTAATTTGACCGTACCAGATATAAATGGTTTCCCTGTGGCAAATCCATTATTAATTGGCAAAAAATATACACTCGCTTTTGCGCCACAAGAGCAATTAAAAAGCATCCAGCTATTAGGTCATGACCCCTCCAATACAGAATTGCCTGCTATTCCCGAAAATTATTCTGGTTTACTTTCTGTTGGGCCATCTGCGGATAGTCGAGCTTATTTGAATTTATTTTCGGATTTAACGGCTATTTTATTGGTTAATTATGATGCTAAAGAGCGACCAATGTATAAACATGGGCGTTGGACTCGAACAGATAATGGGCAAAAAGTTAGTGTACAATTTGGCGATGAAAACTGGGATTTTTTAGTCAGGGAAAACGCTTTAGTATTGGCTAGTCGTCAAATGGGTACGGGAGGATTAAGTTTAATAGCAACTGAAAAATATGATATTTGTCATTATGTCAAACAGTGGTTATCCGTACTTTCTGCTACCGACGGACAAGCACAAATCGCAACTAGCTTTATGACACCTACTTCTCCTTTAGCAGATATTCTAAGAACCGAGCATGCTTATATGGGACTTTATGGTGAACTAGAACATGTTTACAAATTAGATGAAGCCACTATTAGTAAAGTGTTACGGGCTAATCCTACAGTTCAAGGTGTTTGTGATTTGGTGTTGCGAAGTTCAGGGGAAGGGCATTGATTCAATCATACTTCTTAAATCATAAATCCTTTTTAATCGTATTATTTTCAAACTATTATTTTGATAACACCTAACAGATATATATGATTTATAATTTAAGATTTGTTGACCTTAAGGGCAATAATCATTCTTTATACCTTTTTACCTTCCAAATCCTGTTACTTTTTAATACTTTTGCCATCTAAAAGATAGAGGTTATTTATAAAAGAATAATCATCCAATTAAAAAGAGCGGTTTTACACCCCGACTTTTATTTTTTAATTTTTCAAAAAACTAATAATCAATGGGATTATTTTCATTTTTAAAAGGAGCTGGTTCTAATATCTTGAATAAGGTAACTGGAAAAACTGCTGCTGTAGCACCAGCAAAGATTGAATTGAGTAAAACAGATGCTTTAAAAGCAGAAATTGCTAAATTAGGTTTACCAGTTCAAAATTTAGACATCTCTTTGGGAGAACAAGTAATTGTTAATGGTAGAACCCTTGATAATGCAACTAGAGAAAAGGTGATTTTAGCTTTAGGAAATGTAGAAGGCGTCACTTCTGTAGATGATAGAATGGAGGTTGAAAATGCAGAACCAGAAGCGGTATTTTACACGGTACAAAAAGGAGATTCTTTATCAAAAATTGCTAAAGCGCAATATGGTAACGCCATGGCTTATCCTGCTATCTTTGAAGCAAATAAGCCAATGTTAACTGCGCCAGATAAAATTTACCCTGGGCAAGTTTTACGTATTCCTGCACAGTAAATAGATTTGAAAGTTGCGATGTTACCTTGTTGCGATGTTGTTTAGCTAACTTCGCAACATCGCAACATCGCAACAAAACCATCAATTGATAATGACTTCATCTATTATTTCTCGCTTTTCTTATTATAAGCCTCTTCCGTCAATTCTTTAGACACAGCAGATTTAAGTACTCGAATATAAGTCTTTGGACTAACTTCCAAAGTAACACTATTGTCGTCTACTTTAGTAATTTTTCCATAGATACCACTCGTTGTGACAATCTCATTTCCTTTAGCTATCGCATCCACAAATTTTGTTTGCTCCTTATGTTTTTGGGACTGAGGTCTAATTAAGAAAAAATAAGCTACAACAAAAATTAAAAGCGGGAATATCATTTGATTTAAAAATCCTGTATCCGCTTGTAACAATAAAATGTTAAGTCCTTCCATATTCTAAATTAAAAATTTTTTTAAATGGAAAATTGAAAATCACTCAATCTTCTTCCGAACTTTCCCCATCAGATATAAGGTAGTCTCTGAAGGATGGGTATTCGCTTGTATAAAAATAGGTTTTGTCTGATATGCTTCTTTCTTTTTTGTATCAAATTTTACAAAAATTTCCCCTTCTCCACCAATTGGAATCGGTTCTTTTGGCCATTCTGGTACAGTACAACCACAAGTCGATTTTGCGTTACTAATAATTAATGGGGCTTTTCCAGTATTTTTAAACTTAAAAGCATGCGTCACAATCGCTCCTTCTTCTACTTCTCCATAGCGATGGCGAATATTATCAAATTCCATTTTGGCAACATTAATGGTATCCACTGGTTTAGCTGCCGTCACTGGATTTCGGACAATATCTGCATTGCTAATACTCCCTTTTTCTATTTTTATTTCTTTTAGGGCTTTCTCATCAGTTTGTTCAGAGACTTGTTCTTGACAAGCGACCAATAGCAATAAACTGCCCAAGTAAATAAAAAATTTAATCATACGATGCTTTGATTTTGAGCCGCAAAGGTAATTTTTTTAGGGAAATAATCCGTGAATGTGCTATTTATTATTTATCCCAATTCGGTTTTCTTTTTTCAGCAAAAGCATTTAAGCCTTCTTCTCCATCTCGGCTAAGAATACTACAAACGATTTTTTCACTCGCATAAGTATAAGCGTCTTCTAAATCCATATTTAATTGTTCATAAAACATCCTTTTGCCAATTGTTAAGGCTTCTCGCCCTTTTCCAGCAATAGTCGTCGCCATTTTCAAAACTGCCTCGTCTAATTCTTCCGCAGGTACTACACGGTTTACTAAACCTTCCTCCTTGGCTTCTTTTGCTGATAAAAATGCTCCTGTTATCAACATTTCTAATGCTTTTTTCGGATGGATATTTCGGCTTAAAGGAACAGCAGGTGTAGAACAATAAATGCCATAATTAATACCAGAAGTAGCAAATTTGGCATGGTCAGCCGCAATAGCTAAATCACAAGTCGCTACTAATTGGCAGCCCGCAGCCGTAGCTACGCCTTGTACTTTGGCAATAACTATCTGATTTAACCCCCTAATTTTCAACATCATTTCTGTACACTTAGCAAAAAGTGCCTCTCCAAAAGCTCTATTTCTTTGGCTGCGAATTTCTTTTAAATCATGCCCTGGGCAAAAAGCTTTTCCTGCTGCACTAATGATTACGACTTTGACATGCTCCGATTTTTCAATCTCCTTTAATTGTATCAACATAGCTTCTAACATTGCCATAGATAAGGCATTATATTGGCGTGGTCGATTAAGGGTTAGTTCGCAGATACCATCGACATCTTTTCTAAGTACAAAATCTTCCGTTGTTGTAATCGTTGTCATTATAAAATAGTGTTTAAGTATTAATTAATTCGAGTTGCGGGTTGCAAGTTGCGAGTTCAAAAACGAATACACACCGCAACTTAAGCTCCTATACAAAGGAATCTGAAAATTACAAAAGATTTATCGTTTTTTAAAAACTAAACCATATTACCCTCCTTTTCCTCTATTTTCACCTCCCAAAGCATTCAATTCTTTTTTTAGCTATTTTTGCTGAAAAAAATTAATATAATGGAAAAACATAAATATCCTTACGGAATTATCGGCAATTGCGGCTATATCGGATTAATTGACACGCACGCTAATGTTGGCTGGTTATGCTGGCCTAGATTTGATAGTAGTTTTGTTTTTGGTACTTTATTAGATGATGAAAAAGGTGGTGGTTTTTCTATTTCCCCAGAAACAGCAATAACTAGCACACTACAGGAATATATCCCTAATACCAATGTTTTAGAAACGACAATTACAGCAGAAGATGGTACCTACAAAGTCATTGATTTTGCACCTCGTTTTCTCAATAATGAACGACAGTATAAACCATTGATGTTGGTACGAAAAATTGTACCGATTGCTGGAACACCTCGCATTAAAATTGCTTGTAACCCTGTCGGCAATTATGGGGAAACAATTCCTACAAAAGTGTTTGGTAGTAGCCATATTCGTTACGAAGGCCTAGCAGAACCATTGCGTTTAACAACGAATATTTCTTTGAATTATGTGGATAATGAACAGGCTTTTGTACTAAAGGAAACCAAACATATTATCCTCACTTGTGGAGCACCTTTGGAAGGGCCACTAGAAGAAACAGCGGAGACATTTCTTAGAAAGACTATCAGTTATTGGCGAAATTGGGTCATGACAACTTCTACAGAAAATTTCCACCAAGAAGCCGTTATTCGGTCTGCCTTAACTTTAAAATTGCATGAATACCAAGATACAGGCGCCATTATTGCCGCCACAACGACTAGTTTACCCGAATTTCCTGGCAGTACTCGTAATTGGGATTATCGTTTTTGTTGGATTAGAGATACCCATTATACCATCAAGGCGCTCAATCAATTAAGCCATTTTAGCATTACCGAAAGATATGCAGAATTCATTCAAAACATTGTCTTAAATAAGGAAGGTCGGTATCATCCACTCTACCCTATTACGATGGATAGGATTCCAGAAGAAAAGATTTTGCCGCTGAAAGGCTATCGTGGGGAAAAGCCTGTTCGGATTGGCAACCAAGCCTATGAACATATCCAGAATGATGCTTATGGGCAAGTTTTAGTGACACTTTTACCTTTGTTTTCGGACAAACGATTGGCAAGCAATGCCCCTTCTAGTAATCTACTGGAAGTGACCAAAACTTGCCTAGATATGATTGACAAAACGATGGACGAGGGCGATAATGGACTTTGGGAATTTAGAGGCACTAGTCAAAAACATTCCTATACTTACCTATTCCATTGGGCGGGTAGTCATGCAGCGAAAAAAATCGGTAAAATTATTGGGGATACTGCCATGATTAAAAAAGCGAATCGGTTGATTAAAGCTTCCGCAGAAATGTTAGAGGCTTGCTATGATGAAGAACGAGGCGTTTATACCCAAGCGGTTGGTTCACCTAATTTAGATGCCAGTTTATTACTATTAATCAATATGGGCTATCTCAATCCTAGGAGTGCTAAAGCAAAAAAACACTTAGCCGTCTTGGAAAAGGAACTAAGAACGGAATCTGGTTTGTTTTATAGATATATTCATGTAGATGATTTTGGTGCTCCAGAATCAACCTTCTTAATTTGTGCTTTCTGGTATGTGGAAGCTCTAGCAAGAATGGGCAGATTAAAGGAAGCCATTGAAATCTTTGAAAGATTGGTCAAACATGGCAATCACTTAGGTTTATTAAGTGAAGATGTGCACGAAAAATCGGGCAGTCAATGGGGTAATTTCCCACAAACTTACAGTCATGTTGGTTTGATTAATGCCGCTTTTACGATTTCTCGAAAATTAGACAAACCAGCTTATTTTTAGAAAATTAGTTGTCGGTTGTCCGTTATCTGTTAACGCAACCGACAACCAACAACCAACAACTATGAAAAACATCTACCTCCTCGGCTTCATGGGCTGTGGCAAAAGTTATATAGGAAAAGGACTCGCTCAAAAATTGGGTTGGGAATTCTTGGATATGGATGATTTCCTAGAAGCCAATGAAGGCATGACTATTTCTCAGATATTTGCCGAAGGTGGAGAAAAACTTTTTCGAGAATTAGAACGCAATTACCTACATGCTACTTATGATTTTAACCAAACCGTCATTGCTACAGGTGGCGGAGCGCCTTGTTTTTTTGATAATGTTGATTGGATGAATACCAATGGACAAACTATTTATTTAAAAACGCCTGTTTCTATATTAGTCAACAGACTTGAAAAAGAAACAGCACATCGACCATTATTAGCGGGAAAAACATCAGAGGAACTCCATCAATTTATTACCAACAAATTAGTTGAAAGAAATCCATTCTACGAAAAAGCAAACCTTATTTTTGAGTATCAAACAGGCCTGGAAACAGCTAATGATTTATTCTCCTTACTTAATTAACCAAAACAGATTAAGGGATTAAAGGATTGAGAATGAGTTATAATAATGCTTCCTTTTATTATCCTGCTATCAGCAAATGCTCATTTATAATAGTCAAAATTTCTAGCATAATAATATACTGAGCGTTCCTATCTTTTTCAAATATCCTACCTAACCAGTATTTTCTTCAAAATCAAACAAAGCTTTTCATCCCTATTTTTAATCATTTAAAAACAAATTTTTCTCCTGTTCTGTTACTTTTCTGTTTTCTTTTAGTCATAAGGCTACAAACTACTTTTTCTAATTCAAACAAATTAAACTAGACAAACTATGATTAAGGAATTCAAAGAATTTGCAATGAAAGGCAATATGCTGGACATGGCTATTGGTATCGTTTTAGGTGCAGCTTTTGGAACAGTAATGAAGTCATTCGTAGCTGATTTAATTATGCCTATTGTATCTTCCGTTTTTGGAACGCCAGACTTTTCTAATTTATTCACCGTTTTACGGAATCCAGCAGAGATGACAGGTGTCAATATGGCTTCTTTAGAGGCTGTAAGAGAAGCAGGAGGGGTCGCTTTAGGTTATGGTAATTTTATCAATAACATGCTAGCGTTCTTCTTAGTCGCAATGGCTTTATTTTTTGTTGTAAAAGGAGTGAATAAGGCGAAGGCAGCGGAAGAAGCAGCACCAGCAGCACCTGCGGCACCAGCAGCTGATATTGTCTTATTAGGCGAAATCAGAGATTTATTAAAAAAATAACATCAAAAATCAGATTAAGTAATAATTTGATTAGACATTTTGAATGCAATGTAATAAAGACTGAATTTACACATAAATCTCCACAGGTACTTCGTTACTCTGCGGAGATTTTTTATTTTTGCCAACTTCTATTAACAAATAGATTTCATAGACTACTATAAAAAGAGGTCAGAAGCCAGAATCAACTCCTATAAATACTTGATTTTCAAAATTTTAGATTCAATTCATCTAACTTCTGACAGCTTATGTAATAAACGGTCTTACTTCTGTCTTCTAAAATATAGCATTTCCGATAACCTTAAAATTTAATAATAAATGAACTACCGTAAACTTGGCAAAACAAATTTTAATATCTCTGAAATTTCCCTTGGCACTTGGCAAGTAGGTGGTAAATGGGGGGCGGAATTCGATAATAAATCGGCTGACCATATCCTCAACACCGCTATAGATCGTGGTATTAATTTTATTGATACTGCCGATGTCTATGAAGCAGGATTAAGTGAAATAGCCGTCGGAAGAGTTGTTAAAAGTAGAAAGGAACGAATTTATGTGGCGAGTAAATGTGGTCGCCAAATTAATCCGCATGTAAACGAAGGCTATCAACCAGCCGTTTTACAAAAATATGTAGAAGATACGCTTAAAAGAACGGGTTTAGAAACCTTAGATTTAATCCAGCTACATTGCCCACCTAATGAAGTCTATTACCGTCCCGAAATTTTTGAATTATTTGATAGACTAAAAGAACAAGGCAAAATTTTAAACTTGGGAGTAAGTGTAGAAAAAGTGGAACAAGGCTTAAAAGCAATTGAATATTCCAATGTCACGACCGTTCAAATCATCTTTAATATTTTCCGACAACGACCTGCCGAGTTATTTTTTAAGGAAGCTGCTAAACGAAATGTAGGCGTTATCGTCCGAGTACCGTTAGCAAGTGGTTTATTGACTGGAAAATATAATAAAGCAACTACCTTTGAAGCAGGTGACCATCGACATTTTAATCGAAACGGCGAAGCATTTGATAAAGGAGAAACTTTTTCAGGGATTGATTATGAAACTGGTTTGCAAGCAGTTGCTGAATTAAAAGCTTTATTTCCGAATATGGATAATTTAGCACCCGTCGCTTTAAAATGGATTTTGCGACATCCAGCAGTAAGTTGTATTATTCCTGGTGCTTCTAAAGTAGAGCAAGTACATTCTAATTTATCCACTTTTGATTTGCCTAATTTTTCTTTTACACAACTAAAAGGGATGCAGGACATTTATGAAAAACATATTAAACCGCAAGTGCATCATTTGTGGTAGATTGGCTGTTTCAAACATAACTTAAAAATGAAGTTAAAAGGAGGTGTTTTTACTTACTCTTTCCTTGGAAATGAATTTTCAAGTTACGGTGACCAATTGCAACCATTTGGAAAATGGTAAAGAATAATTATTCCAATTGACAAAATTAATTCATTGGTTATCAAAGTTTTGTGCGTTCATCATTCATCGTTTATATTTCATCATTCTTTTAACTATATTTGTTTTATTATCCAACAAAATCATTTCTACTAATGAGAATAAATAAAGAGAAGTTATACGAAGCTTTTGGCGAATTAATTTACGTAGTCGCTATGGCAGATGGAGAAATTCAGGACACCGAAGTGACTGCCCTAAAAAAATTGGTTAGCGAACACCCTTTAGGTGCAGACATTAAATGGTCTTTTGATTATGAAGCCAAAAATATGACGGATGCTGCGGATACTTACCAAAAGGTGCTCAATACTTGCCAAGCCTATGGCCCTACAGAAGATTATTTATTATTGATTGATTTGCTGGAAAAGGTAGCTGCTGCTAGTGATGGCGTTGAGGCAAAAGAACAAGCTGTCATCAATAATTTTCAAGCTGATTTGATTGCTCGATTTAAAGAAGATAGTACTATTATTTAGGCTAATTTGACAGTAGGCAATCAGCAGTGGCAGTAGGCAGTAAAATCTCGTTTTTCAATATTCAAATTTTGCATTAATAAGGTTTTATTGCCTCGCTAATTTAAGCTAGTCCAATTTATGGTCATTTGAGCAATTTCTTTTCTATTCGTTTGATTGTATTCCAGTTTCGAGTAGTAATATTTTTCTTCCCGAATTGTCGCTCTAAAATGCCCATTGCTTTGGTCGTTTTTAAGGTAGATACATCTAAAACACTCCATATAGCGTTCTCCCTTTTTTCGATAATTTTGTACCCCTTATCCTCACTTATCCAAGGCAGTTGGAAATCCATTTCGGCATCTTTCTTCAAGAAGGATACATACAGTCGAATATCTTTTGTAATGATTTCTTCTTGGAATGGATTATTTTTCAACAACCCATCAATCATTTCCCATTTTCTTAGAATCGTTGGAATAGGAAAACCAAAGACTTTTTCCAAATGTTCTGAAATCCTTTTTTCGAGCTGTTCCAAATCCTCTGAAATAGCATCAAATATTATATTCCCAGTATTTAAAATGGTCGTTACTTCTTCAAAACCCAACTTTTCCATTTCTGCACGAAGTTCCCCCATAGGGACTTTGTGATGACCACCAACATTTATTCCTCTTAGGAAAGCTATATATTTCTCTTTCATTTTTTTTGAACAAAAATAACACAACTCTGTGAGTTGTGTTACCTCAAAATTTGTATTTCTAAAATTTTTCTATTAGTTTTACAAATAGGTAATTAATAAAACCTAAGTATAGCCTTCATTTTTAGGCTTTTTCTAGATTTATTAGTTTTACAAATAGGTAATAAATAAAAATTATTTTCATCAATGAAAAGATACCAGTTAGGAGAATTTGAAGAAATCGTATTGCTATGGGTCAGCATCCAAAACGAGGAAGCTTATGGGCTCTCTATTACAGAAGCTATTAAGGAAAAAATGAATCGTTCAGTCACTTTAAGTAGTGTCCATACGGCACTTTACAGATTGGAAGAAAAAGGCTTTGTCAAATCTGGCTTAGGCGGTGCCTCTTCCAAACGAGGTGGGCGACGCAAACGGATATTTTCGGTTACCAATACAGGAAAAGCCGCTTTAATGGCTACACGGGATACTAGAGATAAATTATGGGGTTTGATGCCTGATGGGTTGTTTGGTTTTTCAAGTTAATTCTTTTCTATATTAGTTTTACAAATAGGTAAATAATATCATTAGTCAAGCTGACTAATAGCTCTATCAAAATGGATAAAAAACTAAAAAATACCGACCCTCCAGTTTGGGCAGACCGCTTTTTTGAGTGGTATTGCAATTCCGATATGCAAGAGGAAATTTTAGGAGATTTATATGAATCTTTTATCGATAAATCTGCCAATGGCAATTTATTTCTCGCTAAATGTTGGTATTGGTTACAAGTTATTTTATTCATCAATCGACGCACGCTTTCTAGAAATAAACATTCTTTCGCCCGATTAAATTCAATAGACATGTTTCGCAATTATTTTAAAATTGGCTATCGTAATATCCTAAAAAACAAAGGCACTACTTTTATTAATGCTTTTGGAATGGCATTGGCGATTGGTTGCTGTTTGGTTGTTTTTCAGTTCGTAGATTTCATGTATAATATGGATAGTTTCCATAGCAAAAGAGATGAAATTTACGTAGTCCAAAGAACCATGCAGCAAAATGGAGAACAGTTCATCTGGAATGATGTGCCGCAACCGCTCGGAATCTCCTTAATTAATGATTTTCCCCAATTAAATAAAATGGTTCGAGTTAATCATAATGGTGGGGTGGTGGAATATAAGGATAAAGTGATTGCTCAAAGAGTATCTTTCGTAGATGCTAGTGGTTTGCGCAAGAAGTTAGCGGCAGTTAATATTCTTCAATTTCTTTCCTTTGTCGAACCCTTTGAACTTCCATTTTAAAGGTTTTACTAAGCACCGATTGTAGAACTCTATATAAGCTCTAAT
>Ga0208544_10001509_pt1 | contig 16023 bp, 9 predicted proteins | sample DEB08_DNA_9_FD_184526 | JGI IMG/M metagenome (GOLD analysis project Ga0208544, IMG submission 184526) | Aqueous microbial communities from the Delaware River and Bay under freshwater to marine salinity gradient to study organic matter... | ecosystem: Environmental > Aquatic > Marine > Coastal ... | reverse complement strand
GATAAGGAATATTTTATACCTCGTCATTGCAGGGTTTATTTTTGATTTTTTAATAGACATTTCAAGTAATTTTATTGAATATGAAGATTATAAAGGAAAATGGAATGCCTATTTCGGCTATTCCATCATGCTCTATGCCATTAGCATTTTAGGGTATAATCGAATGGGAAAACCTGCTCAAAAATTAGATTTCGTCCCACATAAATCACCTGAATTAGATAAAGTGATAACCGAAATTCCTGAATTGGATAGATATAAAAATCGCCTATTGGCACTCATGACTGACCAACATTTATATTTACAAACTGATTTGACCTTAAAAGAAACTGCCCTGCAATTAAAAACCAATGCCTCTATTCTTTCCAAAGTTATCAATACAGGCTTTTCGCAAAACTTTAATGATTTTGTCAATTCCTTCCGAGTAGACGCCGTTAAGAAAAGAATCAAAAGTACAGATGCCCAGCACCTTACTTTGACGGCTATTGCTTATGAATGTGGCTTTAATTCTAAAGCTACTTTTAATCGTGCTTTTAAGAAATTTACAGGAATGTCGCCTCGGGATTTTATGCAGCAGTAGCTTAGCAAGCTTACTGAGAACTCCCGATTTGCTGAATTTTCAGAATTTAGTAAATCTATTTTAGCATAAAATCGAGGACTTAGATTTACTAAATCTTGGAGATCTATGGTATCTACACAGATGGTCAAATGGTAAAAGACGGTGACGAAGCTACGCTCCTTATGAGCAATTTTGGAAATTTCGTTTCTACAGACAGCGTCAGAGCTATGCTCTTTTTGCATTTTTAAGGGGCATCGCCCCGTTCCCGTCTGTAGATTTTATTCGATTTCCTTCATTTTTCTAAGGAGCATCGCTCCGACACCCTATTTTTACATTAAATTTAGCTTATCCCATCTGTGTTGGTATCGTAGATCTTGGAGATTTAGCAAATCGCCCACCTACCAGCTACTCAATAATGCCTCAAATCATCATTTGAGACGTATCAAATTATCTTATGCAGCGATACTACTCATTATTTCCTTCAATTTTGGGTCATCGAATTTAATTAACCTAAAATTATGTATCATGAAAAAAATCACCTTTATAGAAATGCTGTTGTTTGGTTTAATGACCATTTCCATCTCTATGTCTATTTTCGGTAGCACTTCAACCATTAGGGAAATACATTTTCAAGTAGATATGCGAACAGCCGATGTAAAAGATAAAAGTACCATCGGTATCCGAGGAAATATTCCCCCGCTAAATTGGGAAAAAACTTATTTACTATCCGATGAAAATCAAGATGGTATTTATGAAGGAACAATCAATTTTGAAACAGATGCCACTATTTTAGAATTCAAATTCATTCACGATGATGCAGTTTGGGAATTGGCAACTGAAACAAATCGAGTGATAGATTTAGCCCAAAAAGAGATAAAATTACCCACTTATATTTGGAACGAAAGTCTACCTTTTACTCAAACAGAAATTGTGGAGATGTCTATTTCCAAAGAAAAATTATTGGAAGATTTTGAATTAGTCAAAACAGCTTATACGACTATGCACCCAGGCTTATATCGCTATAATACTCCCGCTCAAGTGGAACGAAATTTAGCCAACTTAAAAGCAAATTTATCTAAAGATTTAACGATTCCTGAAGCCTATATTGCTTTTTCCAAATTTGTAGCTACGATTAAATGTGGACATACTTATGCAAATTATTGGAATCAACCAACTATTGTCAAACGCTCCGTTACTTACCAAGCGGATAAAGTGCCTTTTCATTTTCGGATAGCAGAGAATAGAATGATTGTTACCCAAAGTGCTTTCGAACATCCGATGCTACAGCTAGGAACAGAAATATTGGCAATTAATAGCAAACCCATCGAAGAAATACTAGCTACCTTAATTCCTTTACAACGAACAGACGGAGCGAATGTGGGGCAACAAATCGTCAATTTACAATTATTTGGGGCAGATAAATTTGAGCCTTTTGATATGTATTTTCCGATTCTTTTCCCTCCAACTAATGGAGCATATGAATTAACGATAGCTGATTTTACCACCAAAGAAAAAGCAACGATTAAGGTACCTGCTATGAGTCGGAAAGAACGGGTCAAGCTGATTAAAAAACGATTTCCAGATATGATTCCCGAAGTTGGTCCTGACCTTTGGCAGTTTAAAATGATTGACGACCAAACCGCTTTATTAACCCTCCATTCTTTCTCTATCTGGAATTGGGATTTTGATTGGAAAGCCTATATTGACAATGTATTTAAGCAGTTAAAAACAAATGCAGTCCCTAATTTAATTATTGATATTCGACTCAATGGTGGTGGCGCAGATATGGTTGGTTTAGAACTCTTAAAAAATATCAGTCAGCAACCTATTGTTTTTCCTGCGAGGAAAGAAATGAGTCGATTTACAGAATTTCCTGCTTCCGTCAAACCTTATTTAGGTACTTGGGATAAATGGTTTGAGACCAAAGGCATCAATAAATTTAAACCGATTGAGGAAGGATATTATTCCATGAATGGTGAAATTAGTGCAGCTCAAACCTTTAAGCCCTATAAAGATAATTACAAAGGTAAGGTCTTTTTATTGGTCAGCCCTTTTAATAGCTCTGCGACTTATTATTTGGCGGGAACAGCGCAACGGATTAAAGCTGCTACCTTAGTTGGACAAGAAACAGGTGGTAATCAACAAGGTATTAATGGCGGCTTGATTTACTTTTTGACTTTGCCTAATTCGCATATTGAATTGGATATTCCTGTGGTTGGTGATTTTCAAATTGGGGAGAAGCCTGATAGTGGGTATTTGCCTGAGGTATTGGTGCAGCCGAATGTAGCGGATATTGCGAATGGGGTGGATTCGGAGTTGGCAGCGGCTTTGGCTTTGATTAAAAAGAATAGAAAGTAATTTAGGACGAATTAGATAGGATGGGTCAACGGATTTAACGGAGTATGAACGGATTTTTATTACGTCAAAAAAATCTGTTCATACTCCTGTCCAATCTCGATTTGTCTAGTCTCAGACTAGGCACGACTATCATCAGGTCTCCTGACCTGTATTAATTAAACTCGCTCATACACCTTAAAAACATACCCATACTTATTCTTCTCATCGGGTGCATGCGCCTCAGCTGAAACTTCTTTCCATTCATCTGCTGGCAATTCAGGAAATTTCACAACAGGCTTATCTTCTGCAATATCAATATCCACTTCGGTTAAATATAGTCTATCAACTAGCGGCATTGCCAAGTCATAAATCTGACCACCTCCAATGATAAAAGCTTCATCTTCCCCATTATCTATGGCTAAATTTAAGGCATGGTCTAAGGAATGCACTACTAAACAATTGGTGGCGATAAAAAACATATCTCTAGTTAGCACGACATTTGTCCGTTTAGGCAAAGGTCGCCCAATAGATTGGAAGGTCTTGCGCCCCATGATGATATGATGATTTAAAGTTCTCTTTTTAAAATACTTTAAATCAGCTGGTAAATACCAAGGAATATCATTATCGCTACCGATTACTCGGTTGTTGGAAATGGCGACTATGGCGGAAACAGTCATAATAAAGGTATAAAGGTGCAAAGGTATAAAGGTGCAAGGTAACTGCCTACTGCCTACTGCCTACTATCGCACCGTCCTTTCTCTTTTTAATAAAACTTACTAATAATCCTAGCATCATCATCACAGAACCTAGCCAGAAAAAATTAATACCAGGGAAGACAATCGCTTCTAAGACGACAAAATCTGTTCTAAAAGCATTTTCTGCTATTTCTATCGGAATTAAAGGTTGTTTTAATGCTCCTTGTGCGACTTCAAAGGTCATCTGCTCCGTATTTGGATTAATGCCTGTAAAACGGACATGAAAATTCCAATCGCCTATTTGGTCTTTTAAATTCATTGGGCGACTATCTCGAATATAGTATAATGGTTCTATTGCTTTTGGGGATTTATTAGCTTTCGTTACCGATAAAATGGCCCCAACGGCTATATCTCCTTCCTCTTTCTCATATTGTGGATGATTCGGCGCTCGGTTAAACCCTGCTAATTGAACAGCATAGTCTTTATAGCGGAAACCTTCTCCCTCTTTGATACTAAATTCTTCATAAACTAAATCGCTATCTGGGGTAAATACGATGGAAAATATCTCTTCTGGTAATTTTACCCGAACACTTATGGGATTAATTTGCTCTGGGAAGTTATATAATAATTGCCCTCTCAATACCAAAACAGGCTTCACATAAAATAAGGTATCTACTTTTTCTCTACCTACGGCTAATTGGATACCTACCGCAATATCTCCTTCTTGCGGATGATATTCTGGGTGAGTGGCGTTTCTATCAATAGATTGAATAATGGCAAAATGCTTTTCACTAAAAAGCGTATCGCCTAGTATAGCAGCATGTGTTTCCCATTTTAAACTATCTTCTACTGCTTTGGCATCTTCTGGACTTCGATGCTCCGCAGGAATACCATTTAAAGAGGTAAAAATATCCTTGTCTAAAGCCCTTTTGGTAGAAGGGTTATTGGCTTGCATCACAAAGTCTCGATCGTATATGACATTAGGGGATAAGGAAAAGGTCTCAATCGTTTGTCCATTCTCATCTAATTTATTAAAATCTATATGGTATTCTCGAATATTTCCAATAACGGTATCTCGCTTCCATTCTGCCATAAAGCCATTCATAAACATCGGCTCATTCTTAAAAAGCAAAATGTTTTCTTGTAACAGTTCTTGGTCATTAATTAAGCCACGCATCGCAAATTCATTCTTAGAAATGTGGAATTTATTCGTGCCTGATGCTATAATCCCTACGACCATTAAACCAAAACCAATATGCGACATTCCCGCGCCAAAAATCTTACTGTTTCCTCTCGCAAAATTGATTAAGAAATCTACATTGGAGACCACCGCAAAAATTCCACTAAACAATAATAATAAATATTGCCAAGCTTCTACTTCTAACCATTGAGTTGTCAACCAGCTTAATCCTAAAGCTATCGCAGCTGCTCCACCTACATGTTTCCAGAACCTTTTAGCATTTTTAGCAAAATTGATTTCTCTAAATCGGAAATATTGCGCTAAACCAGACAATAATCCAATAAATACGCCTATCCACATTTGGTATTTATTATGGTGTTCTTCTTGGTCTGTTATCGTTATATCGACATGATTGGCATCAAAAAAAGACGCTATGGCATTATAAACTGGTAAAGAGGTGCCGACCGTGATTAATACCGCTGAAAATAATAAAACTAAAGCACCTATAAACATCCAAAATTCTTTAGACGTGCCACTTTCTTCTTTTATTGGTGCAGGAATCGCCTTTGCTTTAACCGCATATAAAATTAAACCCATCAACATAAAAGTACCAACGAAAGCGACCAATTGCCATTCCAAACCCATTTCTGTAAAAGCATGTGCGGAAGTATCTCCCAAAATGCCACTTCGAGTTAAAAAGGTAGAATATAAAATCATTGGAAAAGACAAGAGATAAAATAGATAAGTACTTTTGATGGAATAGCCTGTACTACGAGCAATTAAGTTGGTATGAATGCCCGCTAACAACACAATCCAAGGCACTAAAGACATATTTTCTACAGGATCCCAAGCCCAATAACCGCCAAAAGATAAGGCTTCATACGCCCAGGCGCTTCCCATTAAAATCCCTGTTCCTAAAATAAAGCCACAGAATAATGCCCAAGGGGTGACGGGTTTTAACCACGCTTTATGTTGATTGGTCCACAATCCTGCAATGGCATAACAAAAGGGTACAACTGTAGAAGCAAATCCTAAAAATAAAGTAGGTGGATGAATGGTCATCCAATAATTTTGCAATAATGGATTCATCCCCGTTCCCTGAATTAATTCTACATAATCCATATTGCTAAAAATAGGTGCATCGACCATATTTCTTATCAACATCAATGGATTACTGCCTATTTTTAATTCCGTATCGCCTATATAAATATAAACACCCAATAACATCGTTCCTATAAAAAACTGCACTAAGGATAATACACTCAAAACAGGTGCTTCCCAATTTTTGGCTTTTTTAATTAAAATAAAGCCTAAAACAATATGCCAAAACATCCATAATAAAAAACTGCCTTCTTGTGCTTGCCAAAAAGCAGAAAAGATGTATTTAAAAGGCAAGTCTTCTGAAACGTGCTGCTGTACATATTGGTATTCATAGTATTGATTCACCATGACGTAAAACAAAACACCAATGACTGTAAAAAAACCAAGCCCATGTACGATAAAAGCTGAACGACCAATTTTTCGCCAACCGCTTGCCTCTGCCTCCTTTTCCCTACGTTGGGTCGCAAAATAATAAGCTATCGCAGCAATAATACTCGCTACAAAGCCTAGCACTAAGGCAAATCTGCCTATTTGTCCCGGTAATAAATGTTCGCCTACGTATTCCATTTTCTAATGATGAGTTATTAGTGATGCGTTATGAATGGGGATTCGCCTCATTTTAGCGCAAAGATAGACTACATTGGGTAAACCCGTAAGGAATGAAGTGAAATATGATGATGGAATGACGGAAATCAGTAAGAAAAGGAAATTGAAAACGGTTACAATCGGCTGTAAACAAGAAAAGCCGCAAGTCGGGAGGAAACTTGCGGCTTTCTTGCCTTTAAAGTAATGAGGAAACTGATTACAAAAAAGATATATATTCTTTAGTCTTACTAGATCGCCTAAAATAAAAAACTCCAACGGAGGCGATGCTCCGTTGGTAGTTGACTGCGATGCAATAAAGACTACTTTTGCCCAGGAATTAAAATGATATACTTCTTTTGATAAACGCTCTTAAATGGCGTTTAAAGCAAATCATTTTAGAAAATTAAAGATTGATTTTTTCGGATTGGATACCAATACGACCCGCGGAAAGTAGACTTGCTACTTCCGTCTAGGCCTGTATTGAGTTTTGGTTGTTTCTTTTTTGAGTCCTTCGCTTTTTCTAATGATAATTTAGTACCGATATATTCTAAAAAAATTAGCGCTATCGATACTAAATTATTCACTAGTTCTAAAAGGACTCGTAATGGTAATTAATTCTTTTAGGGTGATTACCCTTCTTTTGGATAAGTTCTTTTAATGCGTGCGTTCAAAGTCATTTCTTCAGAACTTAATGTTCCTTCTCTTCTCAATACTTGATTTAAATTGTCCCCTACTTGGGTTAACTGTGTTTGATAAGTGATACTGTTCATCGGTGTTTGTAAATTTAAAATGTAAGTGGATTATAATTAAAATGGTGGATTATAATTAAAATGGTGGATGTTTACCATCTCTACCTTATCTTAGAAAATTGCTTTTTTTAGTATAAAACGCAATTATTATTTTTTAGTATCTAAATCGAAAATTTCAGTTTATTAGACTGCTAACTACCTACTGTTTACTGCCTACTGAAATATGTGTGTGTTTGTGTAGTTTCCCGCGATGTCAAGGTCAAAACAAAAATTAAAACAACGGTCTGACAAAGAAACAAGCTCTTTTATTTTGAATACTTAAGGGTTTTTGAAATTTAAATCCGAACTTTTTCGTGATTTCATTTCTCCTCTAAGAGGATTTAAGTTTCTTAGCCAGACCGCGTTGATCAGCTCATGCAATCTTTACAATCATTTTGATGAAACAAATATAAGGGGTAATTGAGGATAGATTCCACTCGGTTGAAGTGAAATGGGAAAAGGATGGAGTGAAGTAGGTTTTTTAGTTTCTTTAGGGCTTTGTACTGATTGTGGTTGATTTTTTTGATGCTTATTATTTGTCGTTTTTTATCAAAATCCTCGTAAAACCACTAATTTAGTCAACATTCAAGTATTAAGTTTCGTATATTAAGCCATATTCTAAAAGGTGACATGTCTGGTCTTACTGCAAAAAATAATTTTCTGAATAAGTACTATATTTTCATATTTGTAGCCTATTATTTTAAAATATTTTACAAATAATGAAATAATTTACTATCATTTATTTTACTCTTTTGCAGCACGACCTACTATTTAGCCAACATGCTTTTTACTTTTAATATTGATTTTTTAATACCTTTAACTACTTAATCCGAATTGCGAATTAAAAATGAATCGAATGTAACTACCAATATTCGATATTCAATTAAATCATTATAATTTGCATGCATTTAATGTATACCCCGCATCTTAAGTTACTTATTCAATCATCCTAAAAGAGATTCAAATGAAACAACTACTTTCTCTACTGTTCCTTGTCACACTCGTTAATATCAGTCTTGCCAATAACCCTATATATGCCGTCGACAATATTCCTGATTCGCTATTGATAAGCGCCAATACCGTTATCCGTTTTGCTCAGCAACAATATGTCGTAAAGGATATAGGGAAGGCAGCTGAAAAAATTAAGGAAGTGATTACCATTCTAAATGATAAAAGTGATGCTGCGGATTTGCGGGTTTATTATGACCAATTTACTAAAGTTGGAAAAATCAAGGCTAAACTTTATGATGCCAATGGAAAAAAAATTAGGGATATTCACAAAGATGAAATCAACGATTTTGCCGCTTTCGATGGTTTCTCCATTTATAATGACCTGCGATTAAAACATGTAGACTTCACATACGGCAGTTATCCTTACACTATAGAATACGAATATGAAATCACGCATAATGGCTTGCAAAGCTATGCGGTTTGGTCACCGCAAACCTACAAAACGAGTGTTGAAAAAAGCATCTTTGAATTGAGTTTACCTGCTACTATGGATTTCAGGTTCAAGGCATTTAATCTTGAATACCAACCTAAAATAGTGGATAAGGAGGGGCAAAAAAAGTATGCTTGGCAATTATTGCAGCAAAGTGTAATTGCTAAAGAAACCAATGCGCCTGACACTTATCAACCGCTACCTGTTTTATATACCTTGCCTAATGATTTTGAAGTAGATGGTTATAAGGGCAATATGGAAACTTGGGAATCTTTTGGTCGATTTATGTATCAACTCAACCATAATAGAGATAATCTTTCTCCAACTATGGTAAAAAAGGTAAAATCTTTAACGGCTGATGCTACGACTAATCAAGAAAAAATTGCCATTCTCTATCAGTATTTACAGGAAAACATGCGCTATGTAAGCGTGCAATTAGGAATTGGTGGCTGGCAGACTTTTGATGCAGACTATGTAGAAAAAAATAAGTACGGAGATTGTAAAGCCTTAACTAATTTCATGAAAGGCATGCTCAAGACAGCAGGCATCAAGGCTTATGCTTCTTTAATTACAGCAGGCGACCAAAGAATGGATATTGAAGAAAATTTCACCAGCCCTTTTTTTAATCATGTCATTTTAAATGTACCTGATGAAGATATTTGGTTAGAATGCACCAGTACCAATAATCCAGTAAATTATTTAGGTAGGAATACCGAAAATCGACCTACTTTATTAATCACTGAAAAAGGAGGTATTTTAACAAAGACGCCTGCCATCACGAATAATTTACAAACAGGAAAAACAAAAATAGCATTAAAAGAAGATGGGTCAGCAATAGTTATTTGTGCCACTAAATTAACTGGAAAGCTACATGAGTTTTTTCGCTACCTCGTTAATAATAAAGGCCAAGTTGAACAAGAAAAATGGTTTCTCAAAAATCAAGAATTTCCAGCTTTTAAAGTGGAAAAACTAGATTTATCCGTCGATAATTTAACCCCTACTGCCAATTGTAATTACACCATTAATGTAAAACGTTATGCTTCTAAAGCGGGCAAAAGAATGTTTATTCCGCTCAATTTAGTCAATAAAATGAGTCGCTCCTTACCTAAAGATGATAACCGACAACAACCATTCGAATTGAAAACTAGCTATGAGGATAGTGATGAAATCACCTTTCAACTTCCTTCTAGTTATAAGGTGGAAAGTTTGCCTAAAAACATTAAACCCATTACTTCTCCCTACGGCACTTATTCCGTAGAGATTATTGAAAAAGAAGATACGATTATTTACAAAAGAAACTTAAAGATTAACTCGATTACCGTACCTGCCTCAGAATATAATGCTGTTAGGGATTTTTATAAAAAAATTAAAAAACTCGACCAAACCAAACTAGTTCTAGTAAGGCGGTCAGCATAATTAAAAATAGAGCGTAGAGAAGCGAGAATAGAGATAAAAAATAGTAGCCGTGATAAAATTTTGAACCTCTAATTCATTAAAATACATAAATTTCATAAAATGCAGTCTCTCTTCTCTATTTAAGTTAATAATATCGAATGCTCCCAAATACTGATTTAACACAAAAATTACTCGAATACCATTTCCATAAACAAAAATATTTCCAATGAAACGTTCTTATTTTATTTTCCTTTTAGTATGCTTTATCAGCACTTTTACATTCGGTCAACAAGAAATTGAATTTGGCGAAATTGACATGGCGGATATGACCATGACTGAATATCCCTCTGACTCTAGTGCAGTAGCAGCTATTCTTTATGATAAAGGGTCTACTTTTTTAGATTATGAAAAAGGAATAGGTGCTTTTAGGTACACCTATGACCGACACTTAAGGATAAAGATTTTAGATAAGGCTGGTCTTGATTGGGCTGACTTTTCCATTAGTCTTTATGAAAATGGTCGAAGTCAAGAAAAAGTTTCTAAATTTACAGGTGCTGTTTATACCAATAAGAATGGTCAAATAGTAGAAACAACGGTTAATAAAAAAGATTTACTAGCAGAACAAGTTAGTGAAAACTATTCACAGAAAAAAATTGCCTTTCCTAATGTACAAGTAGGGTCTATCATAGAAATAAAGTATAGAGTGAGTTCTCCTTTCTATTATAGTTTAGTAGATTGGCAATTCCAATACGAAATTCCTGTTCGATATAGTGACTATAGCATTAGTTATCCAGAATGGTTTACTTATAAGACTAAATTTAAAGGCTACGCATTACAGCACATAACGCCATTAGATTTACTATCAAGCAATAATTCTATCGTTTTTACTAGTAAATCAGGTAGCAACCGAATAGATTTTACCCAAACCAATGCAGGTTGGATTGCAAAAGATATGCCCGCCTTCAAAAAAGAAGCCTATATTTCTACCGTAGATAATTTTTTAGTATCTATTGACTTTGAATTAGCTTCTACTAATATTCCAGGGTCGAATTGGGTTTCTTTAGCCAAAACTTGGCAAGAATTAGGCGCTACGATGATGGATGCAGATGGATTTGGCAAACAATTTACAAAAGGTAAAATAAAATTTTTAGCTGATGAAGTTAAAACTATTACGGCTAATTTGGTTACACCCAAAGAAAAGATTTCAGCGATTTATGACCATTTAAAACATAAAATGACTTGGAATGAATATCAGAATAAATTTGTTAGTTCCTCACTAAAAGAAGCTTATAATAAAGGTAAAGGGAATACCGCTGATATCAATTTAACTTTATTAGGCATGCTTAGGCAAGCAGGATTTACAGCAGACCCTGTTCTATTGAGTACCAAAGGAAATGGATTCCTCAATCAAGGCTTCCCTGCTTTGAGGCAATTTAATTATGTTATTATCCGTGTAGAAATAGAGCCAGGAAAATATATGCTTTTAGATGCGACCGCTAAAGATCTACCCATTCATTTGTTACCCACTAAATGTATCAATAACCAAGGCTTAGTGGTTAGAAAAGAAGGTATCAAATGGGTAGATTTAAAACCTACAGGTAAGTATTCTCTTACTTGTGCCTTAGATCTAGTATTAAATGAAGAGATGGAATGGGTTGGAGAGATGAAAGTTAGGTGTAAAGATTATGCAGCTAATGTGATGCGCACGGCTTATACGGAAGCAGATAATGAAGCTGCTTATATAGCGGCTATGGAATCCGATTATGAAGGGTTGAGTGTGGATGATTATTCCATTGACGGCATCGAAACGATAGGCAAAGGTATCAAAGAAAGCTGTCAGGTTAATTTTAGTAATCAATTAATGGATGGCGGGGATTTACTTTACTTCAATCCGATGCTTGATTTTGCAACGGATGAGAATCCATTTAAACTGGAAGAACGAACTTATCCTATTGATTATCCTTATCCACAAAGCAAAACCTATTCTCTTCAATATGAAATACCTGAAGGCTATGTAGTGGAGGAAGTACCAGAAAAAACATTAATTGCTTTACCAGAAAAAGGAGGTCAATTCAGTTATTCTGTAAAAGTACAAGGAGGTAAAATTATGGTACTCAGCCAATTTAAAATTAATAAAAACCTTTTCTTGCCTACAGAATATCAAGCGTTAAAAGAGTTTTATAATATAGTCGTCGCTAAACAAGCAGAACAAATTGTCTTGAAAAAGGCTTAATAGTGATGAGTTATAAGTTATAAGTGATGAGTAAGGCACACTCCTCACTTATAACTCACTACCAACTTATTTTAGCTTAAATTAACAACTATACCGTCGCAATTGGTCAATATCCTCAATTTTCTTCCACTCCTATTTTGACATTTCTTATATTTGCCATTCAATACCCTCTAACTATTCGCGAATTAATCTAAAAGCTTAAACTATGAAATCTTTATTCACGACCCTATTACTCTTGTGTATCACTAGCACTTTTTTAATTGGACAAGTTGAAGATGATATAAGATTCAACGACCTTCCACCTAATGCCGAATATGGCAAATGTTATGCTAAATGTAAAACCCCCGATATTTATGAAACCTTTACTAGAAAAGTATTAGTAGAAGAAGCCTATGTTAAAACAACGTCTGTTCCTGCTGTTTATGAAACAGTTGAAAAAAAGGCAATGGTTTCAGAAGGAGGCGTCAATTATAAAACCATTCCAGCTACCTATAAAACGATTACGGAAAAAGAATTGGTAGAAGCAGAACAAAAAATTGTAAATATCATTCCTGCTACTTACGAAACTCGTACTCGAAAAGTATTAGTTGCAGAAGAAACTGGCAAATGGGTCAAAAAGAAAAAAGACCCCAATTGTTTTTCTGAAAATCCAGAAGATTGTTTGATTGCTTGTTATGAAAAAATTCCTGCCGTTTATAAAACAGAAACGTACGATGTGATACTTACTCCTGAAAAAACAGTTGAAAAAATTATTCCTGCCATTTATAAAACCATTACCAGAGAAGTGGTCGATACACCCGAAAAAGTAGTAGAAATGCCTTATGAACCTATTTATAAAGCAGTAAAAGAAAAGGTTATGGTCAACCCTGAGACGGTGAAAGAAGAAGCAATACCCGCCGTTTATAAAGAAGTTTTTGAAAAAAAATTAGCACAGAAAGGTGGCTATACTGTTTGGACAGAAATTCTTTGTGCGAATAAAACATCTGCTTCCACTATTAGAAAATTACAGCGTGCCTTAAGAGCGGAAGGCTATAGTATTGGCGCAGTAGATGGCGTATTGGGTACTAGAACCCAAACTTCCCTCAAACAATTTCAGCTTGATAATGAATTACCTGTTGGCAATTTGAATATAGAGACTTTGCAAGCATTGGGGATTCCTCACTAGTAGTCAGTCATCATTAAAATGACGAGAAATTCTTTTTTGTGAAAAGACACTTGGAGGTCTGAGAGATGCTCCAAGCGTTTTGACCAGCGAATCCTCCATTTCTTACTTGACATAACACTAGTACATCGTTCAATAAATAAGTGGGTGTTTTAAAACATCCCGTTGCTAGTTACTGGTTGCTAGTTCTGCCTAAAAAGAAACCAGCAACTAGCAACCAGCAACAATTTAAAATTTCAAGAAACTTATTGAACGGTGTACTAGGTGCTTAATGTCTTTTAAATTAAAAATATAAAATTAAAAAATCAAAATCTATTATAAACATCCGTTGCTATGCATCATACCTAGCAATGGATGTTTCTTTTTCAGCTAGTAGGTTCTGCATTTTCTATCTTTCCTCGCTCCTATAAAAAAATAAAAAATCAATATTTGTGACTTGGTAAAAATAGTCTCGTCAGAAGGGCACACAAATTCTATTTTTAAATTCAATAATGACAAATCAACAGTCTATGAAGTTTTTTACTACACTAGGGGCATTAACTTTTGCGCTATTTTTTACAACTACCATCTTAGCTCAAACAGAACAAGATATCCCTTTTAATGATTTACCACCAACCGATGAATTTGGTAAATGTTACGCTAAATGTAAGGCAGCAGATGTTTATGAAACAATCAGTCAACAAGTTTTAGTAAAAGAAGCATCTACTTCTTTAAAGAAAGTTGCAGCTGTTTATGCATCTGGTTCAGAATCTGTTTTGATTAAAGAAGGTAGAACAGATTACAAAGTAATTCCTGCTACTTATACCTCTATTACAGAGCGAGTAATGATTCAACCAGCACAAACAAGAGTTAGAACAATTCCTGCAAAGTATAGAACTGAAACTAGAAGCGTACTAGTATCAGAAGCTAGAGGACAATGGGTAAAGAAGAAGAAAGACCCAAATTGTTTTTCTGACAATCCTGAAGATTGCTACATTGCTTGTTACGAAGAAGTTCCTGCTAAATATAGAAATGAAAAATATCAAGTTTTAGACCGTGCAGCTTCTACTACAGAAGAAACGATTCCTGCAAAGTACCAAACAGTTACTAAGCGAGTAATTAAAGACCCAGCGAAAGTAATTGAAGTACCTGTAGATGCTGTTTATAAAAAAATCAGCACAAAGAGTTTAGTAAGCCCAGAAGCAGTAACGGAAGTAGTTATTCCTGCAGTTTATAAGACCGTTAATGAAAGAAGATTGGTTAAAAAAGGTGGTTACTCTGTTTGGACAGAAATCCTTTGTGCAGCAAAAACATCTAATTCAACCGTTAGAAGTGTACAAGAAGCACTTAAAGCTAAAGGTTATAATGTAGGTGCTGTTGACGGCGTGATGGGTGTACAAACACAAACTGCTTTAAAGCAATTCCAAACAGATAATAATCTACCTATTGGTAATTTCAATATTGAAACATTGAAAGCTTTAGGTGTGAATTTCTAATTAATTTTGACCAATTATACTTGCGCTAAAATATTTTTTATAAAAAAATTAGCTTTGTTATAATTTTTTGAAATAATTTATTATCTTGTGGTAAACAGAAAAATAGTTAACTATTGTTAATTCTATAATGATACATTTGAGGAGGCACGGCATGAGGAGGGTCATTTTATGGCTTTTGCCGGAGTCGAACCTTACACGTGGTTTTGAAGCGAAGGGATTTATTTCCTTTCGCTTTTTTTTTCGTTTGGCTTGAAACTACTTATTTTTGCACTATTCATTTTCATTCAAATAAATCGTTTTTCATGAAAAATATACTACTCCTATTGTTAATGGCAATAGTTCTACTACCCGCTTGTAAACAGAATACCACTAAAAATGCCATGAAACATGGCGAACGACTCAAAGCTTCTATTAATTCCTTTGAGGACAATAGACAAAAACTATCCGTAAAATTAGTCTCTAGTTTAGAAACTGCGGAACAAAAACTAACAGAAGAAGACCCTGATTTACCTCAGGTTTCTAAGGATTTTGAAAAAGAATGGAATGGCATTCAAAAAAGATATAAAGGATTCAAGAGCGATTTTGAAAAAGTAGGCACCACTTCAGAAGATTATTTTGCCAAATTAGATGAGTTGGTTAATAATATCAATAAAGAATCTTTACGGAATCAAGAATTGGCAAAAAATGCTGTTTTACGTCAAAAATGGGATAGTTCTTACCAAGAAGCTGCAGTAAGCATTGAAAAAGTAACCCAAGTCTTAGAAGCAGGTAATGATTTTCACATGGTTTTAGTCGCCAGTTCTATTCGTCAAAAATTAGAACAAAATGTAGGCGAATTAAATTTAATTGCTGCACAGGCAAAAGAATTATTAGCTGATTTGGAAGCTTTTACAATGGCTGGACGAGAATTGGTCGATGGCTAATAATAGCGCTATAACTGCATCTACCTAGTGGTTTACGCATGAAGTTCTAAATAGTATTTATTGTAACTTTGCGGTTTTTCAAAAAAAGCAGAAATTATGAGTAGAGGACGTCCAACACCAGCTATAAATATGACTAATCGTCAGCGGGAAAT
>Ga0208544_10001508_pt1 | contig 16024 bp, 8 predicted proteins | sample DEB08_DNA_9_FD_184526 | JGI IMG/M metagenome (GOLD analysis project Ga0208544, IMG submission 184526) | Aqueous microbial communities from the Delaware River and Bay under freshwater to marine salinity gradient to study organic matter... | ecosystem: Environmental > Aquatic > Marine > Coastal ... | reverse complement strand
AAGAACTCATATCACAAGCGGAAGAAAAGCTTCTAGCAGTTTGGCCGAATGCACCCTGCGGTGTGCTCGCTGCAAGCTTAAAAAGATTTGATAACACCGCGCCAATCATAATCGCCAGCCGAGATACGCTGGCCTCTAGGACAAGGCTTGATAAATCATTGCCGGTTGACTACATCATCATCGATGAGGCCCACCATGTAGGCCCAGACTTGGATAGTAGATACCGGAAGATCATCAATCACTTCGAAGAGATCGGGTGTCCAAAGGTCTTGGGTGTAACCGCTACGCCATACCGGATGGGGCAAGGCTACATCTATGGGAAAAAGGATCACTTCTTTGAGGGCATTGCCCACTCAGTAACCATCCCTGAGCTCATCAAGGATAAGTACTTGTGCCGGTTGTCAGCGTTTGCTGTAGCCAAGGAAGCTGTCATTGATGCGAGCAAGGCTAGGCTTAAGTTTAAGGGCGGTGATTATCGTGAGTCAGATCTAGAAGAGCTGGCCATCTCCGATAAGACTATTTATAACATCATTCAAGACTGGCTTGAGAAGGCTTATCTCAAAGGCAGAACCAGCACTGTATTCTTTTGTGTGACCGTTCTTCATGCTCAAAAGATGTGCATGTTTCTAAGACGCTCTGGTATCAGGGCTGCGTTTGTGACAGGTGAAACGCCCAAGGCTGAAAGGCAAAGTATTCTTGACAGCTTTGAGCGGGGAGATATTAACGCGCTTTGTAATGTCGCGGTCTTGACGGAAGGTTGGGATGCGCCAAGGACTGATTGCATTGCGATCCTACGTCCGACCAAGTCGCTCGGGCTCTATGTCCAGATATGTGGCAGGGGTATGCGTACCTGGCCTGACAAAGAAGATTGCTTGCTTCTAGACTACGGCGGCAACATGGACCGGCATGGTTGCATTGACACTGCAACACCAAAAAGATCAGCAACAATAGAAGGAAATGCGATTTGGATCTGCAATGAATGCTTTAGTGTCAATGACATTGAGTACAGCCATTGCATTGCGTGTGATGCGGCCAAGCCTGTCGCAGAAGAACTTCCCGAATTAGATTTAATGGTTGGGGCTAAACCAGGGCCAGGTGGTCCGCCAGACTTGGTTGAAACAGACGAATCTGTTGAAGGGTATGTCCTTTCAGATGAGATCCCTGAATCAGCAAAGTCTGTTTACAGAACAGACACAGTGACTTCGGTCCTCGCCAAGAAGAAGATCTCAAAGAATGGTAATGCTTATCTTAGCGTTGACTTCTCATGTCAAGGTGCTTACTGGCCTCAGTCAACCGCGCTCATGGTGGGTATGTACGGTAAGGCCGGTGAGATGGCAGCTATGAAGTGGAAGATCATGTCGAACCAAAACATTTATGTCCCAAGAGATATAGATGAAGCTGTTAGGCTAATCAATGAAGGGGGCGCCTTCGACGAAGTGCGCGAAATAAACTTAAAGAAAGAGGGGAAATACTGGAATGTTATCGGCATCAATATTTAACAGGATAGATGAAGTTATCTCAGAGCAGAACGACAGGAACCGTGGACACATGGGGTTCAGTGGTATTGGCGATGATGATGAGAGAAAGATTTGGCTCAACTTTCATTGGTGCTTAAGCTCCAGCTTTGACGGCAGAATGCTTAGGCTCTTTGATCTGGGCAATCGGATCGAGGATCAAGTCGTTGACTACATCAAGAGCACCAATGTCATTGGCGTTTCTCCGGTTGACAAGGATGGCAAGCAGTATCGAGCAAGCGCCCTTGGCGGACACTTCTCTGGCTCCTGCGATGGGTTTGTCAGAAAGGTTCTGCCAGAAGCAATGGAAGAAGTTCTGCTGCTCGAGGTCAAGAGCGCCAACGACAAACGGTTTAAGGAACTGTGCAAGCTGGCCGACTATCAGGGATGGAGTAAGACATATCAGTGGCAGATCCACTCTTACATGGGGATCTTTGGTGTCAAGAAGACGCTTGCTGTGGTGGTCAACAAAAACAACAGCGAGATCTACTCTGAGATCATTGACTACAACCCTGAGATCTGGGATCAGGCACAGGAGAAAGCCAAGCGGATCATCGCTAGTGACGCGCCAGGTGATGGCATGAACGAAAAGGATTGGCGATTGAAGAATGAATCGTCGGTGTATCGAGATGTCTATCTTGGCAAGCGACTACCAGCGTCCGTTAACTGCCGGAACTGTAAGAGTTCTAAGGCGATCACGGAGTCCAATGGAGCCGTCTGGCGATGCTTTAGGTTTGGCAAGAACCTTACACTCGATGATCAAAGGAACGGCTGTAAGGACCACCTATGGATGCCTGCTCTGGTTCCTGCGGATCATCTGCCAGAGAAGAGCACTGAGGATAAGATCGCTTATCAATCAGGAATAGTTGTGTTCTTTAATACGGTATCTAAAGGGCTTGACAAACAGTCATTTAGCAGTCCCGAATTGCGAGAACTGTCGAAGGCTAACTTCGATCCTGATTTAATGATGGGGCCTAATCACATTCGGGAGAACTTTGATGCTGAGTTCGTAGCTGTGCATGTGATGGATGAGGATCGGATACCGTTCTAGCTGGCCATTCTCTTGGGTCTTTAATGATGTGAACAATGACGCCGGGGTGGAGTGCTTCGACCAGTTTCTTTTTTAGGGAGAAGATCTGGGTCACGATGCCCTTGGTGTCTTCCACGACATACTGGTCCTTGCACCAGTACCTAAAGTCTGCGATGTACTTGCAGATCTTCTTGCCTTCGACCACGCAATGATAAGGAACCTGGACTTCGACCTGTTCGATCTCGCCATCTTCCTCTTTGCCTTTCAGGATCTTGTATCTTGCAGCTTCAAGCTTTGAGTCAAACTTGATGCCATCGTACTCTACCTTCTGAGCAAAGTATTTTCCGGTCTTCTTTTTACGTTGTGGTAACAATAGATTAGGAACCCATTAGTTTATCTAATTCTATATCTCGCAGTGCTTCTATGCCACGGTTAAATAATGATTGAGGTGGCGGAGGTGAAGGCGGTGGTACAGCACCAGGAATAGGTGGCGGCATGATGGAGCCCGGAGGTTGTGCCATCTGTTGTTGTCTTTCTTCAACAGCTTTTGGCGTGTATCTCATCTTAGAAAAATCTGCAAGACTAGATCCTATAGCCGTCATGTCAAATGGGTTTGAAACTTTATTGCTATCGCTTCTAATAGCTTCTGAAATTGTCTGACTGCTTGGGAAGAATGGAACAAATTGTTTTGCAAACAGTTCAGGAATATGAGGCGTCTTGGCTTTAGATAAAGACTTGTAAATACTAGGCTTATCAATGCCAAGTTTTTCTGCATCATCGATAGCAACGCTTAGGTCTCGCAATGCTTTAAACCTTTGTTCGTTAGCAAGAATATAAGCTTTAGTTACAGCCGAAGCTTCGACTTTTCCTCTAGACTTTGCGACCTGGTTAAAGATCCTAGAGGCTTCTCTTACCTGTCGAGCGGCTTCGTACCCTCTATACTGTAGGGTTTTTTCTATATCAAGCTTAATGGTTTTAACACCGCTTAAAGCTTCAACAAACTTACCCGCAGCATCAATCCTAACACCTCTTTTGTTAACACCGGACATTGCGTCTGCGCCCAAAGCCTGACCTATGGCCCTTGGAAAATCCTTTACATCGTAACCAATATAAGCCGGACTAGACACATCTCCCTTAAGAGATATTGGGCTTATGCCTGGAGTTAAACCTTCTGCAAAATGAGCGAATCCTTTTGAAACCTTTAACCCAAGTGGGTCCGCATCGTTATATATCTGACCGCCATAAGCGTTTTTGTTTCGTCCAAGATTTAATATTTTTTCAGTAATAATTGACTCACTGAAAAACGGAGAAAAGAACTCACCACTACTTTCCCAGGCTGCATCAAGAGCTATATTTGAAAGATCTTTTTCTGCTGTAATGCCATTATTAACAGCATTAAATGCAGCTCTTGCTGGCTTAGTAAGATAGTCGTATGGGTTTGTGTAAGAAAAATTGTAAACCTCCGTGACATTGCCGTCCTTGTCAGAAGCGATTGGTATAAGTGTTGCATTCTTTTCCCAATCTTGAGCAAAAGATCTTTTAAAAGCATCTACTTGTTCTTGTGAAGATCCAGTGAGCATCATTGCAGAAGCGGAAAGACCGCCAGCTATGCCGCCATCTACAGCTAGACTTCCCATTAAACGCCTCATGCCAATAGATCTAATCTCTGGAGATTCGCTTGCTAATTCTTTAATCGACCGACCAATTACGTTTCCGCTGGTTCTGATTATCTCAGCAGGAAACGCAATGAAGTTTCCTAAAGGAGCTTTTCTTAAAGTTTTAATGAACTCAGGAACCCTAGCGTAGTTAGGCACTGTATCCTTTACGATCTCGGCAGCTTCTCTTTGAAGAAAGTTTTCAAGTTGATCGCCCTTAAGCTGACTTGGCGTTAACCCAGACTGTTGCAAATCAATAATGTTTCGAGCATCGGTTACAGGTATGTTAGTCGGGCTCTTGCTAAAGGCATCTCTTAGTCTGCCAAGCTCCATCTCATAGCTATATATTTTCCAAACATCATCAGATCCTTGGTATAACTTTCCAGAAAATCTGTTTTGAGTGTTCTCCGCTGCGCTAAGAACTTTTCTCATGATGTTACCACCAAGCACGCCACTCTTGGCCTGCAAAGCATCCTTGAAAAGACTTTCAAACTCACCCATTTTTGCGTTGGAATTAACAATTCCAAGCTCAATCATCTTTCTGTAATACTCATCAATGGCTTGTTTTGAACCGGCCTTGGCGTTACTTCTTGGAAGACTTAATCCTTTATCAATACTTCCTGGAAGACTTAGTCCTTCACCAACTTTTCTTTGGCCTATTTGACTTAAGACTGTTTGCATGGAGTTTAATAACGTTTCGCCATTTCCAAAATTGCCATTCTTTAACGCGAAGAAAGCTGCAGTCGTAGCGTTTCTTATCTGGGTAATAGGACTGTAGACCGTCTTTGCAACCTGGGACATACCTTTTATCCCGAGAAAGGTTGCATACAGTTTATTTAAAGGGCCATCTCCCAAGGTTGTTTTAGCATCCTCAAGGGCTCTTAAGTAATCTTTCTTGACGTACTTTCCTGCAAGTGGGCCAAACCTCATCTTCATTGATTCTGTTATTTCTCCAGTTGGATCTGGCGAACTAAAGCCAATCCTAGAGTAAGCACCAAGGTCTTCTGGCCGAGTAATCTGAACGTTATCAAGTATGAACTTGCTTTCAGGAGGCAAAGAATCATTGTACTTAAGAAGATTTTTAAAATAACTTGCTTGAGACAACTGCTTTGATATCACATCAACAGTTTCAACGGCTTTAGTTCTCAACCCAATCCTTTGTTCTTCTAAACTTCTTTGCCTAATGACGCCATCTTCGTAAGAAGTTCCGTCCTTTCGGACTCTTCCGATGACATCAGATCCGCCAGAGTATTCTCCCAAGAAGTCTCTAATAGCTGGAAGATTATCCAACTTCTTGTTTTTCAAAACTCCTTGCTTTACACCCTTTAATGTTTCTTCTTCAAACATCATGTTAGGTTTCATCTTTGCATTTGAAAACTGAACGTTACTTCTCATAACGTTTAGTTGAGATAAAGCCTGATCCGGAGTTAGCTCATCACCCGCCTGCCTGCTTGCTTCAATTATCTCTTCTTGAGCTGCTTTTATTTGTTCCATGCTGGGAACATATTCTTGAGAAGACTTAATGGTTCTATAAAGCCTAGTGCCATAATATTTTTGGTTTGTTTCCCCAATAGCTTTTACCAAAGCCTTGTTAAGATCTGGATCAAGGAACTGATCTTCTTTTGAAAGAGATGTAGAAAGATTGTCTATATACCCTCTGAAATCTTCAGCTGATCTTAAAAGACTGTAATCTTTTTTGCCGAACAAAGACTTCATATCAGATGAAGCTATCTCTTTATCAAGGCTTTCAAGAATGCTTCTTCCTTGCTGTCTGACAAGCTCTCGACTTACAGTCTTACCGCCTATCGTTCTGGGTTCAGCAAACATAAAGTCATTGAGAGCGTTTAATGCATATCTTTCATCTTCAGCGTTAAGCTTGCCAGCCTTCTTTAACGACTTTAATCCATTGTCTATTTCTTCAAAGCTGTTTCTTGCAAACTGATTGTCAGAAGATACTTGCTGCAACTTTATAGCATCAAGCTGCTTTGCCACTTCATTTGGCATTTCGCCCTGAAACGTAAAGTTATTCTTTAACTTAGAGTATGCCTTATCAATCATTCTCTTTCGAAGTTGAGGATTTTCTAATCCCGAATTAACTCCAGTTAATTTGTATAAGGTTTCCTTATCTTTGACTGCACTCAATGCGCTTTCAGCTTTTTGAGCAGCCTTCTGAGCCATTGAAGTTCTTGAAACTGCGTCAGCAGTAGCGCCAATTCCAGCGCCAGCTAAACCTAGAATTTTTGGAGCACCAAGAACTATAGCTGCACCTTCAGCAGCAACCTTTAGCCTGTTGGTTAGTTCTGCAGCAGCTCTTTCAGATCCTTCTAACTGATCCGTATCTATTCTTTTGGTAGGTCCTCCATCAAAAAAGTCACCTAGAGTCTCAACGTCAGGTGTTGTTGCCAGTACATCAGCAGCGCCAAACGCGCCAAGTTGTCCTGCTTTACCTAGCTTGTATGCTTTGGCAGCTTTTGCAGCTAGTCCGCCTGGAACGGCGAACTGAGTAAGAAACTTAACAGCTTCACCTAAGCCGGTTGATGTTGTTGGCTTGAACTGCGAATAAAACTCTCTAACCGTTTCTGCTTGGTTTGTTTCTCCATCAGAAACGAAATCAATTATCTCCGCAGGGAAGCTTGCAAGTCCTTCAACCCCGCCAACCAATCCAGCGCCTATGGCTCTAGCTATTTCTCCTGGAGCGGAAACATCTTCTTCACCAAATTCAACTGCTCTTTCCTGTATAGGATTGTTGTCGTAAAAATTTTGAGCAGATTTTAAAGCAAAAGCTTTATCATCCGTATCGACATCAACTGATCTTCCGTCAGGCAAATCTACAGTAATCATTAGGTTGCGGAAGCTCCTGGCAATGTGACTCTAGTTTGAGATCCCACACCAGATGTACTAGGATCTGCCTTTTTCTCTCCTCCATAAGCAGAATTTACAGTATCTTCTATTTGTTCAACGGTCCCAGGCTTAAGTTGACCATTTGCATCAACTAACAAAGGGTTTTTGTAAGCGGCTGTAAACAAGCTGGCCCTGAAGGCTTCTTTACCGTCTGAGGACTTCAGTAAAAGACTTAAAGCTTCTTCGTCTTTTATTCCTGGGTTTATAGATTTTATAAGCTCATAGTTCTTTTCCATAGCCGTCTTGCCAGCCTGCTCATAATTCTTAAGCTTGGCCTGCTCAATCTCATAGTCTCGCCCGCCTTCGTATACATCAGCAGCAAAGCTTCTAGGCACAAAGCCTTCTGTCGGCTTAGAGGCTCTTATCAAGCCAGCTCGAAGCTTCTTATCGGCAAGAAGACCGCCAACAACATCACCAGCTTTAGAAAGAAAGCTGGGTTCTGGCGGCGTTGGTGGTGGTTCCGTTATCGAAGCTTCTGCAGCGGCTTGGGCATCTATTGTAGCTTGGGCAGCAGCAGCCGCTTGAGCATCTATTGCCGCTTGATCTACAACTTCTTCATCGTCGCCAAGAAAGTTTGCGGCAGTAAGTGCTATTCCCGCTCCTCCGCCAACTGTTCCGGCGGTTAATGCAGCTTTCTGTTTTGTTGTCAGTGGCGGCTTGGCTAATGCTTCTATGCCGCCTCTTGCTGCGCGTGTACCGCCTGCTGCTGCGGCAGCTCGCTCCGAAGAAGAGGCCATAGGGATTACATTTCCAGAACGATCAAGAGGTATGCCTGGGTCTTGCATCTCGACATCGGGTCTATCTCCAGATCTAACTCTTGGTCTAGGAGCGCCAGGATCAAGCATCTCTATACCACGCCTAGCACTAGGATCCATCATCGGAATATCGGGAGGAATCAAGTCATCTGCGCTTCTCATAACATCATCTTGAACGTCAGGAATATTATCAAGAGGGCTCCTGCCTCCTGCACCAAGAGATTGTTCAGCACTTCTAATAACATCATCTTCAAACTCAGGAATATCATCACCAGCTCTTCTTACATTTGCCGGTGACAAAACCCCGCCCATATCATCTATTCCTCCCTTAAGACCAACACTGCCTTGTATAAGGTCCTCGGGAAGATCAAGACTTCTTGCATCTTCAGCGTCAATCTCGCCCCGCTTCAACGCATCAAGCGTCTTTTCAATCCAAGGGCCACCTGATTTCTTAAGGAAGAGTATGCTATCGATTAAAACACCGCCAAGAGATCCTCCCGCAAACTTAGGAACGATTGATGCAATGCCACCATTCGCAAATCCTTGCGCGGCCATTACCTGGGCGGCAAAGTCATCGCCATATGATTCAGCGACTCTTGCTCTAATAGCATCAGGATCTGGCTTCTGTCGAAGGTTGCTAATAGCACTAGCAACCTCCATAACTTCATCTGAAAACTGCGGTTCTTCATCTTCAAATAACCTTGGAACTTCTCCGGCAAGCCTAACGCCTTCAAACGCCCCAGCAGATTTAGCACCTGTACCGGCGGCGTCTTTTAAGGTGTCAAACTTTTCCATTTGATTTACAAGCTTGGATCCTTTGACGCCAGCCTTCATTAGTTTTGCAGCAGCATAGGCTGGCGGAAACGAAAGAAGCCCCATGGTCATATAATCAAGAGGGTCTGACGGATCAAAGATAATGTTAGTCAAGTCTCGAAGGTTCATTCCAGAACCTTGCTCAGTCTGCTCCATAGAGAAGAAGTCTTCAGCAACAAGACCGCCATCTTCAAACCCTTGAACAGGCGCAACACCCGCCATGATACCGCTACCTTGGCGGGTCTGCGGTGTCTGAAACATAGGACGGTCATAGATTTCTGGACGGTACATCATATCTTGTCGGTTCATGACTTTATCCTCCCTGGTTGTTGCGGTTTTGATATTGATTATAAAAATCTAAACCTTGGCCTGCTAATCCTAAGTAACCACCAATCTTAGCGGCTGTGCTTGGATCTTGATAAGCCCCAACTTGATTAGACTGAGTACCATACCCGCTTGAGTATGTTGGCAAGTATCCAGCCAATCCGCCAAGCATTTGCTGGCCACGCTGTAATCTCATGTACGGCTCATCAGCCATCTGTGTCGCAGCAGTATACTGATTGCCATAAGCGCGATCCTGAATGCCTCGACCAGTCTGTCCAAGCCCTGCCATGGTTCCGATCTGACCTGTAAGCATGTTGTATCCTTGCTGACCAAGTCCGGCAATACCCGCAGCGCCTCCTCGTTGTGCAGATCCACTTGCGCCGTATGCATTAAGGGCGGTCCCATACTGTTGTTGCGTCTGACCAAACATACCACTTGCTGCGCCTTGCATCCTACGCATTTGGTCTTCATAACTGCCCATGCCCATCTGTTGAGCTTGGCCGTACTGAGAGGCCATGCCTTGACCAATGTCTGCACGTTGGCCAGCAGCGCCTATTTGAGCGCCAATACCTTGCATGCCAAGCTGACCACGTTGAGCAGCAGAGCTACCGATATCTCTACCAGCTTGCATCCCAGCCTGACCTTGAGATTGAGCCGTGCTAAATGCTTGTTGACCCAACCGCGCTTGAAGTTCCGCTGTAGAGATACCCAATTGAGCGGCTTGATTGGCAATGTTTGCTTGAGCTTGCTGGCCCTGCGTACCTGTTTGGGCTCTTTGGAATGCGCCTGTTTGGCTCATCTGTCGGCCTTGCTGAGTAGCAGCTTGACCTTGACCCGCTAGTTGAGCGCGTAACTGATCAGTGCTGATTCCAAGATTAGCGGCACGTTCTGCTAACTGAGATTGAGTTTGTGAGCCTGATATACCTAACTGAGAACGATCTAATGCTCCTCTTTGAGCCATCTGCTGTGACGACATTTCTGCTTGTTGGCTTTGACCTGATAATTGAGATCTTAATTGATCGGTACTAATGCCTAAGTTAGCTGCTCTTTCAGCAAGTTGAGCTTGATTCATTTGCCCAGTCATTCCTAACTGAGAACGATCTAATGCTCCTCTTTGCGCCATCTGCTGTGACGACATTTCTGCTTGTTGACTTTGACCTGATAATTGAGATCTTAATTGATCGGTACTTATGCCCAAGCTTGCTGCACGTTCTCCGAGTTGAGCTTCGTTCATTCGACCTGTCATGCCAAGCTGCGCTCTATCTAATGCTCCTCTTTGCGCCATCTGTTGAGAACTGGCTTCAGATGCTTGACCTTGTTGAGCCATCTGAGATCGTAATTGATCAGTACTAATTCCAAGGTTAGCTGCTCTTTCAGCTAACTGAGATTGAGTTTGTAAGCCTGATATACCTAACTGAGAGCGATCTAAAGCTCCTCGTTGAGCCATCTGTTGTCCAGCCATTTGTGCAGCTTGACCTTGACCTTCTAATTGAGATCTAAGCTGATCAGTGCTAATACCAAGGTTTGCCGCTCGTTCAGCAAGCTGACCTTCGTTCATCTTGCTTGTCATACCAAGTTGACCGCCCTGGAATGCGCCAGACTGAGCCAGCTCTTCCGCAGATAAGCCTAAGTTTCCTGCCGCTTGTGCTGCTTGTAATTGAGTTCCTGCGCCAGCTTGGCCAAGGGATGAGGTCAGTTGTCCAAGGTTTTGCTGACGGCCTTGAGCTTGCTCAAAGGATTGCTGCGCTTGTTGCGCCGCTTGCTGATAGCCTTGAGATCTTAATTGAGCACCAGTTTTAGCCTGCTGCTGCAAGATATTTCTACCGATCTCAGCTTGCTCAATGCCGCCTCTAGATCCACCAAAAGCACCAGATTGAATGGCTTGAGCTTTTGCCTGTTGCCTCTGCTTGTTACCAAGCCTTTCAATCTCTGCCTGTTCAGCATCAATTACGTTTTGAGTATACGGATCCATAAACCTATCAATAGTAGATGGATCAAATTGAGCGCCAGTTCCTTTTAATGCAGCTATGCCTTCTTGAGCGTATTTTCTAGATGATTCGCCAGCACTTTCTAACTGTCTTCCAGCTTGAGCTGTTTGAGCCCTTGCCCTTGTTGTCGCCTCTAAAGCTCTTTGTTGAGCCGTTCCAACTTGAGAACCTATACCTCTTGAAGCTGCAGCTATCGCTGCCTCTCCCTGTCGAGCGCCTGCACCGGCTTCTTTTCCTATTTGCCCCAGCCGAGAAGATAATGTGTTGGCAGAGCTTATAGCCGCTTGTTCTGCGGTAGTTGCTTGAGCTTGTCCTCTTAATACCTCGGGTCGAACATCTCTTAAGGCGCTTTGTATTTGAGCCTCTCCTTGTCGAGCGCCTGCTCCAGCTTCTCTACCTATGGTTCCAAGCTGTGAAGAAAGACTTTTGGCAGATTGAATGGCCGCTTGCTCTGCAGCAGTTGCCTGAACTTGACCGCTCAAAACTTCTGGCCTAATCCCTCTTGAAGCTGCAGCGATAGCTGCCTCTCCCTGTCGAGCACCTGCACCAGCTTCTCTACCTATGGTTCCAAGTTGTGAAGAAAGACTTTGAGCAGAGCTTATAGCCGCTTGCTCTGCGGCAGTTGCTTGAGCTTGTCCTTTTAAGACTTCAGGTCGAACACCTCTTAAGGCAGATTGAATTTGAGATTCACCCTGCCTAGCGCCTGCTCCAGCTTCTCTACCGATAGTTCCGAGCTGTGAAGAAAGACTTTGAGCAGATTGAATAGCTGCTTGTTCTGCCGCAGTTGCTTGAGCTTGTCCTCTTAATACTTCTGGTCGAACATCTTTTAAGGCGCTTTGTATTTGAGCCTCTCCTTGCCGAGCACCTGCACCGGCTTGGTCACCAAATCCCTGTAACTGCTTTCTTAAATTTTCAGCTTCAGACTGAGCTTGACCTTCTTGGTATCGAGACTCTGTCTTCGCTTGCGATACACCAGTACCTATATTAGAAGCAGCTCGATTCATTGCCATTTGGCCAGTGTCAGCTTGACCTCCAACCCTACCAGAGGCCATTAAAGCCATTCTCTGAGCTATCGCAGCTTCATCGGCAGAGCTTGCAGCGCCTTGTCTAATTAAATCTTCGCCTTCTCGCATACCAGCTTGAGCAAGATTAATTTGCCCGGGTATTTTTCTAGAAAGATCACCTAACTCTTGAGATGCACCTCGCATCATTGATCGCCCTTCGGCGTCGAGAAACTGTTGCCCCATGGTTGGATCATAAGCGCCAATGCTTTGCATATACAAAGCTCGAGCTTGAGGATCTCCATAGATACCAGCCGTTCCGGGATCGAATCCTTGCCCAGACTGACGATACATTCTTTCCGCTTCAGCAAGTTGGCCACCAAATCCACCAAGTCCTTGCGCTGCATTTCTAGCTTGTATTTCAAGCGGAGAAAGACCAGCGACTTGCTGAATCGGAATGGGAATCTGCTGGTTTATTAAACCTGGTTGATCAGGCGTTCCGAAGTAACTCGCCAAAAGGTTCCTTGAGGTAAGCTCTACCGCAGGATCATAATACTGCTGCGAAGCACTCGGAAGAACATATGGTTGTTCCTGATCAGTTAATACTGTTTCACTCATCGTGACATCCCCGCAGCTTTTTCGCCCATCTTCTGAAGCGCATACATAGCCCGTGCGCCTTCTCGTCTTTGATCGTGTTTGCCGCCATCAGCGCCCATCATATCGCCTATTCCTCGAACTGCTTTAGCGTTAACAACAAACTCACCATCGCTTAACATGGCCGGAATGTCATCAGATCTTTCAGTGCCAGGGCCGGATATTTGTCCGTTCTTTCTTGGGAAGTCAGTAGATCCACCTGCGCTAAATCCAGCAATACTACCTAAAGATCCGATACCGCCAATCCCTAACTCGCCAAGTCCTCCCCCGCTGATTTCTGAAATAGACCTATCAAAATCTTTTTTTCGCTGCTCCCATTCTTCTAAAGCGGTTTCGTATTCTTTTTGAGAAGCCATCTGACCTCTTCCGCTAAAAGGCGGAAAGTCAGACCGGACAGGTTTAGGATAAATGGATTCATAGTAATCGTCTGTTTGAATCTCAACATCAGAATCGATATCGTCTCTCGGTAAGCCCGTGTCCGTATCTCCAGGGGGCGTTGTTGTGCCACCACCTGTTGTGCCACCACCTGTCGAGGGTCTTTGATAAGTTGTTAAAGGACCAGAGCTTTGCAACGGTCTGCCACCGCCATAGTTTGCATACTGCATACCCTCAAGCCCTTGGTAGTTCATGCCGTAAGGCGTGATCTCACCGGAAGGTAGAAAGCTAGAGATGCCCCTGTATCGAGAATCCATTGTTTGCAAAGGACTTGGCGCAAACCGCTCAAAGTTTGCAGGATCGTTATAAACATTCATAGCCGCATTACGAGCAGCTAACTGCAAATCTTTGGGTTGAGTTTTATCTGTCGGCATAGTTGTGCCTCCTCCAGTTTGAGTTCCAGATCTATTCCCGCCGGAAGGCAAGTCTGGAAATTGAGGTATGTATACTGGCTCGTCATTAGGGCGTTGATCGTTAGGGCCATCCCTTCGATCTATTGGGTCATTAGGAGTCCCGCCACCTGTACCACCACCTGTCCCGCCACCTGTACCACCACCTGTACCACCACCTGTGCCACCACCCGTGCCAGTGTCTATAGGACCGGTTGTGGTGCCTCCGCCTGTACCATTATCTATAGGGCCAGTGGTCGTACCACCGCCAGTTCCATCGCCTACTGGGTCAGGATCAGGCGTGGGTGTCGGTGTAACGGGCGTAGTAGGCGGAGGATCAGGGTCAGGCGTAGGTGTCGGTGTGGGTGTCGGTGTAGGCGTGGGTGTGCCACCACCGCGAGGATTGCCGCTACCTGGTAATGGAAACGTTGGAAATCCACCACCTGGAAAGTTAGGGATCCCGCCTATCTGAATGTTACCTTCGCCTCCAAATAATCTTCTTGCCCAAGCGGCAAGTCTTTCTAGAAAATTTGCGTCATCTTCTCCAGGCTCTTTTACCGGTCTTTCTTCGTCCTTGGTAACTGGGCTGGAGAAGTTATCAGTAACAGCAGGGTCACTTGCCTGATTATTTTGTGCGATAAAGATGCTCATCGCTTTTTGAAATTCAGAACGCTCTTCGTCGCTTATTTCGCCATCCTCATTACGATCAAAGTCGCTAATCTGAGGGCCTTCGTCAAAGTTAATATGGCTAAATGGCATATCAACGTTCAATGGAAGTTGTCCGCTACCAGAAAACTGTGATGCGGTGGGGACGCCTAGTGTACCGCCAATGTTTCCTAAGCTTGCACCTGGCAGTCCGCCAAAAAAATTTCCCCAGTCTGAAGATCCAGCGATATCAGAAAAACTCCCAATTCTTCCAATATCGCCAGTTCGTAAAGAGCCTCCGATGGAGCCACCCCCAATTATATCGCCACCGCCAAGGTTTGCCATCATTCGACCCGAACTTAAATTTGGCGTTCCGCCAAGGTGACTACCAATATGACCACCAGCCATCATCTTTATAGGTAACTTACGAATACTCATTTAACACTTCCATCGGCGTCTTGCTTGACGCAATCTAGAGTTTGGGTTTCTCGCTGCCTTTGGAAACTGCTTCATCTGTCCAGCGGACCTCGCGCAATATGATTTTCTTCTAGCTGCTCTCTTGCCTGTAGGCTTGCTCTCTGTAACAGCGGTCTGCAATTTACTACCAGGATTAGCGCGTTTATGCGCTCTAACCCCAGCCTCTGTCATGCCAGCGCCTTCTTCCGTCTGTCGGTAATTAGGCTTACTTCCAGAAGTAGTGCGCCTAATCGGCCTGCCTCTATTCTTCTTAGCGGCACCACCTACCCTAAAGTTTTGCACATGACGCTTAAACATTAAGAATACCTTGTCTTCTTTCTTCTACCTGGCATAACAGCACCGCAGCCTCGATGGTTGCTCTTAGTAAAGAACCCGCCATCTTTTGCGGTCCTGTACTTCTTTGTCTTATCAGCAATCTTCTTAGGCTGTGATGAGAACTGCTTGCCAGATTTTGTGTCCTCTCTCTTAGCCTTAGTCGTTGCCGCATACTCTTGGCTCGATAGCGCCTGTCTTGCTTTCTTGGGCAAGTACCGCTCGCCGGTAGCTTTAGGTCCCTGCGTAGACGGCTTGCCAGACTTTGTTCCCCAATCCTGCTTGCTCCACTGAGAAAGTTTGTTACTACTTTTTTTCTTCGGGCCTGAGTAAGTACCACCAGAACCTTTGTAATACTTTACAGCAAGTTGCATTGCTCGAGCAGAGTGTTTGCCACCCATCTTAGCCTTGGCTCTGGACTTAGCTGCCGCCCACTTTGCTGGATCTTTTTTGGTTGCTGTAGCTGTCATTAGTTTATCTTAGTTACTGGTCTTTTGTTAGGCAACATGCTAGAGAAACCTCTAGGTTTTACATACTGAGGTGGTGGTGCTTTAACGATAGAATCAACTCTCTTTATATCATTCATTAATCAATACCCACAGTTATAGAACCATTAGTTATAACCTGAACTTCTCCAACGCCGGTAGATCCCTGTAGGCCAGCGGTCGATGGCGTTGATATGTTTACAAACTCATTGCCAGTATAGACTTGTAGGGCATTTATACTTAGATTCCAAATGACATCGCCTGCGTTAAACTGTAATTCCGATATGCTTTGATTTGTAAACTGAGGCGTTGCGCTTGGATCATACGCATTTAAATTAAGCTCTATAAGCCTGATCGCCTTGTTAAATACATCCCTGCCAACAGTCTCAGAGTTGGCAAACGGCAGTGCCGTATTAAGTATCTTAGCCATTATCTGCGACCATTAGGTTGTATATCTAATCGCGTTCCCCCAATCCTAAAGCCAACATCTATCTTTTGAGCATCTGTACCATCATCATCAGATTCAAATCGAAGAGCCGCCTGCCTTGCTCTAGCTCTCATATCTATCTTATTAGTAGTGCTTGTGAATGACGATGTCTGATCTGTTGTAAAGCTCTGTCCAGGATAGTCTCTTGTCTTGATCTGA
>Ga0208544_10001499_pt1 | contig 16044 bp, 22 predicted proteins | sample DEB08_DNA_9_FD_184526 | JGI IMG/M metagenome (GOLD analysis project Ga0208544, IMG submission 184526) | Aqueous microbial communities from the Delaware River and Bay under freshwater to marine salinity gradient to study organic matter... | ecosystem: Environmental > Aquatic > Marine > Coastal ... | reverse complement strand
CCGCCCTCCCCTAGCCAGAGATCACAGCCAACCATGTCGCCGATGTAGACGCCAAATAACTCAGCATACTGCTCAATCACTGGGAGTGGCGGCATCGCTTTCCCCGTCTCATAATTAGATATAACGGAAACAGACTTTGAAATCTTTGATGCTATCCAAGTTTTTGTTTTTTTTGATTCTTCTCGTAAGTGCTTGAAATTCTTATTTATACGGTTCATTTATTTGTTTAATGCGTGATATAAATCCAAAATATATTGGATTTAATTTGATAATTTGACTTTAATCCACGTAGATTTGCCATTGTAATCGGCGGTGATTGTGACCAAAATACCCCCCCCCGCCGCAAATAACCGAATTATAATCAAATAAATATTGGTTTAGAACGAAGGTCTACAAAATCCCTCCCCGCTCTAATCTCTTATTCTTAAAATTCTCTTAATGTCCCACTCCTCTACTACCCTAATCGGCAACCTCGGCCAAAAGCCTGAAACCAAAACACTAACCAGCGGTAACACCGTCACCCACCTATCCTTGGCCACCAGCCGCACCTGGAGAGACAAAGACGGCAATAAGCAGGAAGACACCCAGTGGCACAACGTGGTGCTATGGAACAAGCTCGGAGAGCTCGCTCAGCAGTACCTCGACAAAGGCAGCAAAGTGCTGATCGTTGGCCGCATCGAGTACCGCAAATCGGAGCACCTAGGAACAATGAAGTATTTCACAGACATCGTCGCCACCGAGATGAAGTTCCTCGACAGCCGCAAAAGTGACGACAACCGCTTCCCTTCCGAAGAACATGCGCCTGCAAAAGCCGCCACCGCAGCGGCAACACCTGAAACTGTAGGAAGTGATGAGAAGCCCTTGCCCTTCTAACCATCCCCCACCCTCCCCATTCCTCCACCGCTCTCGACACAAAAAAATAAACCATGTCAGCCACCCCCCCTCGCCTTTCCCTCTCCGCCTTCATCGAGGCCCGCCATGCTGAGCTCGACCTCTCCCTGGCTGGTGTGTATGACCTGTTTGGCACGAAAAAAAGATGCACCCGCCAGATCAATGCCCCCGAGCGCATCACCCTGGAGACCTTACTCCGCCTATCCTTTCGCATTAAAGTACACCCTTTAACCCTCATTAACGGCTACGGTGTCGGATCGATGATGATCACACCCGAAGACAAAGTGCAATTGCGCACCCACTATGTAATAAATAATAAACCAGTCCCTTTGAGAGATGAAACACACGAATACTTCCCTTCACCTTCCGCCGCCCCCTAAAACGCCGGAACAAATTACCAACCGCCATGACTTCCTCGAAAGGCGCAAACGAGCACTTGCCGCCACTGCCTCCCACTTTAAGGGAGGGAAGCGAGATGCCGCCCTCGCCACAAAACTCCTCATCCTTGACCTGCGCCAGCGCGAACTGCTGTGGTGTTTGTCAAAAAAACCACCCATTTATGCTTAGCCCCGACCACGCCCAACGCCTCGCCATCCGCTTCTTCGAGTACTGCATCGCGCAGGGCCTCGACATGAGCACCTGGACCGTTCTACGCTCCCACCCCACCAAGCTCAGCCCCGTAAATCTCGTCCTTCTGGCAGAACACACTGGCTTCGAAATTGGGGTACTGTTTAAGCACGGCATCGGTATCGACAACCGCATATGTGATCTGCAGCAAGTTATTGTCATCGACGCCAGTGGCGGCATGACAGCAAAAGACCCCGCCGCCTGCGCGGCTTAAATGAATTAGGTCGTCTTACTTTTTATTGAGATTATGATTGATTGTGCCCGCCGGCCATATGCGTCGGCGGGCTTTTAACCCCCTCCTCTATTATGAGCCTTGCAATTGATAACAGTCAGAAATTCACAGCAGCCGCCAGAGTAGTGGAGCAGATGAAGGACCGCACCAGAAAATGGGCTAATAAGGCCGCAAAGGCAGACCTTCCAAAGGTTCACCAGCGTGCGGAAGAGATTGTCGCCATCGAGACGGCCCTCCACACGGCAATGAAAAGCCAGAAGCCTGTAATCATCAGCGAAACAGCAAACGATGCCTACCGCCGAGGCCTAGAAGATGGCAAACGCCTACACACTGAGCCAAATCACGGCTTTATTAACCGCCGACAGGTTCGGTACGACAACTTCGGAAGCCCTTACAACCCAGCCAACGAAGCCAGGCGGCGACAACATAACGCTAGGCAGGCCGAAAAGTGGGCCGACCACTTCTAAGCCTACGACCTGCCCCCCCCACCTAAATCCACCCATCCTTTTTACATTTTCGACCTCCTCCTCATGTCTTTCTTATCTGAAATTTCATCTACAACCGGCAGCAAAGATCCCATTCTCGCAATGGTAGAAGCAGAAAACCGGCTGGCGGAGTACCTGATGGATGTAACGGAGGCAGTCCCCTACCCCGTCGACGCTTTCCCCCCTCGCTGCCGCGCGATGATAGAAGGATATAACCGAGTGTATGGCGCTGCGCCTGACCACTACGGCCTGAGCATGATCACCGCCGTGGCCACTGCCCTTGGAAATAGCATCTGTGTCAAGGTAAAGAAGGAACTGCACCCGATGATCTTCTTCAGTATCATCGTAGCCCGCCCAGGTAGCGGCAAGACGCCAACCATCAACACCGTACTTCGCCCCATCAAGAAGGCCGCACGAGAAAAAGCAAAAGCCTTTCGCCAGTTGGTAAAGGAAATGAAGGACGAGGCCAAACAGCGCAATAACAACGACGAGCTCATCCTGCCCGACCCTGAGCAGCCCTTGCTCGTTTCCTACACCCTCGAAAGCCTCTACACTGCACTGACCTCTACCCCTCGCGGGTGCCTCATCCACCGAGATGAAGCCATCGCGTGGATCAAGTCGCAAGATCAGTACAAATCGGGCGGAGGAGATGAGGCAGAGTTTTACCTCTCCGCACATAATGCGGAGGGCTACACCATCAGCCGGAAAAACTTGCCGATGCCGATAGTGATCGACGCCATACAACTCAACTTTCTCGGCGGCACCCAGCCGGGCGTGCTGGCTGCCTTCGCCGGAGGGAACAATCAGTTTAATGGTGGGCTGGCGCGCATCCTGTTCTCCTACCCCAACGAGACCGAGTACCGCCCGTTTAACGAAGACGAGCCCAGCGGCGACTATGCCATCCGCTGGGATAAGATACTCAACCACCTGTTCGATGTGCTCCCCTCCTCTGAGTATGCGCCAGATGCTGACCCCTCCGAGCCGCCAACCTTCGCGCCCTACGAGATAGAGCTCAGCAGCGAAGCTACCGACCTATACCGAAAGTACTACAACGCCCTCCAGAAGCGCACCGCCGCCGAGGAGAACGATGTAGCCGTCGACACGCTCGTCAAGTTCCGGACCCACTCCCTCCGCATCGCTGGCGCACTCCACGCCCTGGAGTGGGCCGAGAAGATGACCGAGACCACCGACGAGTACATGCACGCAGTAACTGGCTCTGCCATCTACGAGCCGATTTCCGGCGAGACCATGGACCGCGCCCTGCGCATCGCTCACTACCACGAGTTCACCAGCCTGAAGGTGATCAACGCAGTATCATCTCCGGCCGAACGGCTGACCCATGGCCGAAAATCATGGTACATGGCCTTGCCCGAAGAAGGCACCAGAAAACAAGCAATAGCCCTGGCTGGCACGCTAGACATCAAAGGGTTATCAGCAAGAACCGCCGATAGGCTACTAAAAGACAAAACATTGTTCGACTACCGAGCCGGACAATTTAGAAAACTACACTAATTTTTTCCCCACTAATGCAAAGCGCCCTACCCTATTAGAGAGGGCAAGGCGCGGCGCACTCAAATTCATTACAATTATGAGTACGAATACAAATGTAGGCTCCACAAGCCGAGCCCGCTCCATTATCTTCATTCTTTTCGGCGTCGCCATGCTCCTGGCGAACGCCATCCTCACCGCCCAGTTCGGCATGGAATTCCTTGGCGGCACCTGGGGCGCCATCCTTATGCTCCTCTTTTTCGACATCGCGGCCATCTCCTGGTACACCGCGCGCCTCATGTCTGGCCTCTCCGGAGACCAGCGTGCCACGGCCCAAATCATGAGCGTGGCCACCATCGTTGGGAGCACCCTGGTGAGTGTGGTGCAAGTCTTGATGATGCGCGAAGCCATGGATGTTGGCCTCGCCCCCATCGTTAGCACGGCCGCCGTTTGGCTCGTCACCAGTTACGCCGCGTTCAATTTCTTCGCGCTGTTCTTCTTCCAGTACAGCAGCGTGCGGGAACGGATCATCGCCGCCGACGAGGAAATCTCAGCACAGACCGCCGACGAAGTGGCACAGATGCGCAGCGAGGCACACACCAAGGCCATGGCCAGAGCCCGCCAGACCTTGATGAAGAAGACCGACGCCATCGGTGCCCGCATTGCCTACGATGTAGAACGTGATTTCCTCCGCTCCATGGGGTGCCTTGACATGCTCGAAGCCCCAGCGACCCTACCCGATGAGCAGCCGACCAATAAGGGCGCGGGCGCTAGTGCAATAGAAGTAGTAAGAAGCAAGGAGCGCAAGCGCCGCACATCCCCCACTCCGCAACAAAAAGCGGCGTCTGCTGATGCCTGTGATTGTGGGATGCCAGTTGGCACAGAAGAAGGTGAGTGTGACTTCGAACTCGGCGGCCCTGGCTGCATGATTGACGAAAAAGCAGCAGAACAAAAAGAAGCCAGAGAGACCGATGATGTGGAGGATACTACCGAGCATTCTCCCAGCCCCGCCGGGCAGCCTGAGTGGCTAGCCCCGATTGACCTCTCGAATTTCTCGCCGGGAAAGTAACCGCCACCCCCGGCGTTTGCGGCTATTGCGGAGTAGCTTTTCCCTACTCCAACAAGTTGCAAAAGTACTGCCACCGTCACCGACAGGCGCAGTACCGCGTCCGGGTTAAGGGAACAGCAATCCTTTAGGGTGTTACGGCTAAACTGCTGATTAACAAAACAAACTGAGTGGTATCAGTAAGGGCCGCGCCTTGCTCTGAATGCAGAGAAGGCACGGCCCACCACCACCACTTAAATCAATACTTTAAGTAATGAAAAACAACCACGACCGCATCAGCCCCGCCACGTACATCGTGAGCCTGATGATCATAGTCTTCTGCGTCTACGCCTCCAGCGCAGGCGAGCAGCAGCGCGAGTACGAACGCGCATCTCTGGTGCCCCAGGTGAGAATATCCGCCGAAAAACCTCGCCGAATTCTCCCCACGGCAGCCTTACCCAATGGGGTAGGGAAGATTCAGGGAGACCTTCCTGTGTATTACGGCCCCCAGCTAGACGGCGAAGCCCTCTACTCTTTTATATCTGACTTCGACATCGCCCATGTAGTAGACCTGGCCAGCGAAGCAAAGGCCGAGGCCATCCTCGATGGTGCTACCGAGCAGGCTATCTGCACCCGCTTCGGCACTCAGTACTATGCCCTCAATATAGAAGGGGCAGACAATCGCCTCAATCAGCAAGTGATGGCTTCAATCGATTCTCTGGTGGGAATGAACCAGCCCATCTTCATCCATTGCCGCAACGGCATCCACCGCGCCAAAGTCACCGCCGGCCGCGCCTATGCCCGAGACGGCTACCCGTGGCAAGCCATCGTGGATCTCCTCGAGTGGGCGCCCATCGTCAACAACCCCAAGTACGACCGCTACACTAACGACCTGTGGGAATATGCGCAGGGATTTAATTACCCTTTAAATGTTTCGAAATGAACAGCCCACGCAAATCCTACCCCACCTCCATCTCCACCTTCCTCCGCCGCTTCCCCTCTGGCACCCCCGTCATTACCATGACCCTGGCGCTCGACAAAGCAAAGCCCGGCTTCCACATCCCCGATAGTGGCTACATCGACCAACGAAAATTCGCGGCCTGGTATGCCGCTTCACTGGCGGCTGTTCGCCGCCTCAATAAAGGACTACAACCATGAGTAAGCTCCGCGACAACATCATCGCCAAGATCTCCGCAGCCGTAGCAGCTGCCGACCCAAACATCCGCATCACAGACCTGCGCCTCCTGCTGATGCGCACCCGCCGAGCCGCCGAGCCACCTGAAGCGCATCACCGCATTTGGATGGAGGAAATGCACAAGCAAGTACAGCGCACTTTAAAGGCGCGCAAAGCGGCCCGAGATACCCGCCCAACTTTATTTACTAACCCTTCTAACACCTCTCTCTTATGATCGATGATATTATGTTATTCTTTATCTGGCTCCTGAATAACGGAGGCTAACCAGATTTAAAACCGTGTTTTTAACGTGGCCCCGCTATTCATAGGGGTGGGGCCACGTTTCATACCTCACCCTTCAGATGCTTACTTAATGAGCCTAAAAGAACAAATGACAGAAGCGGCCCTCCGCATCTACCCTTATAGCACCCTGGCACAGCTGTGCTATGCCACCAGCCTGGACCGGCCCCGGCCGACTGCCGAACGCTTGGCGCTGTTCCGCATCCTACACTCAGGGAACATCTACCTCACCCCCATCTGGATCTCCCAGGTTTACCCCATCTCCACCAACGCCCTGCGGCATATTGCTAAAGATTGGCGGCTCAGGGGGCGCGCATAATGAACAAGCGCAGACGCAGGCCCGCGATAGCTGGGCTTGTCGACTGCGCGTTATTAAGTGCATTTTTACACCAAAAGAAATAGATATGAATAACCATGTGCCCGCTCCTGAATCGTTAGATGATTTTGTTGCCTTTCTATTAGAAGGAAAGACTGTATACCTGAAGACAGGTACAGATAAAGTTCCTCGGAAACTTATCGAGCGTCTAAAAGACAAGATTGCAGAAAGCCAAGGTGTTTTTGAGACAGATACTACTTTGGTGACTCAGGCTATTCTTAGTGCCGATTTAGCCCCTAAGTGGACCAGTAAATTTTCAGACACTACAGAAAACATAGGCTTGCTTTTCTATATTTCTTGATTGCACTTAATAACAGCAACAACGTATTGCGTTGTTGCACGAGTTGCGTTGTTACCCAATATCCACGAAGAACGCCCCGCCTCCACACTGGAGCGCGGGGCGTTCCACGTCCTAGCCCCGCACCCAAAACACCAGCACATTAGGAGAAACAAAGTACTACATGCGCCTCCTTCCCTTTCTACTCCTCACTGCTTATAAACCCGACGAAGGGCCAGAGGTGGCGCGGGTGGTGATCTGGTGGCGCGTCCTTCCTTTGCACCTGCGGCCGCGCCACCTTTGCATTGCATGGAAAACATTGATCGCCTTCTCGACTTGCTCACCGAGCACAAAGTCATCATCATCTCTATCCTCCTCTTTTTGGTGGCTGGTGGCTACCGGATTGCAAGGTGGCGAAGTAGTGGTATGCGAAAGGTTGTTAATGCACATCAGGATTTTTTGGATGAGTTGACGGACAGAATTAACAACATCCGAGGAGACCGGGATGATAAGCTGGAAGAGTTAAGTAAAGAACGTGCGAAAGGATTTATTTTGAATGAACGAGTACAGGTTTTAGAGACAACAGTTGGAAGTTTAGAGACACAAATTGAAACGCTTGAAAAACAGAAGCAGGAGCTCCTTCTGCGGATTAAAGAACAGAAATGATAAACTATTTAAAGAGGCGGTTTTCTAATGACCCAGATCTCGATGCTATCCGCGCTCAGTACGCAGGCCTCACCGCTGCCATTGAGGAGATGGAGAGTGCCTTCTCCTTCGGTGGCTCTATCACCTGGGAGCAACTGGCCACGTATAAATTCAGTACCTCCGACTGCCCGATCGGCTATCCTACCGGAAAGCACTGCGTAAGTTATCGCCTACCAGATCAAGAAGGGAAAATGGTGTTTTATACTGTGTGTGTTGCTCCGCCCGGCGAAATGGGCGCCTTTGGGTGGCACTGGCACCCCAAGACCCGCGAGACCAATACCCAGTTAGTCGGCACCGCTAAACACAATGGCCAAGATCAACCGCCATTCTCCGTCACCACCTTTGGCCCTGGTGCCCGACATGATTACCACTTGCCGCCCAACGGCTCCCTCATCACGGTATTCGAAAAGGTGTTGCCCTAATGAACGAACGCACCGCCCTAAACGATTACCTCCGTGCCGAGCTGGAACAATTTTGTGCCGAGTTTGTCCGCGACCGCGCGGCACAGCTTCGCCGCCGGGGTGCTTCTGCTTCTGGTGATCTGGCTAGATCACTAGAGTACGAAGTTCGCGCTCAGGCGATGGATGCCGGAGTGCAGGCCATGATTGCCTTCGAGGAGCACGGCCGATTTATCGACATGCGCCGCCTCCAACCCGCCGAGGGTGGGGCAGACTACATCCAGAACATTATCCAATGGATCAAGGATAAAGGCCTGGAGCAGAAGATGATCGAGGGCTACACCAAGAAGCGCAACCTCACCAAACTACCAGACCGGGTGCTCACCTTCATCGCTTTTGGCATCGCGCGCAAGCGGTTCAACGGCAGATACAAGCGCACACGATGGTACAACAAGGCCAAGACCGCCAAGATCAGCAGCCTATACGATGAGGTGCTGGCTGGTATGCCTGATGTGGTGCTGGAGGAGCTAAAAGATGGCTTTGCCCCGCGCGCCTCCGGCGGCACCCGCCTCACCACCACCGCCAGCCCAGGCAGTAGTGCCCCTCGTCGGTACGATTACCGACAAGCAAAGGGAAGGAGTAGGGAGGAAGGCTATACCCTCTAGTACTCGCGTCCTTCCATTGCACCTGCGTCCGCGCCCATCTTCGGCCCATGGCCGTAAGAACAGACACCGTACAACTCAACATTGAGTTCATCACCGACGAGAGCCGCGCCCTGGCGAAGGCCAACGTGGACACCAAAGCCCTCACCACCGAGCTCCGCAAAACGGTGCGAGCGGGCGGCGATGTGGCCGACGTGATGCAGCGCATCGAAAAAGCAGGCGGCAAGGTGGCCGACATCGACCTCAGCAAGGTGGCCCCCAAGCAACTCATTACCCGCGCCCGGCAACTGAAGCAGGTGCTCGACCAGCTGCCCGCCAGCTCGCCCAGGGTGGCCAAGCTGAGCGCAGAATACAAGCGGATCAACGACCGGCTGGCGACTGTTCGTCAGCAGACGCGCGGCGTGGCCGCGTCCATGCAAGGAAAAGGCGGCATTCTGCAATCACTAAGAGGTGGCGCACTCGCTGCGCTGGCCTTCGCTGCTGGTCTGGTGCAGACCTTTCGCGCCCTCATCCAAGCCACCAGCCTCACCCAACGGTACGGCAAGGTGCTGGAGCGTGAACTCGGCAGTAAATCCGCCGCACAGAAGGCCATCAAAGACATTACAAAACTAGCCGATGGTCTAGGCAAACCAGCCGACCAGCTCCTCGGCAGCTATACCAAGCTGGTGAGCCGAGGCATTAAGCCCACCACCGACGAGCTAACCAAACTCGTCGACCTGGCAGCCAGCCAGGGCAAAGAAGTAGACCAGCTCACAGAGGCCCTGCTCGATGCCGGCACGCTGGAGTTCGAACGCCTCAAAGAGTTCGGTATTAAGGCCAAGCAATCCGGCGACCAGGTAGCCCTCAGCTTCAAGGGGCAAACCATCGAGGTGGAAAAGAACCAGGACGCCATACTAAACGCCATACTTGGCTTCGGTGACCTGCAAAGCATACAGGGCGCCGCCGCTGATGGTGCCGACAACCTCGGCGGCAAGGTCGACCGGCTCACGGGCTTCTTTGATCGCCTCCTCTCCAACCTCGGAGAGGGTGGGCTGGGCGACGCCATTGGCGACCTAATAGACAACGCCGCCAGCCTGCTGAAGATATTCGTCGACTTGACCGATGTGCAAGACGGGCTAACCACAGAAGTCAGAGGCACACAAGCCGCTTTTAACCTCGAAATTGAAACCCTGAAGCGCGGCAACATAAGCAGCGAGACACGTGCAAAACTGATTGATAGTATTAACACCAAGTATGCCGACTACCTGCCTAATTTACTGAGCGAGGAGAGCACACTGGGAGACATCGCACGCGCGCAGGAGATGGCGAACCGGCAATTTGAGCAGCGTATCATCTTGCTCGCAGCCGAGGAACAGTTGACCGAAGTTGCACAACGCAGGCTCGAAGCGAAGAGCAAGGAGTTAGAGCTGGAGCTGGAGCTGACGGAAGCAAGGGAGCGCACCCTCGACGCTGAGAAGCGGGCGGCAGGGAACACCGCAGGCTCGCAGAGTTTTGCGGGTACTGGTGCCGCACGAGGAGTCTCTGGACAGGCCGGAGCGGACAGCCTGGCGGCTCAGGCGCTCGACCGATTAAACGAAAACAAAGAGGAGCAGATCAAGCTGGAGGAGGAGTTCCAACGCACATTGCAGGCTGGGAAAGACCTCGGCCTCGACATCGACAGTATCCTCAACCCGCCATCAACAACACGAGGCGGCGGCGGCGATAAGAAAAAGAAAACCCTAGAGGACGCCCTGAAGCTGGTGCGCGAGAAGTTCGCCATCGTCGAGGAGATCAGCGAGCAGGCCTTCATCCGTGGCGAAACCACAGAGAGCGACTACCAGAAGAACCTGCTGGAGTTGCAGGCAGCAGAGTATGAGGCGCAGTTATTACTTTTTGGCCGTTTCAACAAAGACAAGACTTCCCAGGCAGAGAAAGCCAGAACGGAACTGCTACGAGTGCAGAAGAAACTGAACCCCCAAACTCGTGGCGCGACGAAATCCATCTCCTTCGATACCGAGGTAGGGGTGGAGCGTGGGGGCGTGGCCGCTGGTGTTGACGCAGTAATCGCCCAAGCCGCCAAAGAAGCCGACGCCCTACAGCGCGCCCGCAACGCCGACCTAATCAACCAGGAACAATTTGAACTCGCCCGCCTGGAGCTGAAGCGCAACCTGCTCGCGCAGGAGGCCGAGATCCTACGCACAGGCACAGATGAAGAAGTAAAGATTGCTTTTGAGAAAGGGGAGCAGATCAAGGCCATCGAACAGGGTATCTTCGAGAAGAAGAAATCACTGGCGGAACGGGAGCAGGAACTAAAGCGCGAGGTGGGCCAGACGGCCATAGATTCGGCGCAGGAAGGGCTCGGTGCGCTGGTAGATGTGCTGGGGAAAGATGAAGCAGCTCGGAAGAAGAACTTCGGTGCCATCAAGTCTTTCCAGAAAGGGCAGGCGATTGTCTCGGGCCTAAACGAACTACAGCAAATCCGACTAGCAACAGCAGCCCAGGCCGCAAGTGTGGCGGCGATCCCTGGGGCGGCCATCCCTGTTTACATTGCCGGGGCCATCCGCGCCGCTGCGGCTATTGCACAGACCGCCGTATCTGTAGGCAAAATAAACGCCACCAAGTTCGCCCGAGGTGGAAAGATAGGCCAGTTCGGCGGGCGCAGCCACGCCCAGGGTGGCACTCGTGGCTACTTCGACGATGGCACTCAGATCGAGGTGGAGAAGGGCGAGACCTTCGCCATCGTAAACAAGAACGCGCGCGGCCTGCTCAGTCACCTGAGCGACGTGAACCAAGCCACCGGAGGCGTAGCCTTCGCCCGTGGCGGCATCGCCCTGGGCAGCGCGCCCAACACCACCCCGATCGTTTCCTCTGCTACACTAGCGGCCAGTGCCGCACCAGCAGCAGACCAGACCGCACTACTGGCCCGCATCGACACCCTGACGGAAGTGACCGCCAATATGCAAACACGCCTTCGCGCTGACGTAGTATATACCGACATAGAAGCCGCAGCGGCCGAGGTGAGCACCGTCCGAACCGCAGCAGAAATCTAAATAAAGCTATTCCCCATGACCGCGAACGAATTTATGCAAAATCTACCTCAGTTTCCTGGCTACCAATCACACTGGATCGAACATGTGGAGCGAGAAAACCAGTACACTATAGTAGTGTATTGGCATTTATTCTCGTGGCCTCCTCCGGATATTTTCTGGCTTATGGCCGAAAACATCCGCAGCACTTCCAAGGTGAAAGTGCTGTTTCGATGGCGAAGGCGAGAGGTTTTTCAATGGGATGAGGGCGGCTTCTCATGGAGATGATTTATATCATCACCACTTCCCCCCCCATTAGTACCCATATAAAGGGCTTCTGCAATATATCTTTGCGCTTAATCTCATCCCCACTATAGTGGCACCTTTTTAAACATCTTTTAACCCCTCTTTTTAGATGACACTTTCCCATAACTCTCCCCATGCTTACATGGCGATACGACTCGCAGAAACCTCCTCCGACAATTCTCAGTCGCCAGAGGTGCGCGCGTATGCCATCGCACAGCTGAAGCAATACCTCGAAGACGTGGCCGCATCGTTGCCTGCTCCTGCCGACGCTCCTTAAAAATAGCGCGGGCTTCCCATTCTCGTCCTTCCCTTTCGCCTTCGCGCGCGCGTATTTCGTGGCTCACCATGGTAGTATTTCCTACCGAAACCACAATCCGCTCCTGTTATGGCTAAAGCACAAGCCGCCAACACCCTTGGCATTGACAATTTAAAGAAGGTCTTCGCCTTCCTACTCCTCACCTCCAGCATGATCATTGAGCTGGTGAAGGCCTTCACCTATGGCAAAGCGCTGAGCCTTGCATTTCACATCGGGGAGAACCTCGACATCCTTGATGCGGGCAAGATTGCCCTGGCTGAATTCCGCGACCTCACAGTCGAAGAAACCACCGAGCTCACGGCCTACCTGGGCGACGAGTTCGACCTCGAAAACGACCAGCTAGAACAGCGCATCGAAGACGGTATCGACCTCATCCCCGAAGGATACGCCCACATTAAGGCAACCATTGCCTACTACGAGAAAGTTCGGAGTTTTGTTGCTGCATGGAAGCAGCCAGACCCCGCTTCCGTTCCGAAACTGGAGAAGGCACTGCGCAAGCTCGACCTCCCATCTGTTCGCCAACGCCTACCGGCTGCGGCCTAACGCCGATGCTGGCCATCACGCATGGGGGCCAGCGCAAACTCCTGCCTGAAGGGTGGAGCGATGCCGGGCCGCTCGCGTGGCCAATGCTGCGCGCGCTGGCCCGGCTACCACCACCCGCGGGCAAGCTGGAAGCGATGCGCCTCCTCACTGGGCTCAGCCGTCGCCAGTTTGCCCGCCTCAGTGCGGAGGAGATCACCACGCTCAGCGTGGCACTGCCCTGGCTCGTGCCCGGGCCGCTTACTGCCCCCCTTCAACCCCGTTTCCGCCTTGGCTGGCGGAGCTACTACCTGCCCGAAGCAAAGTTCTCTAATGGGCAGTGCCTCGCCTTCGCGCTGGCCGACGAGTTCTTCACCGCAGCCCTAAAGCCCGGCGCAGATGTGGCCACCTCGGCCACCCGGTTACTGGGCACCATCGCTAGGCCAATGAAGCGTGGCAAACGTGCCACCCTCAGCGGTAGGGGGGAAGTGATGGCCCGCGCCAAACTATTTACCAAGCTGCCGCCAGAGCACGCTATGCACGCCCTTATGTACTGGGCGGGTGTGAAGATGGCGGTAGACGATCTGTACGGAGAGTACCTATTCAAGGGCTCGCCACTAGACAAAGCACCCGCCGGGAAGATCCCAGATTTCGGTTGGTGGGCGAGGTTTCAAGACGTTGCCGAAAGCGGCATCTTCGGAACCCTCGCCGACGTAAACACGCACAGCTTCCACGAGGTCTGCACCTGGATGCTGCGCAAGGAAGCACAACGCAGAAGCCAACAGCTAGAAATGGAAACCCAAAGAAATAAATAATGCTATACGGCCTCACCGCTTACATCGAATATTTTCGTACCCTCTGCGCCACGCACAAGGACCAGCCCACCTTCATCTTCGGAAGCAGCGAGCGGGTGTTGCGCCGGCAGTCGGTAGACCTCGACTACCCACTGGTGTGGATGGCCTGGCCAGTAAAGGAAGTACTACCCAATGGGAACGAGCGGTTCACCGCTGACCTGTTCTTCCTCGCCAACGCCAGCAACGAGGAAGAAGAAGAAGACACCGCCCTGATGGCCATGTACAACCTGAGCGACGACTTCCATAAAAAGATGGTGGCCGACGCAGCCGAGGGCAATTTCGGCTACGAAGGCAACGCAGTATTCCAGCCTAAATTTAGATTTAGTGGAGACAACGACGCGGGCTACGTACTGGAGGCCGGGCTACTTTTCGGCACCAGCGGGTGCCTCGATGATTTAAAATTCCCTAACTAATGGCCATCACTCTACTCGGCGCACCGCGCAGCCCCGCCCTCAGTGGCGACGACAACTATTTAGTCCTCACCACTAGCCTCCCGACCGCATCCACGCGGCCGGGCTACCTAATTACGGGGCTTCCTGCTGATGGCGACACCCTAAACCTTTACTTCGGCGGGCGCTTAGTACAGATGGCCTTCGCCACTACGCCCGACAACTCCGGCCTGCAACTGCGCGCAGCCGCTGGCCAGACCCAGGAGGAGTACCACGCGCAACTACTAGAGGGCTTCTTTAGCATCCCCGCCATCGAGAGCGCCTTCATCATCGAAGCGCAAACCGATGGCGTGCGCCTCACGCTGCGCGGCCCAGTGGTGAACGACCTGGAGGCTACCAGTGCCGCATCCCTGACCGTGACTATTTTCGGCGGCAACAATAACGACAACTACCCCAACCTCACGGCCGCGCTCTTGCTTTATGTCGACGATGATCCCTCTCCGCTCCTGCGTCTGAAGGGCGCATACGACACCATGGCCTCGACCCACTTCAACCTGGGCAACGTGCTGCCGCTGGAGCTGGGCCTGCCACTCACGGCCAGCCTCGGCAGCAGCCCCACCTATGCGGCGCACACGCCGGAGGGCTGGGCCGAGTATTACTTCCGGTATGCTGATCAGTATGGCCGACCTGCCCAGCCAGAGAAGCTAACGAAAAGCCCCACCTATGACATGGTGGCGGGAGGCAGCGCAGGCAGCAGCCTCTACCGATGGGGGGGGAGTGGTAACCTGCAGATGTGCCATGCCTACTTCGATGAGGCCGGGCAATACTTCGCGAAGCCAGTTAGCTACGAGCAACCCGACTGGATCTACTTTTTTGTGAAGGTGGCAACCAGCAGCACCGTGAGTGTGGAGGTGTTCTTCAACGATGGCACCAGCGAAACCCGCACGGTGCTGGCCAGCACTTCCTTTGCGAAGGGCTTGCACTGTCTACCCTCCGGCGGGCGGCAGTGTGGCATCGAACAGGTGCCCAACTATGCGAACAAAGAAGCTGTGCGCTACGTGTGGAGCCTTCCCAGCATCGGGTTCAATCTCACATACGACTTATTGCCCGATTGCCACCCATGGGAACAGGTGATCGCCTACGAGAACGGCGCGGGCGGCATCGAGACGGTGGCCATGCGCGGCAAATCCGAGGGCAACTACAGAGCCACCAAACAAGACTTTAGGAGGGCGCGGACGCGGGTGCAAAGTGTGGATAAAGGAGCAGTTGGCTACTACAACGTAGAGGGCGGAGAGGAACGCCGCCTTCGCTCCGGCTATTACTCCGAGGCCTACATCACCCACCTTAGGCAGGTGTTGCTGGGCCGCACCTGGTTGGTGGATCAGCAGTTCAAACGCTTCATTGCCATCAACATCAACGGCACGCTCAACCTGCCCAAAGACGACGACGACCTGCACGCCCTGGAGCTCACCTTCACCTACGCCACGCCAGACCGTGGCGCACATTACCTCTAGCCTATGATCCGCCTCGTCGTTAATGGTAATCCCCTCGACCTGCCATCGAACCTTAAAATCCCGATCAAGCGGCAGAACCCCGCCTACCTGGGGCAAGATGCTGGCGTGATAAAGGGCTCCTTTAGCTATCCGTTCTCGTTGCCGCTTACCCCGGCCAACCGGGCAGCCCTCAACTACCCCGACCGGATCGACAGCGCAGAGGTGCCAGCGCAGGAGCTACCCGCCAGCCTATACGTAGGGCCAGACCTCCTACTGAAGGGCTCCCTGACGGTGGCCAAGCCAACCCGCAACACCGTGAAGGTCTACCTGATCAGCAACCCGCTCAAAGATCTCACGAAGGTGAAGATGAACGAGGCAGACCAGGGCAGTGTGTCGGCCGCCGACGAGGCCGCGCTCGCGCTGATGATGAAGGACACCACCACCAACCCCTTCGGCTACGACGCCATCTTCGCACCCATCTACAACATAGCCCTGCGCGATG
>Ga0208544_10001496_pt1 | contig 16055 bp, 5 predicted proteins | sample DEB08_DNA_9_FD_184526 | JGI IMG/M metagenome (GOLD analysis project Ga0208544, IMG submission 184526) | Aqueous microbial communities from the Delaware River and Bay under freshwater to marine salinity gradient to study organic matter... | ecosystem: Environmental > Aquatic > Marine > Coastal ... | reverse complement strand
CAGAGGAAAAACTTACTGTTAACGGTAGTATACAATTACCAAATCAACAACAAATAACTTGGAGTGATATTGGTGATGGGAATACTGGTAGAGTTAGAATTATTGGTAATGAAGATACTGACACAATAAGTCTTAATGTAGATAATAATAATAATAATAATATTACATTAACCACTACTGGGGTAGGTATTGGAACTACATCCCCTAGTGAAAAATTAGAAGTAGATGGAAATATTGTTGCAAATAGTTTTATTAGTTCTGGTGGTACATCTTCAGATTTTGTTAAGGGTGATGGTAGTTTAGATTCTAATATATACGCAACAACTTCTGAGGTTGGGAATTATTTACCACTATCTGGTGGTACAATGACTGGAATTATAGCTAATTTCGAAAGTACTGGTATTGATGATACTGCAAGTACTGGTACGTCAGTTACTATCTTAGAGAATGGTAATGTTGGTATTGGTACTACTACACCAACCCATGCATTACATATTAAAGATATTCCTTCAGATGGATTAAGTAGGACAAGATTTTTAGTTGAATCTACAGATGCAGATGCTGCAGCGTTATTTTCAATGGTAAATGATAATGGTCATGGCGTATCGATTCAAGCATCTGGTTCGAATTATCTTGCTGGTGAGTCTGGTAGTTTCGCAACTTCATCACCAGGTGGTATAATGAATATGGCGTTCACTACGGATGGTCATATAACATCTGGTGGTGCTAGTAATATAAATTTTAAAGCTGGTGGTTATGATATAGACCCCATGATGACAATATTCCCAACTGGTTTAGTTGGGATAGATGTACCATTAGAGGTTAGTAGTACAATTACTGGTACTACTATTACTGCTAATTCACATGTAACAAATGGTGGTAATTCATCACAATTCGTTAAAGGAGATGGTAGTTTAGATTCTAGTGTTTATTTAACATCCGTTGGTGATTTAAGTGGTGATTATCTTCCACTTTCTGGTGGAACACTAACTGGTCCTATTACTGCGACCACAATAAGTGTGAGTAATATTTCTGCAACAACAATAAACCCAGTTGATTATATCCAATTTGATACTACATATAGTGGAAACACAATAGTTGAAGGTAGAATTTATTGGGATGAGGATAATGGTACATTAAGTTTAGGTATGCATGGTTCTAATGTACAACAACAAATTGGTGAAGAACTATTTTATTATATTAAAAATCAAAGTGGGTCTACCATAACTAATGGTAGTGTTGTTAAAGCAGCTGGCACTTTAGGTTCTAGTGGTAAGATTTTAGGTGAATATATGATTGCCGATGGTTCCGTTGAAGAAAAATTTACATTAGGTGTTGCAACTGAAGATATACTTGATGGTGATGATGGTTATGTAACTGAATTTGGTTTAGTTAGGGGTATTGATACTACTGGTACACCTTATGGTGAAACTTGGAACGATGGGGATATTTTGTGGGTTTCCCCAACAATTGCTGGTGGTTTAACCAATGTTCAACCTATATCACCTAATTTAAAAATTGAGATGGCTATCGTTATACATACACATGTAAACGGTAATATATTTGTTAGACCAACAAGATACCCACATTTACATGATTTACAAGAAGCTACTTGGTCTGGTGGGACTGAAAGTGATTTAGATATTATACAATGGGATAGTAACCTTTCTGGTTGGACCATAACAAGTACGCCAGTATTTAATTCAATTAGTGCGACCACAATTAGTACAACCGTAGTCAATATAGATAATTCACAATTAGATTATCAAGAAAATTTAACAGTTGATTCTGCAACAACAGAAACAATTGCAACCGTTTCTATTCTATCACATAAGGCCGTATTTTTCGACTATGTGGTATCAGAGGGAACAAATATAAGAGCTGGAACAATCATGTCAACCTTTATGGGTGGGACAACTGCGTTCACAGACAACTCAACAACAGACATAGGTGACACAAGTGGTGTCGTCTTTAGTACAGATATATCTGGTAGTGACTTAAGGTTATTAGCAGACACAACCACCAATGGGTGGGAAATAAAAGTAATGATTAGAGCATTATAAAAATAATCGACATATTTATATAAAAGAGTATGTCAAAACAAGTAAAAAATAAATAATTATGGCAAATGAATTAATACATCGTAAAGGATTTATATCAAAATCGGGTTCTACAGTAGAAGCGTTTTTGAATGTAAGTGGTGATACTACATCTAGTAGTTTTATAACAGTTGGTGGTTCTTCAACTCAATTCGTTAAGGGTGATGGTACCCTTGACTCAAACACATATCTAACATCTGTCGATTTAGATGGATTAGGTGGTAACGATTATGTTACTGGTGCAACATTTAATACTGGTGACGGTGTTATAACTAGTACAAGATTTAGTGGTGGTACATATACAGTAGATATCGATGGTAGATATACTACCGCAGTAACTGGTGGTGTGGGTATCGACTCAACTGGTGGTTTAACACCAAGTATTTCATTAAACTTATCTGAATTAGGTGTATCTACAATGGTAGCTGGTGATTGGATTGCATTCGATAATGCGGGAACATCAAACAAAGCACTTATTAGTAGTATCGATTTAGGTATCTTTAACAATGACCAAGGATGGACTTCCAATGTAGGTACAGTAACAAGTGTTACGGCTGGAGCTGGTATGACCCAATCTGGTGTAAGTACGGTTAACCCTACTTTAGATGTTGTTGGTGGAACTGGTATTATTGCCAATGCTAATGATATTGAATTAGCTTTACAAGAGTTAAGTGTAACAACTGTAACTGGTGGTGATTGGCTTGCATTTGATGATGCGGGTGTATCAAGTAAAGCTCTTATTAGTTCAATACCATTAAGTGTATTTGATAATGATTTATCTACTGTTGAAAATACTGATGATTATGTAACTGGTGCAACATTTAATACTGGTGACGGTGTTATAACTAGCACATTACAAAGTGGTGGTACATATACTGTTGATATTGATGGTAGATACCTTACTGCGATTAGTACTGCAACTGGTTTAGCAGATACTGGTGGTTTAACACCAGCAATTTCTCTTGACTTTCCTAGTTTACCAGATGGTACTGGTGCGATAGTTGGTGCTACCGATGAAATTATTTATTTAGATAATGGTGTTGAAAGTCGTAAAGCAGTAAATGAATGGGATTTAGGTCAATTTAATAATGACCAAGGATGGATTACAAATGCAAACCTTAGTGGGCTTTACTTACCACTATCTGGTGGAACTCTAAGTGGACCATTAACATCAACAACTATTAATGTTGTTAATTCATTATTAGATAACCAAGAAAATCTTACTGTTACAACGGGTACTGAAGTGATTGCCACAATTTCACAAACATTGTACGATGCTGGATTCTTTGATTATGTAGTTAAAAATGGTACAAATGTAAGGTCTGGAACTGTAATGGCTTGTCATGATGGAACACTTGTAGAATATACTGATACATCAACCAATGATTTAGGAGATACAACTCAAGTAACGTTTAATGTTGATTTATCTGGTGGTAATATGAGATTACTAGCAGATGTTGATTCTGGTACTTGGGAAATTAAAATATTCATTAGAGGTTTATAATTTAGAATTATTTAATATATTAAGATAACACACACTTTTGGAAAGTGAAAAAAGCGTGAAACTATGTCAAAACAATTTATAGCCCGTAAAGGGTTAATTTCAAAATCTGGGTCTACAATGGAGACCTTCTTAAATGTGAGTGGTGATACCACCTCACAATCATTCATCACCGTTGGTGGTGCTTCAACCGACTTCGTAAAAGGTGATGGTACATTAGATTCTTCAACGTATCTTACTTCTGGTGATTTAACTGGTTATGTTGATACAACTGGAACTCCTTTAATTAACCAAATACCTTATTTCACAGATGCAGATACAATTACTGGTGACCCAGATTTAATTTGGTCAGCTACTAGTAATACTCTTTTAGTAAATGGTACTATACGAACTGATAACGATTTACAATTTGTGTCAAACAAGAATTATATACATGTTGACCAAGACACTGCAACATATTTTGGTTTCACATTTAATAATATTGACGCTGCAAGGTTTCAAAGAATAGGTACTAGTGGTGCTCAATTTAGATTTTTACAATATTCAATTGGTGCAACCGCAAATAATTTCCCAGGTTATTCTTTTGATGGTTCTGTTGGTACTGGAATGTATTTACATAGACCAGAAGAATTAGGTCTTGCTATTGATGAAAATACAATACTTTATGGTAATTCTTCTAGAGAAGTACATATTGGTGATAGAAATTTAACGAATTACACACTCGATGCTTCTGTAACCATTGGTAGTCAAGGAGATACATCAGCAACCAATGCCTTTCAAGTAAGAACTAGTGGTGAAACAGAAATGTTTACTATTAGAGATGATGGACGAGTAAGTATAAGTGGTGATACCATTGCAGATAGTTTTATAACCGTAGGTGGTGCAGTTACCGACTTCGTAAAGGGTGATGGTACGTTAGATTCAAATACATATCTTACTTCTGGTGATTTAATAGCAAATACTGATGACTTCTTAACTGGTGCAACATTTAATACTGGTGACGGTGTTATTACACATACATTACAATCTGGTTCAACTGTAACGGTAGATATTGATGGTAGATACCTTACTTCAATTAGTACAACAACTGGGTTATCAGATACTGGTGGTTTAACACCAGCAATTTCATTAGATTTACCATCATTAGCCGTTGGTGGTACACTACTAACTGGTGATTGGCTTATTGCAGATAATGGTGGTACACAAAATAAACAACTTATTAGTGCAATCCCATTATCAATATTTAATGATGATTTAGTTTATGGAACTGGTGATGGTACGGTAACATCCGTAACTGCGGGAGCTGGTATGACACAAACGGGTACATCGACAATCAACCCAACTCTAAATGTAATTGGTGGAATTGGTATTACTGCAAATGCGAATGACATTCAATTAGATTATACGGGTACTGATAACTTTATTGATGTAGCTACTAACCTTGAAGGTACTGCCATATTCAGTGGAGATACAATTATTTATCATGATGCAACCGATAATAACGTTAAAAAGGGGTTTGTTAGTGATTTACCATTTAACCCAACAATAGGTGGTGATTTCTTTAAAGATTTCGCTAATAATGAGATTATTGATACAATGACATTAACGAATGGTGTTGTAACTGCGGTTACATTCCAATTTTTAACTGCGTCTGACGTTACAACACTTACTACAACTGGTACAACTGGTCCATCAACATTAGTTGGTGATGCACTTAATATACCAAATTATACAAATTCAACTTATTCTGCAACCCTTACGGCTGGTAATGGTATTGCTGGTACAACATATGACCCTAGTACTTCTAGTACGTTTAGTTTAGATTTTTCTGAATTAGGTGTTGGTGGAACGTTGGTTACTGGTGATTACTTAATCGCAGAAAATGGTGGAGTAGAGAACAGACAATTAATATCGGCAATACCTCTAAGTATATTTAATGATGATTTAGTTTATGGTACTGGTGATGGTACAGTAACCTCTGTAACTGCTGGTGCTGGTATGACTCAAACTGGTACATCGACTATCAATCCAACACTTAATGTTATTGGTGGTATTGGTATCACGGCAAATGCGAATGACATTGAAATAGATTTTGCAACAACAACGGTACGTGGTGGTATTGAATTAGAAGATGCTGCCGTTCAAACTACTGCTGCAAATACTGTTACTACAACTGCGTTTAGAACATATGGGCTTCAATTAAATTCTTCTGGACAAGGGGTTATAAACGTACCTTGGACTGATACCCAAAACACTTATACTGCAACCCTTACTGCTGGTACGGGTATAGCTGGTACAACATATAACCCTAGTACATCTACTACATTTAGTTTAGATTTTTCTGAGTTAGCTGTTGGTGGTACACTATTGGCTACTGACCATTTAATTGCTCACAACGGTGTTGCTGAAGAAAGACAATTAATTAGTGCTATTCCATTAGGTATATTCGATAATGACCAAGCGTGGACATCAAATACTGGTGATATCACCAACGTAACTGCTGGAGTTGGTTTAAGTGGTGGTGGAGCTTCTGGTTCTGTTACACTTACACTTGATATGTCAGAATTAACTGACATGACTGCCGCTATGGTTGGTACGGATGAATTCATTGTATTAGATGCAAGTGCAGATAGAAGAAAAGCTGCAAACGAGATTAACTTAAGTATATTCAATGATGATTTAGTTTATGGTACTGGTGATGGTACAGTAACTAGCGTAACTGCGGGTGCTGGTATGACGCAAACTGGTACATCGACAATTAACCCAACACTTAATGTAATTGGTGGAATTGGTATTACTGCCAATGCAAATGACATTGAAATAGATTTTGCAACAACAACGGTACGTGGTGGTATTGAATTAGAAGATGCTGCCGTTCAAACTACGGCTGCGAATACAGTTACTACAACTGCATCAAGAACTTATGGATTACAATTAAATTCTTCTGGACAAGGGGTTATAAACGTACCTTGGACTGATACCCAAAACACTTATACTGCAACCCTTACTGCTGGTAATGGTATTGCTGGAACAACATATGACCCTAGTACATCTAGTACGTTTAGTTTAGATTTTAGTGAACTAGCTGTTGGTGGAACTTTAATAGCTACTGATTATTTAATTGCAGAGAATGGTGGTGTTGAAAATAGACAATTAATATCAAGCATACCATTAGGGATATTTAATAATGACCAAGGATGGACATCTAATGCTGGTACGGTAACAAGTGTAACACTTGCCGAAGGTGTGGGTATTGATATAACTGGAACAAATCCAATTACCTCATCTGGAACAGCAACAATAACCGTTGATTTAAGTGAGATGCCCGATATGGGTGTAACCAACATGGTTGGTACGGATGAATTAATTGTATTAGATGCAAGTGTTCAAAAAAGAAAAGCACTTAACGACATTCAATTATCATTATTTGATGATGATTTAGTTTATGGAACTGGTGATGGTACAGTAACTAGTATTACCGCTGGTAATGGTATGGATTTTACAACCATATCTACTACGGGTGCTGTTACAATGGGTACACCAAGTACCCTTACATCTGCTACAACAGATGGTGTAACTGCAACCTCACACACACACGCAATTACCACTGGTATTATAAATTCCAATATAGTTAAAATAGATTCTGCTAGTGTTGCAGATAACGAATACGCAAGATTTACTGCAAGTGGATTGGAAAGTAGAAGTAATGCGGAAGTCTTATCTGATATTGGTGCTCAAGCTGCTGGAAATTATTTATTAGATACTACTGATATTTTTACTGGGGTATTAACTATTAATCACACAACGGGTGCTATGCTTGATTTGGTTGATACCAACGGAACTGTTGTAACAGCTACTCCGTATATGACATTTTCGTATGGTGGTGGTGGTACACTGATGGGTTATCTAGGGTATGGTTCGGGAGGAAACTCTGATTTAACACTTATTAATCAAGTAACTAACGCTAATATTAATCTTTGGCCAACTGGAACTGGGAAAGTTGTTGTACAAACTGACTTAACCGTTACAGATGAAGTATATGGTGTAGGGTGGGATGGTAGCTTAGAAGTACCAACAAAAAATGCTTTATACGATAAGATAGAAACGCTTGGTGGGACAATTGGTGGTTCCATTGCAGATACGCAAGTAGCCTTTGGGGATACTACCGCTAACACCATACAAGGAAATGCTAAATTCACTTTTATTAACGATGAGGAACTACGAGTTGGTGAAAATGATGTTACCAACGGTTTATTACGTGTTCACGGACATGCTTCTACCGTTGGTGGGGAAATCATAATTGAAAATGATGGTGTGACAGATGGTGATGATGATGGGTATTCATTAGCTGCGGTAAAAGGTAGTTTGCTTATGTCGGGTACTGATACTAATACTTTTTTCACATATAAAAGTAGTAATAAACAATCATCATTTAATCACTATGGTGATGGGTTATTTACTGGTGATACACCAACTTATGGGTTGGGAGTAACTGCTACTGGTGCTATGGTGGAAGTAGATTTAGGTGGTGGTGGTGGTATGACTAATTGGACTATTAGGGCTGATACTGGTACTGATGGAACAATAGATGATGCAGATATATTAGATATTACTGGTGGTGTTGGTATAGATACATCAATAAATTCTATTGGGACTTTATCAACTGTAACAGTAACACCCGATTTTGAAGAATTAACCACCTTTAGTACGGGTCATGATTTCAACATGGAGAATAGTGATAAGGTTGTAATTGTTGATGGTACAGCTACTAAAAAAATAGCACTATCTGATTTCAGAAGATTGGACCAAATCCCCCTATTAAATTCTGCTTCTGGTACTATAATAAGTTTTACAGTGGGGATTGGTGATGTAACCATTGGAGATGCAGTATATGTTAGTTCAACATCAACCGTTGATAAAGCTAATGCCAATTCTGGTGGTTCAAAATACCCAGCAATTGGAATTGCTGTTAGTACAGAGACTAGTGGTAAGGTAGATGTATTGGTACATGGGGTAGCTTACTTCTCTAATTTTCCAGCGGGTTTAACTGCGGGTGAAACCGTTTATTTAGACGATGTTGACGGTGATATAACTGACACACCACCTGCCGATTCGGGAGATGTTGTACAAGTACTAGGTGTATGTTTGGGGTCAGATAGAATGTTAATTAATCCTAGTTATAACATAACAAAAGTAGTATAATGGCATACACATTTTTAGGAAAATCAATATCAACCGTAGGTAGTACGGCAGACCCAGTGACTGATAGTATAACTACATTATCTGGATGTAAGTTATTAGTGCTTAGCGTTATAATTGAAGGTAATTCAGTTTTCGGCTCTGATGTTACTTATGATGGTGTCGATATGACACTTGTAGATACTAATGCAGCTACTGAGGGTAGTTGTATGATGTGGTACATACAAAACAACGATATTGCCACTGGTTTTGCTAATACTATTAGCGTAAATAACCCTAATAATGATGAGATGACTTTAATAGTGTCTCAATTTAGTGTTGGTGCTGGAAAAGATTCCTCATTTAACGCCACAGCCTCAAATACTGGAACTTCAACAGCACCTAGCGTAACTATTGGTGCGAATGGTAATTCTGTATATGTTGACGCAATGTTTCATGGGTATACATCGGATAATTTGATGTCCAGCAATCATACAGCACTTTATAATGGCATTGCCAACATATCTCTTTATGGTGCTCAATACTATCTAGTTGGTTTTGATATTACCGTTACGATGTCATGGTCTATTAGAATATCTGATGATTGGTGTACAATTGTAGGTGAATTTAGAGAGGTAACTGAATCAGATTTACTATCACATGATACTGTGGTATTCTCACAAATTTCTGAGATTGACAGTGTTCCTATTGCAAATATAGAATCTGTAGATGGGGTGTTAACTGGTAATTAAAAAATAATTAAAATTTTAAACATATTTATAATAAAAGATAATGGCAACAAATAAATTAATTTTAAGAGCACTAAGTAGTCCATGGGTAACACCTATTCCAGATGTTACCAAGGGGAGTGTGTTAACACATGTTGAATTAGATAATAATCAAATTTACTTACGTGGTGAAATAATACATGATACAACTGTATCTGGTAATAGTGTAACACTTCATAAAATTAATGGTAATGATTTTACATTTGAAGTTGGTGGTGTTAATTCTGGTTTAGAATCAGTTACCGAATCATCTCAACAAGGTTGGAGACTTATAGGTAGAGACCCAACTAAATATGGTAATATTGGTACTGGTGCTATTGATTTTAGTCATAGTACACAATCTAGTTCAACCACAAGAGGTTCTACTGGTACAAGGTCTGTTACATTTGGTGTAAATAATGATAACCCATATAATGATTCAATAATGTTTGGTACAAGTGCTATTGGTGCATCTACTAATGATTATAGTGGTTATAACATTCTTGGTGGGGAGCAAATGAATTATTATAATAATATATATACTTCATTTGGTAATGGATTTAAATCTACTATGGGAACACCTGGTGCATCATTATTTGATGCAGTAGTATATAGTTCTATATTAGTTGGTCATAACTCTAACCTATATGCGGGTAGAGATTCTGCTATGTTTGGTCATGCACTTTCTGGTGGTAGTGTTGGTACAACAATTGTTGGTGTTGCAAATGATGATTTAACAACTAGTATTGCCGATTGGGAAACTGCTAATTTCAATGCTTATGGCCCTAGATTTATTGTTGGTACTGGTAATTGGAATCCAGATAGTAATGTTGGTTCTAGGGCTAACGGATTGGTTGTTATGAGTGATGGTGAGGTAACTGCTCCATCATTAACAATTGCTAAGATAGATGCAGAAGCAACTGGTAGAGCTTTAGTTACTAGAGAATATTTAATTGGTTATAGTGGTGGTACATCTGGTGCAACACCAACTGGTCTTGAAAGAATAGATGAAGGTAATGGTGATGGTTGGAGATTAATTGGTAGAGACCCATTAAACTATGGTAATATTGGGCTTAATTCTATAGATTTATCATCATCAAGTGGGGCTAGTTCCGTATACGGTGCAACAGGTGAGAACTCTTTAGCTGTTGGGAAGAATAATCAAGCTGCTGGTAATGAATCATTTGCGGGAGGTCAAGACTCTATAACAGGTAATTATTCATCATTTGCTTTTGGATATGACGTTCAAGCAACAGGTGATGCTTCTTTTGCTGCTAACGAACAAACTAGGGCTACTGATTTTGGAGCAGCGGCATTTGGACTTGATACACAAGCAACTAATACTCAAGCATTTTCGATGGGTAGAGCTACTATAGCTTCGGGTTCTAGTTCATTTGCTGGTGGTGATGATAATACAGCTAGTTCATATGGTGAAACAGCTTTAGGGTTATTTGGTACTATTGTAGCTGGTAGTGCTGGCACTTGGGTTGCAACTGATAGATTATTTGGGTTGGGTAATGGTACACTTTTTAATTCAAGAAGTGACGCTTTTATACTATTAAAAAATGGTCTTGCTACACTGCCATCTGTAACTAATGCTCTTATAGATGCTGAGCCTACAGGTAAAGCAATAGTTACTAGAGAATATTTAATTGGTTATAGTGGTGGTACATCTGGTGCAACACCAACTGGTCTTGAAAGAATAGATGAAGGTAATGGTGATGGTTGGAGATTAATTGGTAGAGACCCATTAAATTATGGTGATATTGGATTAAATGCAATTGATTTTAGTCATAGTACTGGAGCATCTTCTGTGTTTGGTTCTACTAATACTTATGGATTAACACTTGGTGAAGATAATAGAAATAATAGTCGTTTTTCTATAATGTATGGTATATATAATATTGCTAATAGTGGTAGTACAACCGAAGGTGGTAATCTTATAGGGGGGCAGAATAATGAAACCAGAGGGACTTCCTTCCATTCCGTTGTTATAGGAGCATATAATGTATTAGGTCATGCTACCCTAACATATCCTACTGTATTAAATTATTATACGGGACAATTAGGGAATGAAAATGAAATGTCTGCTGGATTTTCTTCTTTTCAAATTGGTTCTCAATTATTAGGTAGTGCCCCTTATTGTACAACAGTTGGGGTTGCTAATGCGGATGTAACTTCTACTATAGCTACCCCTAATTGGAGTCCTAATAATAATAATAATCCTAGATTTATAGTAGGTAATGGTACAAGAAATGGTAATGCATCACCAGGTTTTGCAATAACCCGTTCTAATGCTCTTGAAGTATGGCAAAGTGGAGACGTAATTGCACCAAGTCTTACTATTGATATGATTACAACTGGTGATAGTAGAACACTTGTAACTAAAGAATATCTTGAATTAAGTGGTGGAACTGGTTCTGGTACAACAGTTAGTACAGACGATTATACAACTGGTGCAACTTTTAACCCAACAACTGAAATACTTGAATTTACTAGACAATCTGGTGGAACATATAATGTAGAATTAACTGGTGTTACAAACACTGGGCTTGAACTTTTAGATGAAGGAAATGGTGATGGTTGGAGGTTAATTGGTAGAGACCCAGCCAACTACGGTCCTTTAGGGTTAAATGCAATTGATTTTAGTCGTAGTACTAGTGTTTCAAGTATAAGGGGTGGTACGGGTACTAATTCTGTAACATTTGGTACTAATACTATTAACCCATTTAATAATACACTTATGTATGGGCAAGACCATGTTGTTGGTTTAACCAATAATTTTAATGCCGCAAACCTAATTGGTGGTGCCGAACATAATCTATATAATAATATTTATAGTAGTGTTATTCTTGGTGAAAGGGGTAGTGTTGGTACTTCTGGGGCTTCATTATCTACAGCAGTTGTCTTTAATTCATTATACTCTGGTGGTAAAAATAATCTATATGCAGCCCACGGTAGTGGTGTAATTGGTAATTTCTTATTAGGTGGTGCAAATGCTTGTACAATTGTTGGTCAAGCAAATGAAGATATTACTAATCAAACTGTAGCTAATATTTCGACTCATACAGCACAATTAAATAACCCTAGGTTTATTGTTGGTACTGGGATAGTTACTGGTGGTTATACTTCTGGTTCTGGAATGACTAGACGAAATGGTTTAGTTGTTTGGGGTGATGGTGGTGTATATGCACCTACAATGACAAATAGTTTTATTAGTGGTGCTACTTCGGATGTATTAGTTACAAGAAATTATTTAGAAAGTTGGTCTGGTGGTACTGGTTCTGGTACAACTAATACCCAAATAATTACGGGTGCTACATTTAATACCACAACTAGTGTACTTGAATTAGAAGATACTACCAATACTGATAATGTAACTGTAACATTAACTGGTACAACTGTGATACAAGGAGCTGGTGATATAGGTGTGACTGGTAGTGGTACTACTTCAAACCCATATATTATTGATTATAAAGCTTCAATACCAGTACCAATAATGCGTGTTGCAACACTTGATTTGACTGCTTCTGAAGTAAGAAGTTTAGGTTCAAACCCAATGGAAATAGTGCCAGCTCCAGGTGTTGGAAAGGCTCTTGAAGTCTTCACCGCATTTGGTCAATTAACATATGTAGCACCAGCGTTTAATGGTGGTGGTGATGTAAGTTTAATGTGTTCGGGTGCAACTGCGGAAACCGCACAATATAGGTTTGACCCAGGTTTCCTAGCACTAACTGCTAGTACTAATAATATAATGCTTAGAAAAGCAAATCTAAGTGGTCCACAAATAATAGATAATGCAGCTCTTGTTATAGCATCGGATGATTCAATATCGGGTGGTAGTAGTGTTAAAATACAATGTACTTATAGAATTGTAGACTTATAACGTTTTCAATAGAAAAAATTAATATTTATATAAAAAGAAAAGACAATGGCTGTACCAAGTGAAGATAAATTAAGAATATTTGAGCAATTTCGTGTATCGATGGGTGCACCCTTACGTAAGATTGAAATAACGGATGACATGCTTTGTACTCTTTTAGATATATCCATAGAGGATTATGCACAATATGTACAAGACTGGCTTATAGAACACCAATGGCAATCCGTATTAGGTAAAAATGTAGACACAACAGATATGGCATTCGCTATGAGTGTTAGAGATATAGATTTAGCACAACAATACGCATACGCTTATTCAAAACAAACTGGTCTCCAACAAAGGGGTCCTTGGGAATTAAAGAAAGATTATGTTACCATTGAAGTTGGTAAACAAGTATATCAAATACCAGCAGGTAGGGAGATTAACCAGATTCTTTGGATTACTCCACCCACAACACAAATGGCTTTATTTGCAAACTATGCGGGTATTGATTATGGTTTTGGTGGTGGATTTGGCCAAATAGGAACTGGTGCTGGTTCTGGTGGATATGGTGCTGGTGGAACTGGTGGATATTATTCAACACCAGCATATGATGTTCTACTTACTGCGGGTGATTTAAACTTAAAGAATAGACTTCTTAGAAGTGAATTAGTACATAAAGTTACGGCTGGTCCAAATGGTACAAGACTACTACATTTAATTAGTACACCTGGTTCTAAATTATCCTTCGGACATAGTGTTGGTGGGGTTGGAGCTGGTGGTGGTTCGAGTTCTATTAACATATCTGGTTGTCAAGTATGGTATCATTATTATGATACTACACCAGAGAATGTTGATGAATGTAGATTAGATAATCCAGATATTATTAAATTACCCAATGAAGTTCCATTATCTAAATTAGACTTCTCAACATTTAACGAACCAACAAAAACATTTGTTAGGCAGTTATTCGTTGCCGAAGCTAAAAGAACATTAGGTAGAACTAGGGGTAAATTTGGTGGAATCGTTGGAACACTTAATGCAGAAAGAACAATGGATTTTGAATCATTACTAAGTGAAGGTAATGAAGAAAAAAAAGTATTACTAGAAAAATTAGAATTAAGACTTGAAAGACTTTCATCTACCAAACAGATTGAAAGAGCAGCCGAGGAATCTGAAAACTTAAATAGACATTTAAAACATATTCCGATGGGATGGTATGTAAAATAAAAAAAGAGGCGTTAGCCTCTTTTTTATTTACTAGAAGTTCCATTCAGAATCTTCTATTTGTTCTTCAACACTAATACCAGTTTTAGATTCATGTCGTTCCATTTGGTCTTGTACAAATTCTGCCTCAGCAACATTGGTGTCTGGGTTCATACTCTCTACGTATTCTGAGTTAACAGTAACCTCTGGTTCATCTTTTATATGTTCTAACCATAATTCATATAGTTCATGTTGAGATTTATGTTCTGTTATTGTATTATAAAACTCTTGTCGCTCTTTAGCCTCATTTTCATATTTAAAGAACATATCAAATGGGTGTAATGGAACTTTCCATTTACTAGAATATAAATGATATACACCATCATCGTCATTATCCACATATACAAATGTTGTCAACTCTTCTGGTAATTCATTGAATTGATTTAATTGTACAAAGTCTGGAACTTCCAAATGTTTACACACATCAACAATAAGGGTCTTTTCGTTCTCTATTGAGTCTAAACGCTCTTGTGATATTCTAACCTTCCAATCATCTCTTATATCGACCCATTCGGCTTCATCCATATTATTTGGAACCATATCAACACTATCCCAAAATTTAATTTCTTTACCTTCCATAGTTATTAAATCACGAATATATTCATCTTGGTCTGTAGGTTTAAATGGTTTACCAGAAATCAATTGACATTGTTTTTCAGTAAATGCATTTCTATCCACTAATTTATAAACCTTTGTTTTATTATCCCTTTTCATTTTAATAAGAATTGTTTCTCTAATTTCTTCATCAAAACAAACCAATAATTTATAGATTCTTTTATTAAGTGCCGTTAGGTATTTAGGTACGTTATAATTATCCACCAATAGGTTTGGGTTATTCTCTAGTTGTTCTAAAGGGATTATCTCACAATTGAATTGAATTTCAAAATCACCAGTTTCTTTATCAGTTACTTTTTTAATATCTGGGTGCGATTGGACAGTACCAGTGTTAACATAAGTAATAACATCACCTAGATTTACACTTATACCATCCCTATCGATTAATTCCATATGAGCTTGTCTATTTTTATATCTACCAGCTTTGGTTTTTTCTTTACAATAAACATTCTTATAATTACTAAGTGTTGTTTTAACCTTAGATTTAGATGCTATTTTTGCAACTGGAATTTTATATTCAAATAATTCATCAACAGTTTTATAATACAATTCAATAAACTCATACCCCTTATTTGCCAATAATAATGGAATACCTTTATCTATAAATTCTTCAATATAAATTGGCATTGCTTTAGATTTAATACTATTACCAACCAATTTAATTTTACCACCAATATCATTAGCATAATTCTTTCTAGCAAAGTTAATTGTTGATTCACACACATCATCTAAATCTAACCCCATTCTACCAATCATGTGCTCTTCAT
>Ga0208544_10001495_pt1 | contig 16058 bp, 16 predicted proteins | sample DEB08_DNA_9_FD_184526 | JGI IMG/M metagenome (GOLD analysis project Ga0208544, IMG submission 184526) | Aqueous microbial communities from the Delaware River and Bay under freshwater to marine salinity gradient to study organic matter... | ecosystem: Environmental > Aquatic > Marine > Coastal ... | reverse complement strand
CCCCAAGAACCCGCTGTCCGAGGCTGAGAACCTTGCGAAGTTTCGCCGCTGCGCGGAATATGCCAGTGTGCCTTTGACTATTGCGGCCCAAGACGGCCTGATCGCGGCCATCGCGGGGTTGGAGACTTTGGACAACATCGCCGATCTGATGGCGCTGTCGCGGGGGGGCTCGCTATGACGCCGCATCGTTCGCTTTTGTTCGCCCCAGCCAATCGCCCTGCTATCCATGACAAGGCGTTGACTGCAGGGGCCGATATCGTCTGCCTCGACCTTGAAGACGCGGTGCCGCCCGCCGATAAGGCCAGCGCGCGTGAGACGGGCACCAGGTTTCTAACCGATGCCCCCGGCCCGGAGCGTGTTGTGCGGATCAATGGGCTACGCAGCGCGGACGGATTGCGGGATATTCTCGCACTGCTGGATGTGGGACCCAGCGGAGGCACTATCTTTTTGCCTAAAGTCGCCACTGCAGACGAGGTTCGTTTGACCGATGAATTGATCGCCGAGGCGGCGGCCCCGCTGAAGATCGCCGTTCTTATCGAGAGCCTTGAGGGGCTCCACAACGCGGTCGAGATCTTGCGAGCGTCGCCCCGCATCTCTTTTGCGATGTTCGGGGCAGTGGACTATGCCGCCGAACTTGGGGTGGAGGTGGCCCCCGAGCCCCTGCTCCACGCCCGCACCACGCTGATCCATGCGGCGAAACTGGCCGGTGTCGATCTGCTGGATGTCCCTTGCCTTGCCTTCCGCGACGAGGAGGCTGTGCGCACCGAGGCCAAGGCCGCGCGCGCGCTTGGTTTTACCGGTAAGGCGGCGCTACATCCGTCGAACCTGAGCATTCTGAACACCGCCTTCAGCCCCTCGGAGGCCGAAATCGACCATGCCGAGAAGGTCGTCGCTCTGTTCGAGCAAAGCCCAAATGGCCTTGCCGTGCTGGACGGCAAACTCATCGAGAAACCTGTCATCCGCTCCATGCAGCGCATCCTGGCGCTGCGGGACGCGCAAGCCTCGCCCTCGTCCAAACCCTTCTGAGTGAAAGTTGAGCCATGTCCCAGAACACAAAAACCGTTGGTGAAAACAGATATCGCGAAACCTTCGGCCGCTATTTCGAGGATTTCACCGTCGGTGATATCTATGAGCATCGCCCCGGTCGGACCATCACCGAAACAGATAATACGTGGTTCACCTTGCTGACAATGAACACCCACCCAATGCATTTCGATGCGGAATTCGCCAAGCATTCCGAGTTTGGCAAATGCATCATCTGCTCGCCCCTGACAGTGGCGATTATGGTTGGAATGAGCGTCACTGACGTCAGCCAGAAGGCCATCGCTAATATGGGTTGGACAGATATCCGCATGACCCATCCGCTATTTGCCGGAGACACTCTGATGTCCGAAAGCGAGGTTCTGGCCAAGCGTGAGAGCAAGTCCCGCCCCAATGCGGGCCTCGTGACTGTCAAGACCAGCGGATTTAACCAAGATGGCGTGCTGGTCTGCGACTTTCAGCGGACGATCCTGATCCCCAAGCGGGGCCACGGCGTCGAAGACAAAGCGAACTATTGACCCGGAGAACACGATGAACGCCCAGACACAGACCGATTGGACTGCCGACGACGAAACCGCGATCCTCGATGCCATCGACAAATGGGTCGAGGGCGAGGTGCGCCCCATTGCCCGCAAACACGATCAAGCCGACACCTATCCGCATGAATTGGTCGAGCAAATGAAAGAGCTTGGCCTCTTCGGCGCGATCATTTCGCCTGAATACGGCGGCCTTGGACTGCCTGCCTCGACCTATGCCAAGATCGTGGTCAAAGTCGCGTCGGCTTGGATGGCCCCATCGGGCATCTTTAACTCGCACCTGATCATGGCCTCAGCCATAGAACGGGCGGGCACCGAGGAGCAAAAGGCCGAATGGCTGCCCAAGATGGCGACAGGCGAATTGCGTGGCGGTATCGCCCTGACCGAGCCAAACGCGGGCACCGATCTGCAAGCCATCCGCACCAAGGCCGACAAGACCAACGAGGGCTATCTTCTGAATGGCACCAAGACTTGGATCACCAATTCGCTCTACGGCAATTGCCTAATGATCCTTGCCAAGACCGACACTGGGGCCAAGCCCCGCCACAAGGGAATGAGCGCGTTTCTGGCCAAGAAAGGCGAAGGTTATGAAGTCTCCAAGAAGCTGACCAAGCTGGGCTATCGCTCGATCGATTCCTGCGAATTGCTGATCGACAACAAACTGGTGCCGCATGACGCACTGCTTGGCGGGGTCGAGGGGCGTGGGCTACAGCAGGTGTTGGGCGGCCTCGAACTGGGTCGGATCAACGTGGCCGCGCGTGGTGCGGGCATTGCTGAGGGCGCGCTGATGCTGGCCACTCGCTATGCCCAAGAGCGCCAGACCTTTGGCAAACCGATTGCCGAGCATCAGGCCATCCAGCTCAAGCTGGGTGAAATGGCCAGCAAGGTCGCCGCCTCAAAACTGCTCGTCGAAGACGCGGCCAAGAAATACGACAGTGGCCAGCGCTGTGATATGGAAGCCGGTATGGCCAAGTATTTCGCTACTGAAACAGGAGTCTTCTGCTCGCAAGAAGCGATGCGGATTTTCGGCGGCTACAGCTATTCTACCGAATACGAAATCGAGCGATATTACCGAGATGCCATGCTGATGTGCATCGGTGAGGGCACCAACGAGATGCAGCAGATTATTGTAGCCAAGCAATTGATCGAGCGGAACCCGATCTAATGATTGGGATCTCCGATCCTCCACTTGCCGGCACCCGCGTTCTGTCGGTCGAGCAATATGGCGCGGGCCCTTTTGCCTCGATGTATCTGGCCGATATGGGTGCTGAGGTAATAAAGATCGAAAGCCCGGCCACGGGCGGCGACAGCAGCCGTGCGTCTGGTCCACATTTTCTGGGCGAGGGCGACAGCCATTTTTTTCAAACTTTCAATCTGGGCAAAAAGAGCCTTGCTCTGGATCTGCGACAGCCGCGTGGCAAAGAGGTATTGCACCGTTTGGTCGGAGGCGCGGATGCATTACTGAACAACCTGCGCGGCGATCAGCCTGGCAAGCTGGGGCTTACCTATGCCGATCTGTTGGACCACAATCCCCGTATCGTTTGCGCCCATCTGTCCGGCTACGGTAGGGAGAGCGCGCGGGCGACGTGGCCGGCGTACGACTATCTCATGCAGGCTGAGGCTGGGTATCTGTCCTTAACAGGCGAGCCGGATGGCCCGATGACACGGATGGGTTTGTCCGTGGTCGATTATCTAACTGGGATTACGACCGCCTTTGCCTTAACGGCCGCCCTTGTGGGGGCGCTGCGCACCGGCAAGGGCCGCGATGTGGATGTCACGCTCTATGATGTGGCGATGCATCAGTTAACCTATCCTGCGACCTGGTACATGAATGAAGGCGACTTAGTGGCCCGCCGCCCCCGCAGTGGCCACCCCTCCGTAGTGCCGTGCGAGACATTTCCCACCGCTGACGGCCATATTTTTGTGATGTGTGTCCTGCCAAAGTTCTGGGTGCAGCTGTGCCAGATCCTCGGTTTGCCAGAACTGCCCGAAGACTCCCGCTTTGTGACCCCCGTTGATCGTTTTGAGAACCGCGATGCGCTGAGCGCGCTGCTGGATGCGGCCTTCGGTCAAGAGCGCACCTCGAGTTGGATGAGCAAGCTGGCAGGGCGTGTACCTGCCGCACCGGTCCTGACTTTAGCCGAGGCGCTGGACAATCCCTATTTCGCGCAGAACGAGGGCATCCAGTCGATTGACCACCCCGACCGGCCCGGCTTGCGTGTCCTCTCCAGCCCGATCCGGCTGGACGGGCAACGGGCTACGGCGACCCCTGCCCCAAAGCGCGGCGCTGATACAGACGCTGTTCTGCGCAGCGCCGGGTTTCGTGACGACGATATTGCCGCTCTGCGCGCTGATAAGGTGATCTGAGATGAAGATGGCTGGCTACCGCATCCTAGACCTTAGCCTTTATTTGCCAGGGCCGATGTTGACACAGACCTTGGCCGATCACGGGGCTGACGTCATCAAGATCGAACCGCCGACGGGTGAGCCTGTCCGCAAGGTCGGTTATGTTGAGGGCGGGGCCACGACGTGGTTTCGCAATACCCACCGCGGGAAACGCTCTATCGTTCTGGACTTGAAATCGCCTAAGGATCATGCGGTGTTCATGGACCTCTGCCGCAGTGCAGACGTGGTGATCGAGGCCTTTCGGCCCGGCGTGGTTGATCGCCTCGGCGTTGGTCCCGACGCTGTCATGGCGGTGAACCCAAGGACTGTCTATTGCTCTATCGCCGCTTTCGGTCAGACCGGACCAGAGGCGAAGCGCCCGGCCCATGACCTGTCGATCGAGGCGCTCGCGGGAGTCGTGTCGCTCAACCTTGGCCGTGACGGGCATCCGGTGAACCCGCATATGCCGGTGGCGGATGTGGCGGGATCCATGACCGCGCTTGCCGCGATCCTGATGGCGCTGTTGCGCCGGGAAAAAACGGGGAGGGGCGATGTGATCGACATCTCAATGCAGGATTCCACGATGGCGTGGTTGCCCAATGTGGTCGGCCCGGTATTTGCAGAAGACCGCGCACCTGTAATCGCTAATGAGCGCAGTTTTGGCGGCTATGCCTTTTTCTCGATCTACGAGACAGCGGACGGGCGGCACCTGACGTTAGGCGGGGTCGAGCCGAAATTCGCCCGCAATTTGCTGACCGATCTGGGTCGATCGGACCTGATCGACTCGGCCACCAGCCCTCCGGGGCCGACGCAAGAGCCGGCCAAGGCCTTCCTCCGCGAGACCTTTGCCAAAGAAACGTTGGCATATTGGACAGAGTGGTTCGACGGGCGGGATGTGTGTTTCGCCCCTGCGCTGAACCTGCACGAAGCATGGCATTCGCCGCAGGTCGCCGCCCGCGAGATGCTGTTAACCGACGCTGAGGGCAACCGCCATATCGGTACCCCAATCAAGTATCGCGACGAACCAGGCCGGCCCGATCTGAGCCTGCCCGACCTCGACGAACATGGGGCCGAGATCCGCGCGGAGGCGCGCCGCTGATGCTAGTTCAGGTCCACGACCCCTTAGTGTTCTCGCGCTGTAGGTGCATGGTATAGGAAAATCTGTCCGCCGGGTGATAGTTGACAGAGGCGAGGAATACTGTCCCGTCAGTGCTTAGATAGCGACGGCAGACTTGCACAGCCATGTCGGACATCGTCTTGCCAAGTGACTTTGCTGCCTGCGCCGTCATTGGTGTGACGGTGATGTCTTGCACCACCTCAAAAACTTCGATTCCGAAACGGTCCTCGATATAGCGGTAGATCGCCCCCGGTCGTGCGGCCAGATCGTCGGCGATGCTCGCGTAGGCTGCGTTGACTAGTACGGTGGAATCGCAAATCGGGATGTCTTCGTCGCGTTCAAGCCTCAGGCCACGCACGATCAACCATTCGGCCCCGTCACCGACAATTTCTGGGAAGAACGTGGGTTCTGGCACAGCCATCGACATATCTCGGATGACAAACCGTGTATCGCTGGCATATTGGAACAACTGGTCTAGCGACCGCATCGCATGGACGTAGTTCTGGTGCGGCTCAGCGGCCAGAACCCGGCTGCCGGAACCTTGCCGCCGCTGGATCAGCCTGGCATCGGTCAGCAGACGGAGCGCCTCGCGGACGGTGTGGCGGCTAATATTGAACTCTTCACAAAGCTCGCCCTCGGTCGGCAAGAGTGCTCCAACGGCGTAATCTCCGCGCGCAATCCGGTCGCGCAGACGATCACCGATGCGCACGTACTGCGGGCGGTCGTCTGCGAATTTGCTGTCCTTGAGCGGCCCGGTCATCGCGCCGCCCGCATCAGATCATCGCGAAAGGCCGGGTCAGCGATTGCAATCAGGAGCGCGCGGCGGGTGTCTATGTCCGCCTCGCGCAGGTCGGCCACGCCGTACTCTGTGACCACGACGTCGACGTCGGAACGGGCCACGGAGACGGGAGTGCCTTGCGCCAGTTGCGGTACGATCCGGCTGACCGTCCCGCGCCTGGCTGTGGAGGGCAGCGCCGTGATCGCCAAGCCGCCCAACGACGCTCGTGCCCCCCGAATGAAATCAATCATGCCACCCTGCCCGCTGTTTTGAGTCCCGTTCAGGTACTCTACATTGACCTGTCCGGTCAAATCGACTTCGAGGCACGAATTAACGCAGGTCATTCTCGGAATCGCGGAGAGGAAGCCGATGCCGTGGGTTTGCTCTACTGGGGCAAAGCGGACTTGTCCCGCGCGGCCCAGCCGGTCGTAGAACGCGCGGCTGCCTAGCGCCACACCGGTGGTTACGCCGCGCCGGAACCCGCCCGCTTCAACCGCCTCCAGCACACCCTCCGAGATCATGCCGCCATGAAAGCCGAGATCATCCCGCCCCTGGACCGCCTGAAGGACAGCCGCTTGCAAGGAGCCGAGGCCCAGTTGCAGGCTGCCCCCTTCGGGTATGAGGTTTGCGATTTGTGCGGCGATCTGTTTGATGATGGGGTCCGGTGGGCTGCTTGGCAGTTCCGAGAGGGGAGCTGAGGCTTCGGCCAGAGCCTCGAACCGCGCCACTGGCAGCCTTGGTGCGCCCGGCGGATCAGGCATATTCGGATTGACCAAGCCGATGAGCCGCGCCCCCGCCGCGATTGCCGCCGGGGCGAAATCTGCGCATAACCCAAGACCGATACTGCCATCCTGCGGTGGCGGGACTGTGATGACCACCAAATCGACCACTCCTCGCCGCGCCAACCGCTTGTAGAACGCAGTATAGTGCATCGGCAGATGCGCTACATGCCCCACCGCCCGATCCGATCGCAGCCCCGCTGTGACAAAGACCGTCTCGACTGTTCCGCCATTACCGAGCGCCGAATAATCTCTATCATTCACTCCCGGAATAAAGGCCCCGGTCAGAGTGACGCCCTGCCAAAGCTCTGGGTCGCCGGCCACGGCGTCGAGCATCTCGACAGGGTCGGCTGTGCATCCACCCAATAGGATGCGGTTTGCCGAGCGGGCAGCCTCAGCGGCAGCTTTGGGCGTCAGATAGGCGATGGTGCATCCTCCCCATTGCGCGTCAGTCCTTGTGATCCGGTTGCCAGATTGGCGGCAATCCTTGCATCAACTGGCCGATGGCGACCAGACTCAGATCACTCTGTCTGGGGCCAATGATTTGCGCGGCACAGGGGAGCCCGCCGTCTCGCGCAATGATTGGCAGGGTCATTGCTGGCGCACCAGCCACATTCGCGAGTGCGGTAAAATCAGCCTGCCCCGGCGGCACAGGGGTGTCGTGGGCAAAGGCCCGTTGCGGTGCGGTTGGCAGGATGATCCCGGTGAGGCCATGTATCGCGGCCTCAAAGGCTATGGCGAGCTGTTGCAACTGTTGGTAAGCCCGCGCGACTCGGCCCGCATTGGCCCGCCTGCCATAGTCAAGCATCGCCCGGAAGTCGTCTGACAGGCCCGGCCCGTCGACTGCCGCGCCGAGGACTTCGGCACCTTCGACTTCTGAAATCAGCAGCCCCGCCCGGCGCAAAGCCCCCGGCGACCAGCCTGCCACTTCGGTGGGCACCAGCACCGCACCTGCTGCCGTCAGGCTGGATGTGAAATCAGCGAAGGCGTCGAGTACCGCAGGCTCGCAGTCAGTCAGCGCGGCCGCATCGGGCACGCCGAACCGCAGACCTACCAAAGTTTTGGGAGCCGTTCCGTCGCCTTGCAGCACACCGCTCATCGGGTCTGCTGCATCCGGTCCGCTCATCGCTGCCAAGACTGCGCCCAATGTGGCCGCATCGCGCGCCAGCGGCCCAATGGTGTCGAGGGTCCATGACAGGTGCACCAGCCCGGTCACCGGCACGCGGCCTCGCGTGGGTTTTAGCGCCCAAAGCCCGCAATAGGCCGCGGGAATCCGTACCGATCCCATCGTGTCGGTGCCCAAGGTCCATGGCACCATGCCAGCCGCCACCGCCGCAGCCGATCCTCCGCTGGAGCCGCCGGGGGTATAGCGCGGCTTCAACGGATTTATGCAGCGCCCCCAGAACGGGTTGTCTGTGGTGGCCCCGAGCGCCCCTTCGTGCATGTTGAGCGTACCGATCAGCACCGCACCCGCAGCCCTGAGCCGGGCAACGACTGTTGAGTCGGCGGTGGCGGGCGTGTCAAAGGCCGTGGTGCCGCAGCGTGTGGGCAGTCCTGCGACCGCGATATTGTCCTTGACTGCGAAGGGCAATCCGTCGAGCGGGCCGAGGCTGGCCCCTGCCGCCCGCCGAGCATCGCTGGCGCGGGCGGCGGCGCGGGCGCTGTCGGGTAGCGTCGTGACGAAGGCCCGGATGTCACCGTCAACCGCTGCGATCCGGGCGAACGCTGTTTCGGTAGCGGCCACCGACGACATATCCAAGCCAATCGTCACTCGACGACTCGGGTGATCAGGCGGATCGGCTTTTGACGTTTCTCGATCTGGGTCAGTTCGGCCAGTGCGCCGGGGGCAGCGAGTTCGACGCCGATTTCGACCCCCAAACGCTGTTTAAGAAGCGCCTTGTAGTCCGTCACATCGCGGGCAGTATCTCCCATCGTCTCGATATGTAGGACCATCTCGTCGCGCCCATCTTGGCGGGTGACGATGCAAACGTAGTCGTTCAGCAGGTCTGGGTCGCTCTCGGTTAGGATCACACCAAGCCCGGTGGGATAGATGTTGATCCCGCGCAGTTTGACCATGTTGTCGCTGCGCCCCTGAAAACCGACAATCCGGCGCAGGGTCAATCCGCTGGGCGAAGGATCAGTCCGGAACGCGGATACGTCGTGAGTGTTGAACCGGATGATCGGAAAGACGTCGTCCTTGTAGAGGCAGGTCACCACCATATCGCCGCTTTCGCCGTCCGGCAGAGGTGCCCCTGTATCCACATCGAGGATCTCGAGATACTGCGCGTCTTCTTGGACGTACATGCCCGCGTGATCCGGCCCCTCGCCCGCGATGGCCCCAGTGTCGCCGACGCCATACCAGTCATAGACTTCGGCCCCGCACCACGCCTTGGAGATCGCCTCGCGCGCCTCGGCCCCCATGTGTCCCGATATCACGCGGATATTGATGTCCCGGCCCGGCTCCAGCCCCTCTTTGCGGGCCACTCCGGCCAGATAGGTGATGTAGTCTCCAAAGCCCACGATGGCGGTGACGCCGAAGTCTTTCATCAGGTTAACCTGGTTGGCCGAACGAGTTTCGATCCCCGTGCCTGCGGTCAGCAGTTGCGCCCCGGTCCAGTGCAGGATCGCCTCGCGCACATAATGGCCGCCGTTGACCATGCCGTGCCCGTAGACCGAGTGCATCACATCGTCGCGCCGGATGCCCTGCATCGCATAGAAGCGCGCCAGCAGTAGGTTTTGGATTTCTCGGCTTTTGGGGCCAAAGAGTAGTGGCTGCGGCCTCCCCGTCGTGCCGCTGGTGGTTTGAAACACCAGTGGTGGGCGGTCCTTGGGGGCGTAGGTGTCGAGCCCGTGGAAATCACCGATCGGCGGGTGGGCTTCGACCGATGCCATCAGGTCTTCTTTGGAATAGGGCGGCAGCTTGCCGATATCGTCGATGGAGGTGATGTCCAGAGGCGTGACGCCCGCAGCACCCCAATGCCGCTGGTAGAACGGGATCTTCCAGCCAAAAGCCACCAGCTTGAGGAACCGCTCGTTCTGCAATGCGCGCAATTTATCGCGCGGCATTTTGGCGATTTCGTCGACGAAGGTATCCGGGCGGCCATATTCGGCGATCATCGTCTCGTAGTTCATGGCATCAAAATAGGACGTTTGGGACATTAGTCTTCCTTGGTCAAAGGCGCAGGCAGGTCTGCGAGTAAGGCGCGCAGAGCATAGGCGCCGGTCTGAGTATCAAGTGCTGCGGTTTGGAGGGGGCGTGGGTCCACGCCCCCTGCCTTGGCAAGCATCTGGAATTTAGCCGTGATCGCCTCGGCGGACATGGGGTTTTCGGTGTCGCCCCAAGCATCGGGGATATGGACGAAGGTTTCGGAGCCTTGAGCGGTCACCCGCAACCGCGCGCCGAAATGCGCGGGATAGACGGCGGTCATGGCCGGGTCTTCGATCACCTCGCAGATCTCGCGGAGGACAGTGTATCTGGGCAGACCGAGCGCCGCGGTCTCAAACCCGGTGAGCGTTGGCGGACCGTCGGAGAGGGCCACGGCGACCGCGTGTTGCAGGCTGAACCGTGCCGCCGCCGGGTCAGTGGGCGTTGGGCGGTCGCAGAATAGGACAGCGTCGGCATAGGTCTCGATAACGATCCGTTCCGGTTTGCCGAGCCCCTTGTCGGCAATGGCCAAGGCCGCATCAATGGCTGCGTGCGCATGACGGCAGGCGGGCCACGGTTTGAACGAGGTCTCAAGCAGCGCCCAAGGTCCCGGGCGCAGCAGGGACTCTGGGCTGCCCCCCGGCGCGAGACCGGCATAAAAGCCCTGCACGCCTTCGAGGATGCGCAGCGGACCAGCGATCCCTGCCGCAGCGGCCAAGGCTGCCTGAACGCCACGCCGGGCAGCCTCTGCCACGTGCAGATGCTTGGTTGCACCTGGTTCGTTTCGGCATTCCCACAGCCCGCCCGAGGTCGAGAGCGCGTGGGCCATCGCCCATTGCGTCCGTTCGATGTCGAGATCGAGCATCCATGCCGCGGCGACCGCCGATCCAAGCCCGCCGCAAGTCGAGGTATTGTGGAATTTCGCGTAATGCTCCTGCGCGACGGATTTACCCAGCCGGACCATAGCCTCATAGCCGCGCAGGGCGGCTTCAGGCGCGCGGGAAGCTGTATCAGCCGTGGCAGTAGCCACCACGGCAGGCCAGATCACCGGACCCGGGTGCAAGATGGCGGTGCGGTGCACGTCGTCCATCTCAAGCAGGCTACCGAAGCTGCCCAAGGCAAAGGCATAGTCAGCCGTGCTGCGCCCACTGGCCGAAAGCGGATGCCCCACCGCCCCGCCTGCCCGCGCCATCGCCTGCCCTGTCTCGGTAACCGAACCGGCAAGCGCGCAGCCAAGCCAATCCAGCAAGTGGAGCGCTGCCGCTGCAATATCCTCCGGCGATGGGCTGTTCGCCATGACGGCAAGCAATTGGCCGGTCAACGAGGCTTGGTTTGCAGGCGGCAAAGACATGCGGATTGAGGTCCCGGATAATTTGTCCGGACATATTTGAACGGTTCCGCCGCTTTGACAAGTAGAATCGCGGCTTGCGGTTTGCAGACACTCAGCGCCGCCCCGATTCTACCCTGTCGTTCTGCTTCCCATCAACGAAACTCATCGTCCACTCCTTGGTGGTAACGATGAACCAACAATACTCATTTATCAAATACCGCTATTTGAACCCATAGGCGCTGAAGTCAGACACCCACGCGGAAATACGGTGGTGAGTTTTCAGGATCGTCGATCCTGAGTTTCTCGAGGTGGCTCTTGGAAACTCCGACAATTTTGGCTGCCGCTTTTGTGTCAACGGCGAACATTTCATCTGTATCAATGCGCATCAGTTTATCCTTTCTAAACTGTGCACGTTGTACATCACGGGTACTGACGATAGGTCGGTCAGCTCCCCCTCACCGAGAATTCACTTCGGCAAGTTTTTTAGCCATCTTCGCACGTTGCTTTGAACTGTGGTGATTTCAGGCAGTATTTCGTCCCTTTCTCCGACTTCTTCACCGAGAAATTCGTAAATCTCGTGGGCGACCTCAACAGCGTTGACACGATTGGTCGTCTTTACTCGCAGTCCAGCGAAGTCCTTGGCCGATAGCCTTTCAAATTCTTCTTTGCCCTGTTTCTGAAGCAACTGTGTTTTTGCATTCTTGCTCGCACGTGCTTGACCGCCCCGTGACGACGCCCCTTGCCTGATCCGTGCCTTAAATTGAGGATTCGTTATGAGGTCGAAAGGGAGCATTTTAGCGCACTCGAAGTCATCATTCGCTGCATGCAACCAAGGCGGGTGGAGTTCGTTTTTGTAACAGAGTTCCAGTACTTTTCTGAGACGGACTCTGCCTGTCAGACCAAGTGACCTCAGTTCGTCAACCTGCCGATCGATCGCGATTTTCAGCTGCCCTTGGTCTTCAGCCGTAATCATTACACACTCGTAAAACTCTGACGCCCCTGGCAGAAATTTGGGGCCATATTCCATGTCGGTTATCATCGATTTTTCCGGATCAATTCCCGCTAAAAGACAAAGGCCCTCGCTAATTCCGTCGAATTGATGATCCCCTGCATTAAAGCGCCAAAACTTGCGCGAAAGCCATTCCCTGAGCAGGTCCATACCCACCCCACGCTCCGAAGAAACTACGCCGAGTACAGCATCATATCGTTCTTGATCAGTCTTTTTTGAATCCAAGGCGTCTATCCAGTTCATCGCATGTGGCCTGCATTGCTGGTCTCAATGCATCTAAAGACGGGCGAACATATCGCTGTCCGGTTATGTTCAATGGCGTGTGGTTCAAAAGGCGACCCACGACCTCTTCGAGTATCCCAGCTTCCATTGCAATCGTGGCAAAAGTTCGGCGATGTGCATGGGGCGACCACTCGATCCGCTTGGGCGCAGCAAGGTGGCCCGTTGGCGACTTGGGCGAAGGGAAAACCCATGTACGGCTTAAACCTTGAAGAGGTGCGAGAATTTCATGGTGCCGCTGGACAATTGGAAGGTCGAAGCTCCGGCCGTTCTTGGTGACGGGAAGATGAATGCGATCTTCATGGATATTCTTCCACTCTAATGCGAGTGCTTCTGCCTTGCGAAACCCCGTGTATAAGATGAGTTCAAAAAAGGCGCTGTGAATTGGGTTGAACAGATCATCTGTTCTGGTTTTCCAGGCGGAAAGATCTTCAATAATTCTTCCGTCGGGTCGCTCCTCATACCACTCGATCGCATTTGTCGGACTCTCCGGGAGATCATCGGTACGACGAGCATGGTTCCAAACACTGCGAAAGGACCGCAGTACATGGTTGGCACCGGAAGGAAATTTCTCCATCTCGCGGTGGCGCTGCACAACCATTGACTTGCTAATTCCATCGAGCGGCAAGTTCAGCCAATCCTTTAGATGGAGCTCAAACTGCCGTCTCGTCCCCTCCTTGTGAACCTCAGATCGAAGTTTGGGGCGCGCAAGATAGCTTTCCGTTGCCGCCAGTAGCGTCGGCGCACCTATCTGGATTTGTTTGCCAGCGCCTCGCGACATATCAAGCGCGAAACCAAGCGCCGTCTGACGTGCAGCCAAAGCTGAAATGATGGGATAACGCCAATCAATATCCGTTTGGTTTGCCCACCCACATCCTTCTGAAAATACCAGGTCTTGGAACGCTTCCCGACAAAGAGCACAAAGCCCTTGATCTCGCTGTCCCAGAACTTCTTGGTGCCAGTTTCAGCAGCGGGAAGCTTCGTTACATAGGTGTCTGTAAGCTTTGGCATTTTGTCGGCTTTTTGTCGGTTACAACATCATACTGGAGGTAATAGCAGGATGCAGGTTGCGACATAGAAGTCAATAAAATGATGTAGTTAACGACAATATGAGATGGGATGCTACGTAGGACATTTGCTTGGAAAACTGAGGTCTTAACCATTACACAACGCTCGCGACCTGAGGTTGATGTATTTCGCATGCCAAACGAGGTCAAGATGTACGCTTCATATCTCTTCCGGTTCATGGCTTCACTAAGATCTGTGTAATAAGTAGCATTCGCAGCTGAATTATTTCAATCGCTTGAGTGTACTAGGCTGCCGCCCAAGAGAGCATTTTCATTGGGCGTTTCATCCGAACCAATACAAAGTCGAATCCATCTTCTCGTTATCAGAGTTCTGAGCTGGTCGATCTCGCTCTCTATTGAGTGCTTAAATCAAAGGAACCCGTGGCTTCTAGGCCTCGCAAACGAAATGGGAAAGGGATCTCAAGCCGGCCTTTTCCCGCGCACCGAATTGATAAAAATCAACGCGCTGTCCGGTTAGCATCATATTATTTCACCGTGAAACTTCCTCCAAGTTTGTGGTCTGAACAGAGCTTCAAGGAACACAAACTCAAATTTTACGCGAGAAAACAAACATTAAGGAATAGTAATGATGCACACTATTTTCACCTCAAGGTCTCGAATTATTGCAGTGTCTGCGATTCTGGCTAGTACGACGCTTGTAGGTAGTGCTGGCGCACAAGGATGGTCAGGAAATATCGAAGTCGGTTTTTTTGGAACTGATCGGACGAGCACTGACACCGACATCGAGGGAAGCCCATTTTCAGGCCTGTATCTTGGTGGTCAAGCCCAAATGAACTATGGTTCGACAATGGTTTCGATCGATGGTCGATACGAAGTAATTGACGACCAAGGACTGAATAACACCTATGAAAGTGGTCCGGTGCACGGCGGCGTTCTTGGTCTACATGTTGGTCAAGAATTTGGCGCAGCGTTTGTCGGAGTGTTTGCGGCTGCTGGCTATTTTGACGCCTACGAACAGGATGGCCCCGAAAGCGGTACGATCCTTGGTCTTGAAGCAAGCTATGCTTTGCCCTCGAATACAAAACTCTATGCACAAATTGGTGCAGTAGAAGCAATCGGTGATCCGAACGACAACGAGTATGTCGGGTATGCTGGGCGGCTCGGTGCGATGCATGATTACAGCGAGGCCATTTCGGTTGGTGCCAGCTTCGAATTTGGTCAATCTGATGATTGCTTCGTCGACTGTGGCGATCAACCTGGCGAATTTACGTCTTTTACGCTTGATGGCGCGTACGCTGTTTCAAGCAACATCGATGCTGTTGGATCGATAATGTACATGGATGTCTACGACGAAGACGACGATGACACTGGAACAGACCTGTCAGTATTCATTGGCTTGCGCATGAACTTGGGTGGAACAGCCTCAAATAGCGCACTTACCACACCAATGGGTGCGTTTCGTGCGGCCGGCTGGATGGAGCCTCTCGACTAAGCATCCGGCAATCGTCTGATACAATGCAGCCGCTCTTAAAACGGGCGGCTGTATTTCGTTTAGTGGTTGGTTCACGACGGGAAATGTGTAGGTAGCTTAGCAACAACACATGAAATCTATTCGTCTTTGTTAGACTTCCGTGCCGCCCAAATTGCCCCACGTCGTACAATTTCGGTGACTTGTGGAACTTTCAAATCATCCAACTCATGCCCAATCGAGCAATAAAACACGCGTCCCTTGTCCCAGCGCCGTTTCCATACCACCGGGATCACCGTGCCCTCAATCCACCACAGATGATCTCCTGAAAAAGTCGTTGTTGCCAGCACTTCATTCGAAGGGTCAACAAGCATATAATACTGCTCGGTTGTTAGTCGAAAACTGCGGATCCCCTGCACTATCGGATCGTCTGGCTTGCAAATCGTCACATCATAGTCGATGTAATCCTCACGCGGTTGCAGGTTATCGGGCCAACCCGGGGGATGCGCAACAAACTGCCCCCCGATCAGGAAATGATAGGTTGGGCGGTCTCGAAAAGCGTCACCCATGTGGCCATGCCAACCTGCCAATCCGCAGCCATCACCAATAAGTTTCAAAAGCCCATCTTCTTGCGGCTTTGTCATGTTGCCAAATTCTTCTTGATGGCCAGAACGGGCTGAAGACCAGATAGGCGTGATCAGGTCCACATCAGCGAGGTCTTCAGGCCGTTCAAGCGGTTCAAGTGTATTATACACATCGACCTCGAAACCGTTTTCAACAAGAAGACCCCGATACCAGTCACTAAAGTGTTGCGGGTTGTGTCCTTCCCAACCTCCTACGAAAAGTGCTGCTTTCATTGTTTTTCTTCCCTCATATAGGCCAGCATCGCGGCCATATCTCTTTGGCCGTAACCCGCTGTTTCCGCATCGATCAGTTTTTGTAGCGTCGCGCGACCTTGTGGCATGGCCGTCGCATATTTCTGCGCAAGCGCTGCTGTGACCTGCATATCCTTGCGCGCGAGGGCCACTGTAAAGGTCACATCATGCCGCGCCTCATCCAGATACAAAGGCCGGCGGTATTTCAGCATGGGTGCGCAAGCTGCAGACGCTTCGATGACGTCAAAAGCGCGGTCCGGCGCAATCCCTGCGGCTTCGGCTAATGTC
>Ga0208544_10001494_pt1 | contig 16059 bp, 20 predicted proteins | sample DEB08_DNA_9_FD_184526 | JGI IMG/M metagenome (GOLD analysis project Ga0208544, IMG submission 184526) | Aqueous microbial communities from the Delaware River and Bay under freshwater to marine salinity gradient to study organic matter... | ecosystem: Environmental > Aquatic > Marine > Coastal ... | reverse complement strand
CCCCAAAACCCCAAAACCCCAAAACCCCAAAACCCCTTGCCTCAATGATAAAAAGAGTGTGTTTTTGTGGCTCATAATAAATCAAATTAAAAGTCAAAATGCAATACTTCTAGAGAGTGTCCACAAACATGCTTGCAACCAGAGCATCTTACCAAATGGCTACCTGCCGCATGTTCGCTGCTGCATTCAAACCTACCGCTGGTCTCGTCAAGGAGTTGAGAGTCATGACTGGAAGTCCCTTGAAGGATTGTCTTAAGGTGCTCACTGAGACGGAGGGAAACATCGAGAAATCGAAGGAGTTGTTGAGGAAGCGTGGCCTTGCCGATGCTGAGAAAAGAGCTGATAGACTTGCGTCCCAGGGATTGATTGGACTCGAGGTTGACACCGAGGCAAAGCTTGCGACGCTCGTATAGTTCTCCTGCGAGACTGACTTTGTCGCGAAGACCGACAGGTTCTAGGACGGTCTCAAGGCCATCGTGAACACCCTGCACAACACGGAAGGCCTCACTGTCACCCAAAACCAATCTGATGATGCCGAGCATTTGGACAAGCTCGTGAAGGAGATCAAATTGCTTCAGAGTCTCGACGCTGATGCTGGCGAGCAGACTATCGACGATGGTGTCAAGTTCGTGAACAGCAAGACTCAAGAGAACTGCCAAGTCTCTCGGGTGTTCAAGACTAGGTGGGACGAATCCAAGGGAGAAGTTCTCCAAACCTACTTGCATAACAAAGTTCAACCCGGTGTTGGTAAAATCGGATCCATTTTCGTAAGTCCATTTTCGCGTTGTTAAATGTCTTGTGGTAATTGTAGCTGTTGGATTGTGGAAACTCTGCTCATGTTGGACCAGTGGCGTCAATCGCCTCGACCCTAGCCATGCATACTGCAGCCATGAAGCCCAGCTATGCGGAGAAGAGCGAATTGCCTGAGGACGCGATCAAGCAAGTGCTCGAAGAGGCTCGTGAGCAAGCTATTCTGAGCATGAAGGAAGACATGCCCGAGAACGCTAAAGAGAAGATGCTTACTGGCGTTGCTAGAAAAGCTGTCAAGAAGCTGGAAAAGAGAGACGTGTTGATGGAGCAAGACTTGGCTACGTCGGACAAAAACATCACGATTAGAGACTACCTGAAGGAAGAAGGAGACAAACTCGGCTGTGACATCAACATTAAACAGTGGGTGCTCTTTGCGATCAAGTGAAGTAGAGAGATATGTTTGTTTTCTTGTTAATCAAATGTTGAGTTAGTTTTGAAATTAAATTAACATTGAGTAGATGGGTTAAAAGTATTGTTTCTTAAACGTAATGAGATATATACTTCAGGCTTATGGTGTCACGTTCATTCTCCTTGCAGATAGTAAATCCAGGGTGGGAGACCCTTCGTGGTTACGATCATGCGACCTGTGTTGGGGAAGTCTGCCTTGCCGTCGAACTTTATTTGGAGGGCTGTCACCTTACCGGGGTCGACCAGGCCGGGCAGCTTGGAGGCGAGAGAGAAGTTGGGGTTGTCGAAGTTGACTGCGAATTCGCTCTTCTCGTTGAGAGGGTTCTTGAAGTCCACGCCGACGGGTTTGGCGCCGGGGATGCACTTGATGGGGCCCTGAGGCTAGGGTGCCGAGGACTTTCCGAACAGGAGGCAGCTGTACTCCATACCTTCGGGGCTGGTCAGCTTGAGCACGCCTCTGCTGTCACCGATGGTGAAGGGCTCGTACTTGACGTTGACCTGGACATCAACACCCTTGTACGTCTCGGCAATGGGAGCGGGAACTTGAGCCACCTCTGCCTTGAAGTCGACCTGACCGAGGCCGTCAGCACGCTCCACCTTGACAGCGTAGTTCGTCTGCTTCTTGAGGAAGTGAGTGAACCTGAATGCTTGCATCTGGTCCTGACCGAGCGCACACTTGAAGGCAAGCGACCTTTGGGAAGTAGGCGCAATACCCTTCAAGAGCAGCTTGTACTTGTAGTCGCCAAGTACTGGGTTCTTAACGGTCAAGTCGCTCTGGGACTCACTGATCATGAGAGGACGGAAGGAGACTTGGAACTCGCGAGCTTCGCGGGCCTTGATGGTCTGCTCCTCGGGAGTGATCTCGACGTACTCGTTGGCGACCACAAACTGGCTTCTGTTGATCACGACATCTTCGCTGGTGGGGTTCTCGAAGACGATGCCGTGTGAGATGCTCTCTCTAATAGGGCTCACCAATTCAATCTCTTCAACTTCCTTGTTTTCTTCAACAGTGATCTGGAATTGGTAGAAGACGTACTCGCCCGAGTCCTTCGCCTTGAAGGTCAACTTGAACTTCTGGACGCCAGCGCGAAGAGCCATAAAGTTAAGTTTGTAGTCTCTGTGAGACTCGCCAGCCACGTCGAAGGTGTCTGACCCACGGATGAAAAGGCCAGAGTCTTGGGCACCCTCGACTTCCCAGTTAGCACTGAACCTCTGAGTCTGCTTCGCCCAGTTCTTCACCGCCACGATGAAATTCTTTTGCTTCTTAGCGACAACGGTCTCAGTGATGAGATCCTCGCGTTCAGGCTCGGTGGCAATACCCTTCAAGTTGTAGAGGAGAGCGGTTCCGTTGGGCAGAGGGAAGAACAGGCTGCCTTGATGGGGAACATCTTCGAGTTCGTCGGAATCTTCAGCCTTGGTCTTCTTCGTCATCGTCTTGGGCAAGTAGTCAACCTCGAACTTAGCGCTGCCCTTTGCGGGAACAATAAGGGTGGAGCGTCCAGTGAAGTAACCCTTGCAAGAGTCGGATGCGGTGCTGATAGTGGGGTTGATGGCCCATTCCTTGTCCTCGGTGTTCTGAATGGTCACAGTCTAGGTGGTGGACTTGCGCACGATGGTGGTGAAAGCGAGCTCTTGAGTTTGGGAACTCTCTTGAGCAACACTCTTACCCATCATCGCGAGTGCGATCTACTCGCCGCCTCTCACCTCACAAGTGACCTTCTGTCTCAGATCCGAGTCGACAACCTTGGGGTGGAAGGTAACCTCGAGATCCAAGTTGGAGTTGGGGTTCACGTAGCCACTAGCTGGCGAAATCGTGAAGTTCTTGCCAAACGCCTTGGTGTCCCAAGAGTAGTTGGCTTTCACGTCTCCGAAGTTGCTCATCTGCAGAGTCTTAGTAAGTCTACTGTCCTTGACCACATTACCGAAAGCAATCGCTTCGTCCATCAGCTTGAGCTCGATGCCGTGAGCGACTCCGTGGACAGTGATCAGCTTCCTCTCCTCTTCGACACCTTCGACCTTGAGCATGATGTCGTGCTCGAAGTCGGGCAAGCGGGTCTTGGGCTTGAACCTGAACTCAATGGGGAAAGACTCCTTGGGTTTCAGGATGACTTCGCTCTTCTCATCGGGAGAGATGGTGAGAGCGGACTTGACGAAGGCTTCCTTGTCGCGAGGCTGGATGTAGAACTTGACCGATTTCTGACTGCGGTTGATTAAGGGCACAGTTCTGGAGACCTCTCCTCCGACAGACACGATTCCAAGGTTAGTGTAGGCCTGGTCGGGGTCCTTCAAGTCGAGCTGCAGGGGAATACCCTGTCCGATAATGTTAATGTCGACGAAGTAGAGACCATTGAAGTCAAGTTTGATGGTCTCGTTGTAGGCGCGGATCTCTCTGGGAGTGAACAGAATCGGCACCTGGAGTTTCTCGGTGGCGGAGGGCATAAGCACCTGGCCGGGCACGATGGGGAAGTCCAGGTAGGGCTTCTTCTCGAAGTCAGACTCAAGAGAAATGGCAGCTGTGTCCTGGTTCGTGATCTCAAGAATCTTCTTGATGGGCGTGGGCTGGGCAGTCACGAAGCATTGACCAAAGTCGAAGACGTGCTAGTTAAGCTTGACTCCTGGCTTACGGGCGATTCCGATCAGGTTGAAGTCGTACTTAGGTCCACTGACAATTGTCAAAGTGCTCTTGTAGTTCTTCAGCTAGTGCTCAGCAATGGGGAGGTAGGTGACTTCGATGACGACGTTTCCTCCCTTCTGGACAGTGCCAGTCTCAGGAGTAATCGTCACGTACTTGTTCACCTGGCGCTTCCAAACGAAGTCGAAGTTGAATTCTCCGTTGTTGGTCAGGGTCACAAGTTTGGTCTTCTTCTCGTTGATGAAGAACTCTCCGAATTACAGATCGAAGGGTGAGCTGGAAGAAACTTCGACCTTGGGCTCGTCAGCGAAGACCGAGTGGTGGATCTTGTAACCTTCGCCCTTGATGTTGAACACAAGAGGTCTGGCCTTTCTCTTCACGTTACAAGTCAAGTTGTAGTTGTACGTGAGTTCGAACTTGGGAGAGAAGTTGATCTCGATAGGCAAGTCAGAAAGGGCGGGAACAACTCCAGACATGGGAGACACTCTAAGTGAGTCACCATAATCGGGGCTGCCTTTAACGCTCTCTTTCGAGAAGTTGAAAGCGAAAGGAATGTGCTCCTGGTTAATGATCCTGATCGTCTCCTTGTTCTTGCCCTGGAGCAAGAGGGGGCCGAACTTCAGCTTTCCGGTTTGGAAGAGCACATTGGGCTCGTTGACGTGACCAACGACAAGGAAGGTCTGCGTAATGCCCTCAGATGGGATCCTGAAAACCCATTTGGACTCGTGCTCGCCGACGGAGTCAGGAGTGTACTCGAAGACCATCTCGCTCTTCTTTCCAGACAAGATCAGACCCTTGGGAGTCACACACCTGAACAGAGGCTTCTGCTTCTTGTCAAGGTCAGGAATTTCTTCCCATTCGAACTCGTAGCCCGAGCTGGTCGGGTTGACAGCCATGAAGCGCTTGGTGTTTTTGATGTTGGTGCCAAGAGACTCAAATTCGATGACCTTGAGTTTGGTGTCAACAGGCGTCATGTCCTTCTCCTTCTTTTCACGGTAGGTAGAAGGAGGCAGCTCGAAGTGAATGACAGGTCTCTCAGCGATACCGTTTGCTTCGATGATGAGAGCGTCCTTGTTAGGGTTCAGGTTGTTGATGTTGGCGGACAAGATGCGCGAGAAGTCAGCTTCAACCTCAATCGGTGAGAACTTAACGATGAAGTTGTCGTCGCAATCGGGGGCGATGGAACCCTTCTTGGGGATGATGGAGTAGGGGCCAGCATCCAAGATTCCAGTCGAGCTGTTGGCAATCTTGAAGTTGAAGTCCAAGTTGATCAAAGAAGTGTTCTTGATTGTGAACTTGAAGGTGCGAGCGGCGTACATGAGAGTAGGGCGGAAGTCGACTCTGTTGACTTCGCAGTCGTAAGAGGCGTAGTCGATCACGGCAGAAGTCTTGAGGGGGAATGTCTTTTCGGAGCCATCGACCTTTTGGAACTCTGGCTCGGCGATGACCTCGATCAACTCGACAGTGGGCTCTTCACTCTCGTCGATGACGATCTCCTCCTCGACGATGTCCTCCTTCTTTTGCTTGGGAGGAGCTTTACCCTTCTTGACGGCAGCGGCAGCAGCAGCCTCAGCTTCTTCCTTGCGCTTTCGCTCCTCGGCTTCTCTCTCCTACATAATCTTCTTGTACTCTGTAGGTCTCACCATTCTGAGCGTCTTCATGGTGTCGTCCCAGTCGGAGAACGCCGCGTCGTCGCTGTCGTGCTTTTGCTCAATCACCTGGGTCTCACAAACCAAGTCAACCTTTTCGTACTTGACAGTCTTGGTTCCCTTGACCATGACCTTGATGTTCTTGGATGAGTGGGATTTCAAGTGACCGACAGATGGGAAGAATCTGAACTCGTCTTTGTCACCCTGGTTCCATCTGAACTTCACGTCCTTCTCGCCGTTGTTGACAAGCTGGAAGGTGACTGCCTTAGCCTTGCCGATGACGCAGTCGCCGACGTTGAGCTCGTCTTCTAGGCCCTCGGGAAGACCCTCAAAGGTTACGCTTTCCTCGAAGCCTTCGCCAATCAACATGACCTTGTGCTATTCGAAGACGTTGTGCATAGTCTGGAAAGTGAGCAAGAACTTTTCAACCTGGGCCTTGGTGGGAGTGAAGCGGATGTCGAACGCGTGGTACGATTTCTGGGTAATCGTGTGGTTCAAGCTGCTTCCCTCGAAGCTGAAAGAGTCGTTGGTGATTGCGTCGAAGCGAGCAGTCGCGGGCACTTGTCCCTCGTTCTTGAGAATGATAGGGATGATCGTGTCTTTTCCAATGCGGGTCTTGCGGAACTTGAGAGCAGGGGTTCCGTCGTTTTCGTGCTCTGTGGGCTTTTCGACCTGCAGAGTAGGAAGAGTACCTTCACCGCGGAGCTCAAAGACAAGCTTGCCAGTCTTGGAGTCGGGGTCTCCACTTTCGACGATAGCCTCGAAGATACCACCGTAGTTCTTCATCTCGGTTGGGTTGAAGCCGATGGTGACATACTTGTGCTTGTGGGGATCAATGGTCAAACCATCAGGGTACACGTCGAAAGCGAAACCTTCGCTCTTGCTCTGGGAACGGGGCTTAACGGAGAATTTGACGGTGCAGGGGATCTTGTTAGGGTTGATGATCTTGAATCTCTCCTTGGCGCCTTCGGGGTTCTTGGAAGCAACGAGGGTGCCGAACCAGAACACGTTCTCCATGATCGAGAACAGACTGGAGCTGATTATAGTCTGGGTGTTGATCGAGGGGTCCAGGGAAGGAATAACGGTCTGCTCTTCGAAGATCTGGTCCATGTCTTAGGTGTTGATTCCTGGGATGGAACTCTCGGCGGCGAGCTGGAAAGGAATTCCGTCAGCCTGGTCAGTGGGATCTCTGTTGGCGATATCAATCGCAAGAGTGCTGTCGTAGAACTTGGCACCCTGGGCGTTGAAAGTCACAGAGATCACAGCAGCACTGCCTGGTGCAACTGAGCCGATAGCGGGCTGCACAGTGTACTGAGTGACATTGACGACACTGCCGTCAGGAATGGGCTCGGCCTTACCCTTGCCCTTGGCAGCTTTAGGTTCAGCCTTCTTTGGCTTCACCTTGACGTCTTCCTTCTCTTCCTCTTTACCGGCGAGTCTCTCCTCCATCTCCTTCTGTCTCTCGTCGCGAATCTTCTTCTTCTCTTCTTCGTTCAGGAAATCACAGATCGCGTATTTGAAGTCGAAGAGACCTTCGTTGCGCAACTCAAAGGTGCGAGTCGTCTGCTCACTGTATTGCATTGGACCGAAGTTGAGGTTGCGGAGAGGAGAGATGGAGTACTTGCTGAAGACAGCGTTGACGTTCACAAGAATAGGAATGCTTTAGTACTTTTCAGTCTTGTCGTTCTCCTGAATGTTGAGGATGTTCAGGTAGATGTCGCTTGAGCTGCTAGTAGTCTTCAGCTTGATCTCCTTGTGGCTGAGGAACTTGACGATGATGTTCTTGTCCTCGTTGGGCTCAAGCTTGCCTTCCATGGGCTCAATCGTGAAGATTTCACGAGTTTGGCGTCTCTTCATTGTGAAGTCGAATTTGATGGGATACTGGCCCTGGTTCTTGAGGAACAGGGTCTGCTCCTTGGGCTCGCCGACGCGCACAGCTTCGAAGTCAAGCTCCTGATCGAACTGCATCTGCTCGTTCAAGGTGATGTTGAAGGCCTCAGCATCAAGAGTGATAGTTTTATCCTCCTATCTGATCTGGTACTCTTCGATGTCCTCAACTTCGAGCTTGAGTGTCTCGAGGAACTTCTGATCCTTGATCGCGTTGAAGCTAATATCGATGGGCTCCTGCTTGCAAGGCTTCAGAGTGCCACTCGTCTTTGACACGGTGAACTCTTTCGAGAGCTTGTCTTCACCGGTCAAGGCCCATTTAACGGGGATGGCGCAGTTGTTGGTCAGAGTGAGAGTCTTGGTGAGGTTCTTGCCGATGAGGGCTCTCTCGAACTTGACGGTCTCGAAGTCCACGTTGACGACGGGCTTCGCACCGAGACACTGGATCTGGAAGATAGCAGGGTTGGGGTTGTCCTTGATAAGCACGATGACTTCATCGGTGTAAAGCTTGGCTTCTTCGGGGAAAGCGAACACGTTCAAGTTAAGCGTCTCGTCAATGTCGAGACTGACTTCCGAAGGCTCAAGGATGAAAGGTGACTTCTCTACGGGACCACCCTCTTCGACGGGAAGAGTCGATCTGAGAGTGAAGTTGGCCTCCAACTTGTACTTTCCATTGTTTGTTATCTGGAAGAAAGTTCCGTTGACAGCCTTCACGGTCTCGTCTTCTCTCGTCTCGGGATCTTTCTTGATCAGGAGAGGGCCAAAGTCGAAGACGCCCTCGCTGATGACGTAGGCTTTCTGGAGGAAGCTGTCAGGCTCAGTGGGAGGTCGTTGCTTCTTCTATTGCAAGAACAGGTTGCGAGGGTTCTGGTTGATTGTTGGGAACTCGCAAACGGCCTGCAGGTTCAGGTCGAAGTGGTGCTTGTAGGAGCCAACGATCTCGAAGTTCAAGGTCTGGTTGTACGTGCCAATCTTGGTCGAGAAGAACTTCACGAACAGCTTCGTGCTCTCCTTCGGCTGCAGAACCCATCTTGTTTGCTTTTCAGACATTGCTGGCAGCTTGTCCTTAACTTCACCTTCCTTTTCTTCGTCTTTCTCCGAAGCTTCGGCACCTTCTTCGGGCGCGGGAAGTTGATCCTCAGGAATGGGAGTCCAGATGGAGAACTTGGTGATCTTCTCGCGATCGCTCCTAGCAGGAGGTCTCTTCTAGATAGAGTTGATCAGAGGAGCGGGGAGAGGTTCCTTGTCGGGGTCGGGCCACATGGGCTCCGGCACAACAGTGCAGATCTCTTCGCAAAGGAAAGCGAAGTCGTATTGGATGTTCTGTTCGCGGATAACTCTGCTTCCGTACTTGATCTTCTCAACAGGTGCCTGAGCTTCTGCTTCCTCACCATTAGCACTGCCTTCCACCTTGGCTTCGTCGTGCTGAGATTTGGATTCCTCCTCTTCAGCATTTTCGTCGCTGACGATCTGGCGCATAATGATGTCTCCGAAGAAGTTTTGGAAGTCTTCAGCGTTTTTGATCCACTCCTCCTTCTCCTCGCTGGTGTAGTCCTTAGGCTTGTAGAGAGCTCTCGCAGCTTCCTCGGCCTTTTTCTTGCCAATCTCTGCCTCCTTGCGTCTGCGCTATTCCTCGGCTTCTTCCGCAGCCTTGGCCTCGGCGGCAATCTGAACAGGGTTTTTCTTGGCTTCCTTGATGGGCTTGCGGGCCTTGGCATTCGAAGACTTTTTGAGGGATTTCTTGGACTCGGTTTGTTCAGCGGGCTTGTCCTCTTTAGTCGTTTGGAAAGCAGGGTTGTGACGTCTGGCGTACCTGTAGTTAGTGCACACCTCCATCTCTTCCTCGTCGGCACCCTCTTCGCCATCTTCGGCGTTCTGGTGGCCGCCTTCCTTGTTGAAGTTGAAGAGAACGACTTGGACGTTCTGTCTGGGCGCAGCGTCACAGATGAGTTCGACACCGAACTTATCACCTGGCCAGTACTCACTTGTCAAGTTGTCGAAGATAGCACCAGCGTTGCAGTCCTCCTCTTCGAGCCTCTTGCTCAGCATTCTGACAAGAAGTTCTCTGGGGAGGTATTTGTACTCTTCACGTTTGATTTCAACCTCCTCTTCGTTCTTCTTTTTCTTCTTCTTCTTGTTCTTCTCCTCTTCAGCAAGATCGGCTGCCAGCTTTTCAGCCTTTTCTTCGAGGATCTTGGCGGCCTCGTCGTACATGGCGTGGCCACGCTTCTGCCAGAAGTCAACAAGTTGATCCATGCGGATTATCGAGCGTTGGTGCTCCTGAGCCATGTAGTTGGCAGTGGTAGTTCTGCCACTGGCATCAGGTCCGTACAGGATCACGTTGAGCCTGTTCTCTTCTTTGATTGCCGTGGGGAGAGCAACCTCAAGCTGATCAGTGAGAAGCTCGCCGAGCTGCGACTCCTGGTTGGCTTTCTTGTCGCTCAATTCAGCTCTTTCCTCGTCGATTTGCTCTTGAGTCTTCGTGGGCTCGGTAAGCTCGGGACGCTCTTCGCCTTCGATAGCAACGTTCTCTTCTCTGCGCTTTTTCTCGGCAGTGAAGTCAATGAGAGCAAGCTCTTCCGTCTTGAGAGTGTTAAGCTACTCGTCGAGGGATTTGAGGTTGGTTTTGGCCTGCTCAATGGCAAGTTTCTTCTCGTCTTGTTGACGGATAGAGGGCCAGAATACGCCACCAGCTTTCCTGAAGGGTAGGAACAGTTGCTCGCCTGAACCAATCACCTGGAAGTTTTCCATGCGCTTCAGGATCTCTTCCTCTTCCAAGTACTACTTGTCAAAGTCGAGAGAGTAGATCTCGATGGGGACCTCCATGGGGTTTCTCAACTCGAACGAAGCGATTGCACTCGAGTCGTAGGGGAGCACGGGGCCGAGCTTCAAAGTCTCTGGCACCATCTCAACGTTGTAGTTAATGCCCTGACCCTTGACGTGCAAGTAGAACGTCTTGGTAGGATTGTCAGTGCACTTGAAGGCAAGTTTCTGCTGGAAGACTTTATCGCTGTTGGGAGTGAACATGACGTCGACGGTTTAACGCTGTCCAGGCAAGAGCAAACCATTGTGAGGCCACACTTGGTACCTCTCGCCTTCTTCCTTTTTGGCGCCGCCACCGATGACACTCACGGTGGGCTCAGGCTTGGTGTGGAACCACCATTCGCAGTTGACCTCCTTGGTGTTCTCGAGTCGGATTTTGACGGTTTTGCGCGTGTTCACGCACACCTGCTCGAAGTCGAGGGTCTCCGAGGACATGGTCAGCTCGGGGATAGTCTGGTTGGCAATGAACTCGATCATGTACTGGGGTCCACCTCGCACATCAACGGGAATCAAGAACTTCTCTCTCTTTTGCTTCGCCTGCTTTCTCGTGGTGTACACGACAGTGAAGAATTGAGAGGTGTTAGGCATCAGCTTTTGGACCTTGTCGGGCTCGATGGAGATGTTCGCCTGGCTCTGCAGCTTCTTGTCGAAGTTGAACGAGACGGGGATTTTACCGACGTTGGTCAGTCTGAAGGACTTCTTCTTGGAGCTTCCGACGATGACGTTGCCAAAGTCGCACACGTAGGTCGAGATGTTGATGTTCTCGAGGTTGATTGAAGCGCCGCCGACCTTGATGTGGCCGTGAGAGTTAGTGCCTTCAGGGAAGCCATTGGTGGTGTTCTTAGGGTTCTTCTCCTTGGTGCCCTTCGCACCCTTGACTGCCTTAGCAGAGCGATCAGCCTTCTCCTATTTCTTGTCTTCCTTGCTAGCGAGGGAGATAGGCACAGCGGAGACGGCCTGCTCGAAGGTAGAGTTAGTCGAGTTGTTCATCTGCTGCTGCTAGAGTTGCTGATCGATTTTGGAGACGATCTTCTCGCAGAGGAGCTGACGGTCGCACTCGGCTTCCACATCCATGACGTAGGGGTCTTCAATGACAGTCTTTCCTTTCTCGATGAACTTAGGCAAGTTTACTGGCATATTTTTGAGAGCTTCGACACCCTTGAAGAGAGCAGAGTACTTGACTTCGTTGTTCTCGAGCAACTACTTAGTGGAGTCGAAGCGGTTGTTGAACTCGTCGTCGTCACTGCGAGGGAAGGAGAGCAAGCAACCGGGGTAGATACCGACGGCGTTGACTGTGAAGCGCTCAGCGGGGAAGTGGCCACACTCGACGAGGAAGAACTCGTGAATGTTGTCAGGAATGCCTGGCGAGAAGCGCACAGTCACACTGAATTTGTCTCCGGCGATGACCTTGCCACTCATTGGGATACACTCGACGAGGCCAGGGCGAGAGACAGTGGAGAGGTTGATCGAGAATTCGAAGGGGACTTTGCCGATGTTCTCGATGAAGAACTCCTTGTTGGCGGACTCGTTGTAAGCAACTTCGCCGAAGTCGAGCTCCGTGGTGCTCAGATGTTTGGACATGAAGCTAGAGTCTCCAGCGATGGGCACATCGTAGTCGGGACCACCGTCGACACTGCACACAGCCATGCCGTTGTAGTTGAGACCGTTGCCAGAGTAGAAGGTGAACTCGACGTTTTCGGTCTGTCCGGGCAAGAGGATTCCGGAGACGGGAAGAATGTCGAAGACTTCGTTAATGGGTAACAACTTGGCCTTCTTCTTCTTTTTCTTTTTGCCGTTGGTGCCGGTGTTATCCTCGATCTCGTCTTGCTCGTCCAAGATGGGGGCCTCTTCAAGGAAGCTCCACTCGTAGGCGACCGCCATCTCAGAGATGTTGGTCAACACAAGGTACTTCTTCTTGCTGGTGTCGTTAAGGATGCAGCCGAAGTCGATCTTGGGAGGCAAGATCTGGAGGTTGGGGAAGCAGACCTCTCCCTGGAGCAAGACGGTGTCCTTGTGGGGATGGTTCTCGTGAGTAATCATCATCTTACCGTTGATGTGATCGGAGACGCGATCTTACTTCATGCCGGGGTCAAAATCAATCTTGACAACTTCCTGCTGCTCTTTCTCAAGTGTAAGTTTTTCGACGGGGCAGCTGAAAGGAGGGTCGATTTTGAGGTTAATTCCGGTGGGCAAGGGACCACTGTTCTTAATGACAAGCTCCTTGGTTATAGGCATAGAGGGAACGCCCTTCTCCCAAAGGTACTTGAAGTCCAACTTGGGCTGGTTGAACTGCAAAGAGGGGGTGATGAAGTTGCCGAAAACGTTAGTCGTGTACTGGGTCTTAGGCTTACGATCACTGCCGACAAGCACTTGGCACTGCCACGGCTCCGAAATCTTTCCGGTGTGGAAGGAGTTGGCTCTGAACTCGATCATGATGCCCATCTTGGGGTTGAGCACGATGTTGTCAGGAACCACGGTGAATACGAACTGCATGTCATCATCCTTCTCGCCGAGGAGGCCTCCAATGCCTGAAGCGCCAGCTTGTGTAGCCTCTCGCTCCCGCTCCCTCCTGGCATTCTTGCGGTCGACCTTGGTCTGACGAACCCACTGGATTTTCATGGGCTTGCGGCCTCTGTTCTCCAAGAAGAACTGCTTGGGGACGTTGCTGTGAGTGTACTCGGTACCGAAGTCGATGTTGTCAAGGCCTTCCTTGCAGTAGAGGGTGCTGCCGATACCCTTGGCGCTGAGAGCGACGTCCTTGTCCAGACCATTGTTGACAATGATATGGAGGGTGTCGTTGAACTTCTGGAGTTCGTCAGGGTTGCAAACCACTTCGATAGTCTTTTCTTCGTCGGGCTTGAGGACGCCATGGCGCTGCTTCACCTTCCAGATACTCTCCTTGTTCTTGGTGAAGGCCGTGTACTCGGCGTCAATGTCTGACTGGTTCATGATCTTGATGGTCTCGGTCTTGTCTTTGAGAACAGTCACGAGGCCGAAGTCAATCTCATGGCGGTCGACCTCAACTTGGGGTCCCTTCGAGTGCGCAATGATCGTGATCATCACTGGGATGTGGTGACCTTCGAGCTTGATGTAGAGAGGGATTCTGATTCCATGAAGAATTTCAGTTCTCAACTTCAAGTTGACAGTCTGAGTTTTATGGGGTTCGATCACGCCTTCCATGATGTCAGCTTCATAGGAGCCGATTCTCTTGGAGTTCTCATCCTGGGGAACGATCTCGAACTTGGCCTTCAGGTTGTCCTCGTTGGTGATCTGGATTTGCTGCGTGGTGGGGTAGCGCAGGAAGCAGTTGCCGAACTCGAGGAAGTCGGAGGGAGTGACTCGGACCTTGGGTACGAGGCACTCGGCTTTGATGGGGACAGCGAGCATGTCTTGACCGACGCCCTCCAAGTCAACGACTAGAACCATGTCGTAAACTTGCGGGAAACAAGGCGTGAATTCAATCACAATTTCGGCTTGCTTGTCCTTGTCGAGGCGGCCCACGTTGTTCTTGATGTTGAACTCGGTCTGCAGGGAGCGACCGTCGCCTGGGACGCGCACGACGTAGTTGATGTCGACCTCGGAGGTGTTGGTCAGGTAGACAGTCTTTTGTACTTGAAATTTGTACGAAACTTTTCCGAAGTCAATAATATCTTCCGAAAATTTAAATGTTGGCGCCACAACGTGACCTTTGAATGTCAGCGTGAGCATTTCGGAGCTTCCTTCAAGGGCAAACCGGAACGTTTCGGAAAACTCTCCGAGGATGTCCGACTTGAAAGTCACCTTGAGCAGGTCGCGAGGGTGCTCCTTGACGCCGAGGATGCCCTCGGTCTTGCTGAAGCTGAACTTGGAGCCAAAGGGAGTCTCGTAGGGGATGAGCTTCCAGTGGCAGTCAATTTCGCCAGTGTTCTCGATTCCGAGTTCAAAAGACTTCTGGTTGGTGACAAAGATGTCGCCGATGTCCATCTCGGTGATGGAGAGCTGGGCTTGGGGACCCTTGCCCTGGCCAGTCAGGTTCATCGTGAGGCGCTCCTGGGAGCAGGTCACGTTTGCAAATGCGGTGCAGGAGTAGTGGTAGGGTCCTTGAGGTCTGAAGGTGACGCAGCAGGTCATTTCAGTGTTAGGCCAAATCTTGCCCTCGAGGGGTTCGATCTGGAAGATTTCGTCTTGGAAGAGCATCTTGTCCTCCTCAACGGCTTTCTTGATGGACTCGTACTTCCTGCCGAGTGTGGCAACGGCTTTCTCCTGACGGCGGGCCTTCTTGGCGGCGAGCTCGGTCTCGTTGTAGGAGTCGTCGGAGTCGAGGCTACCGTCGTCGTCACTTTCGCCCTCATTGATGGCATGTTCAACCTCGGCGCGTTCTTCTTCTTCCTCTTGGGTGAGCTGCATGCAAAGACGCTGCTTCTTGTCGGATTCCTCGCGCCCGGTGGCAAATGCTCTCCAGGAGAACTCCACGGGGACGGCGCTCTTGTTGACGATCTGGAAGTACTGGTGCGAGAACAGGGTGATGGAGGTGGGGTCAGTGTGGATGTGGGACTTGGAAAGGTACACGTTATCGTTGTGCGTTTCACCAATGATGGGGATGGTGGCTTCCATTTGGTCATAAGTGAGGGTCAACTCTTCCTTGTAATGACGGGCCTCTTGGGGAACAAAGACGAAAATCAGTTGCGTAGTCTGGCCAATCTCCAGGATGCCCTCCGACTGGTTGACTTTAAAGCTAGGAGGCACCTTGATCTGCCACTTAGTGGTCTTCTCGCCGATGTTGCGGATCATGACGGGCTTTTCGGTTTCGTACTTGACGGGGACGAGGCCGAAGTCGAGTTGGTCGGGGAAGTCGACCATGGCGCGGCAGCCGATAGCTCTGATGGGAAGCACGAATTTTTCGCGCTCAGTGAGGACGACGAGGTCGTAGGCGTAGTCGGACTTGGCCTCGGGGGAGAACTTGACGATGTAGGAGATTTCCATCCCGGGGGCGACCTTGCAGGACATCTGGTCGATGTCAGAGGCCTACTGGCTCTGTGTTGCCGAGAAGCTACCAGTGGTCTTCTTGGAAGTGACCATGGTCTTTTTGGCAGGGGTGACCGAAAACAGTTTCGAATCAGGGGGAATAATCTTGATCGAGCGAGCGACCTTATCTTTATTCCTGTTACCAAGTCAATATAAATAAATAAGAAAAATTTGAATCCAGCGCGCACTTCGAGCTCTTTCGAAATGGAACGAGGCACTTACCGCAACTTCAATATTTATTCCTTGGTTTGGAGGGGCTCGTAGTTCGTGAACTGGATCACGTGGGGTTCGGGCGCGAAGAGGGGCTCGTCGACGTGCACTTGGGAGTCGGTGTGGATGCTGTTGTCGCCGATGTTGAGGAACTGGATGATCTTCGGCTTTGGGAACTGCTCGAGGATCGACTTACCAGACTCCTAGTCCTTGATGAGTTGGCTGGGAACCTGACTCGGAAAGCAAAAAACATTAGTAAGACAAGAAACGCGATACGCAGCCACGCTGGCCACGAGAGCCAAGCCTGGAGGGTAGTCCGGGAACCTACCTTCTTCATGGACTTGATTAGGGGCTTCGCAACCCTGGCCTGCGATGACAGAGTGCTACTTTTCATGCTATTCTGAATACTCTTTAAATTTATACTTTCAATTACTAACACTCTAAAGCCAAATCTCTTATATGCGCGCCCAGACCACTCATTAACCAATATTTAAATTCTATTGCCCAGAATCCGTAACGTTCATTCCCTCCACTCACATCCACAACCACCGATCAAAAACTTCAAATCATCCAAACACATTTAATCAACCTAATTCAAATTTGCTGCCGCCCACTCGGGGTTTTGGGGTTTTGGGG
>Ga0208544_10001491_pt1 | contig 16085 bp, 14 predicted proteins | sample DEB08_DNA_9_FD_184526 | JGI IMG/M metagenome (GOLD analysis project Ga0208544, IMG submission 184526) | Aqueous microbial communities from the Delaware River and Bay under freshwater to marine salinity gradient to study organic matter... | ecosystem: Environmental > Aquatic > Marine > Coastal ... | reverse complement strand
GCAAGCCGCCCCGGACGCGGATCGCCGAGGCAGCAGCACACATCGTCGGATCGCAAGGGCGGTCAAAGAGAACGATCATCACGAGTTGGACCGGATGCGGACGGTCCACATCGACGAGATCGCCTCGCGCGGTGGCTGGTCCTATGACCCCAAACACAAGGACGGACATGGCGACACGCAGGGCCGAGATCATCGAACCTATGTGCGCGGCGCCGAGACGATCAAGGCGACGCGGAAAGGCGCGACCTGGGTCTGGACAAACAACAAGACCGGCGCGTCCGGATCGGTCATCGATCTTTGGCTGTCCGACAATGCGGGATCGACACTTGGCGATGCGCGCAAGGCGTTCCGCGAGATCATGGGCACTGACACACCGATGCTGGTGCCCACGGTAACGCCGCGCCGGAGCGACCGCCCGCGCGATCACACCGAGGCCCGACGCCGGTGGGAGGAGGCACCTTATATCGACGATCAGCAGACCTATGCAGAGGATCGGGGCATCTCGAAGGCGACCCTGCACCGTTTCCGGGACGATGTGCGCTGTGGCGCTTTTGGCGGCATCTACTTCGCGCATCGCAACCCTGAGACCGGAGATATTCAGGGGTTCGAACAGCGGTGGGAGAAGGTTGGTCAGAAGAACGCTGCGCGCTTTGCCAAAGGCGGCCTGAAGACCGTCTCGGTCCTCGGTAATTCGAAAACCGCGACACGCATGGTGATCTTTGAAGGTGGTCTGGACGCCCTCGCACTTGCAGAATTTGAGGACCGGCACGACACGATCTACGTCAGCACAGGCGGCGGGTTCGGGCCAAAGACGGAGGCCGCCCTTCTCAAGCTCGCTGGGGGCCTGAAGGCGCTGTCAGGCTTCGATAATGACGTGGCAGGGGAAGCACTTCACAGGCGGCTCACCGGGCTCCTGCCCCGCGCGACGCGTCTTGCACCACCATCGCGGGTCGAGGGCACAAAGAAGCCCTGCAAGGACTGGCTTGATGTTCTCAATGCGAGCAAGGGTGTACTTTCGCCAACCATGTCGTCGAGCGGTCTTGCGGCTCACAGTGAAAGTGCGGGCCTTGCCGAGCAGTCGGTGCAGGCACCGCATTTGCGTGAACCCGAGATGCCGGAATTTGGCTGACCTAACAAGCGCTGCAGCGCGACAAACAGAGATGAGGTCGCGTCAGATCCCATCGTCGCCACAAAAGTGATCACAGCGCTTCTTAAAATGAAGAAAAGAAGAGGACGTCAGGGCCTTGTGATACAATCCGGCCCCCTACCGGAATTGATGCGGTGGATGCCCCCTCCTCGAACGGCATCGCGATGTGCCATGGTGGTCTTACGACCGCCATCAGAATAGAAAGGGAGCACCCATGGGCGAAGATATCATCATTGGCGTTGATCTGGCAAAGAACGTTTTCCAACTGCACGGTGCGCTCCGAGATGGGCAGGTTTTGTTTCGGAAGAAGTTGAGCCGGTCACAATTTACCAAGTTTTGCGCTGAACATCCACGCAGCCTTTTCGCCATGGAAGCTTGCGCGACAGCCCATTATTGGGCACGCGAACTGGTGTCGATGGGCCATGAAGTGAGGCTCATTCCACCGATCTATGTCAAGCCATTCGTGAAGCGACACAAGAATGATGCGGCCGATGCAGAGGCCATCACCGAAGCTGTGCTGCGGCCCAATATGTCGTTTGTTGTGCCAAAAACAGCTGAAAAGCAGGCTCTGACCATGATGATGCGCACGCGCGACCAACTTTTGGAGCAACGCACCGCAACAGTGAACGCATTGCGGGGCCATCTTGCTGAATTCGGGCTGATTGCGCCTGTCGGGCTGAAGAATATCGAGAGGCTCCGGGAGTTGGTCGATGACCATTCGGATCTTCCGGAATTGGTCGTCGCGATGGCCAAGATGTATTTCAAACGCATCGACCATATCTCGGAAGAGATCGACACGATCACCGGGCGGATCAAGAGCCATTGCGCCGACAGTCCAGAAGCACTGCGGCTGCAAACCATGCCCGGCATTGGCCCGATAGCGGCGATGGTGATTGAAGCCTTTGCGCCGGACATGAAGTGCTTTGAGAAAGGCCGAGACTTTGCCGCTTGGCTCGGTCTGGTTCCCAAACAGCATTCAACAGGCGGCAAAACTCGTCTCGGGCAGACTAGCAAAATGGGTCAAAAGGACATCCGCCGCGCGCTGATCATTGGAGCGATGAGCTGCATTGCTGCCGCCGCCCGACGCGGCAAACGCTGCCATCCCTGGCTGCAAGATAAGCTTGAGCGCAAGCCAAAGATGGTGGCAGCTGTTGCACTCGCCAATCGAATGGCCCGCCAGATTTGGGCCATGATCACCAAAGAACAAGGCTACCTGCCAAATCAGGAGGTGGCCGCATAAGCTTCTGCCCCGCTTGCATTAAGTGGGCAGATAGCAAGGAATGCTCTGAAGTGATGGACGTCGATTGAACAGATCCTGATTGGAAAGCCAGATAGGGGTAGGGCGCCTACAGCCCGCGGAATCGAATTGGACCCGATCAGCGAACTGACCATCATGGCCCGCGGCGTGTCAAAAGCCGCAACCCGAGGCCGAATACACGACCGCAAACAATCGCCTGAATTCAGATCAGAAAATCCTTGCAAAACCGGGGGCATCCATACACTACCCCATCAACCTCCATCATGCGCGCAAACGCCTCGAACTCATCAATGGCGTTCATCGGTGCCTGCGTGATGTTCTCGGCAAGCGACAGGGCCGTAGTCACATCGCAGTCGTCCGGCACCAAACGGCATTCGATCTTGGTTTTGTTGGTGAAGCCCTTGGCGGTCTTGTCAGCAACCAGTTCGTTCAAAGCTGCGCGACGTCGACCACCTGCCAATACGCCGAACTTGCCGTCGATGTTTTGAACCAACAACGGCTGAATAATGCCAAGCACGCCAATGCTGGCTTTGAGGTGAGCAATATTCTCTGAGGCGTATTCCTCCGGTGATTTGCTGCGCACATTGGCTGGGTGGGTGACAAGATCGCCGATGGCCACGGAGACTGATTTGAGTGCATGTGTCATGTGATATCCTTTTGAGATGTTTGCGCCGCCCCGAACATTCGGTACGACTTGACCAATCCCCGGGTTTGAGGATCACATGACAAAAGGCCCGCTTTCCCTTTGGAGAGGGTCAGCGAGCCTTGAGGTTGTGCTTCGTTTACGGGGTTAGGCCCCCTGCCCTTCTACCAATCGGATGCCATCATGATGGTCAGCACGCGCACGGTGGTTGCGGGATTGTCCGGGGCCTCAGCACCGTAGCGGAAATCGCTATCCGCCTCGTAGAGATCAATCTTCCAAAAGACCTTTTGCCCCCTGATATCAACGGCCCCGAAGTCGTGGCATCCGTCTGGATCATTCTCGGGTTCAAAGGCGTCGAACGCACCTGTTGCTTTCACCGCCTCAGCCATGAAGCCATCTTCGGCTTCAGCAAGAGACCGTTGTCACCTCTAGGGTGAAATGCTATGGGTTCATTTATGAACGCACGTCACCTAGTGTGTGCTTTTAGCAGCCTCACCCGATTGAGCGCTGGTGCGGTAGCCGTGGCAAAAAGCGTATGAGTCGACCGCAAAATTCAGACATGCGCTTTCGGCTGCTACGCCTTCTAGAAGGCCAGCCTGATTTGTCCCAGCGAGATATTGCGGAAGCATTGGGGGTGAGCCTCGGGGCCACTAATTATGTCCTGAAGGCCCTGATCGAGAAGGGACAAGTGAAGGTCCGGAACTTCCGCGCTTCGAACAACAAGCTGCGCTACGCGTATATTCTGACACCGAGCGGGCTTGAGGCAAAGGCCCGTCTCACGGCTGGGTTTCTGCAGCGCAAATACGCGGAGTACGAGGCGCTCAAATCTGAGATCGAGGCTCTCGAAGCACAGATGTCAGACGGGCAGGGGGGGCGGAACCCCACCTGACGTCGCCGAAGAAAACAAGTTCGAGCAACACGTTGAACCAAAACCTATTGCTTTGGCTCCTCCCATCATGAAGAAGAATCTTTGAAAATGACTGAAACCTTAAGGCGAGACACCTCAATCAAAGAACGATTGGTCAATCGCTTGGCGGAACGCCTGGGCACTATTGGTATTATCGGCCTCGGTTATGTCGGGCAGCCGCTGGCATTGCGCTACGCCGAGTTGGGCTTTCATGTTCTTGGTTTCGATGTCGACGACAAGAAAGTGGAGGAACTTAACGCGGGGCGTTCTTCGATCGAACATATCGGCAACAACGCTATTGAAAAGGCGGTCGGTCAAGGATTCAGTGCTACCAGCGATGTGAGGAGAATGTCAGAGGTCGATGCCCTGATCATTTGTGTGCCAACACCACTCAACAAATACCGTGAGCCAGACCTAAGCTATGTTGTTAATACTGTGGAGACCCTCATCCCTTATCTTCGGGCTGGACAGGTTCTGTCGCTAGAAAGCACGACTTATCCTGGCACTACTGAGGAAGAGATTGTCTCGCGCGTCGAAGGCCGTGGATTTGTCGTGGGTGAGGACCTCTTTGTGGTCTATTCTCCTGAGCGCGAGGACCCTGGAAACCAGCAGTTCACCACCAAATCAATCCCTAAGGTTGTCGGTGGGCATACCCGTCCTTGTCTCGAGGTTGGTACTGCACTCTACAGCGGCGTGATCGAGCGAGTTGTTCCAGTAAGTTCGACACGTGTGGCAGAGATGACCAAGCTACTTGAGAATATCCACCGCTCAGTCAATATCGGGCTCGTCAACGAAATGAAGATTGTTGCGGACCGCATGGGCATCGATATTTTCGAAGTGATCGATGCAGCGGCTACAAAACCGTTTGGCTTCACACCTTATTACCCAGGGCCTGGTTTGGGTGGGCACTGTATCCCAATCGACCCGTTTTATCTGACTTGGAAAGCGCGAGAGTTCGGGCTTCATACGCGTTTTATCGAGCTCTCTGGTGAAATCAACCGAGCCATGCCCGAGTATGTCTTCGATAAGCTAGTCATGGCGCTAAATGATAGAAAGAAACCTCTGAATGGCAGTCGAGTACTTGTACTTGGCATTGCTTACAAAAAAGATGTGGATGACATGCGTGAGAGCCCTTCCGTCGAAATCATGGAACTTATCCGAGCGGCGGGGGCCGAAATATCCTACTGCGATCCGCATGTTCCAGTCTTCCCAAAAATGCGCGAGCACAAATTCGATTTGTCATCGATCGACTTGACGCCTGAGACGTTGGAGGGCTTCGACGCGGCCGTGCTGGCTACCGACCACACGAAATTTGATTATGAGATGATCCGTAACCATGCGCAGGTGATAATTGACAGTCGTGGGGTTTACCGAGCTGCAGCTGCGAACATTATAAAGGCATAGAAAAATGAAGAATTTTGCATTGATCGGCGCAGCTGGATACATAGCCCCGAGGCATCTCAAGGCAATCAAGGATACCGGTGGAAATCTTGCTGCTGCATACGACATAAATGACAGTGTTGGCATTATGGATAGCCACTTCCCCGATGCCGCTTTCTTCACTGAGTTTGAACGTTTCGAGGCTCATGTTCATGGCCTGCGCCGGGCTGGCTCGCCGATTTCATATGTTGGAATTTGCAGTCCCAACTATCTGCACAAGTCACACATGGCCTTCACCCTATGCGCCGGAGCTGATGCGATCTGTGAAAAGCCGCTGGTGCTCGAAACAGCGGAGTTGGATGACCTCATGGACCTTGAGAAAGAAACCGGACAGCAGGTGAACTCGATCTTGCAGCTGCGTCTTCATCCTTCGATCATCGCGCTGCGCGAGAAGATCGCGAATGGTCCGCGCGATAAAGTTTATGACGTTGACTTGGGCTACTTCACGTCGCGTGGAGCTTGGTATCACGCCAGCTGGAAAGGCTTTGAACAAAAATCTGGGGGCATCGCCACGAATATAGGTGTGCACTTTTATGATATGCTGAGTTTTGTATTTGGGCCTATGCGAGAGAACATTGTGCATCACCGCGGTGCAGACGCGGCGGCAGGTTATTTGGAATATGAACAAGCACGCGTGCGTTGGGTCCTTTCGATCAATCGTGATCATTTGCCGGCACACACACCTGCAGGCCAGACCACGCACCGGTCGATTACTGTCGAGGGAAACGAAATCGAATTTTCTGGTGGCTTTACTGACCTGCACACAGCCTCATATAAAAATGTGATCGATGGCAATGGCTACGGGCTTGATGTAGTGCGTCCCTCAATCGAGGTCGTGAGTCACATTCGCACCGCGCCGGTAGAACCGAACCGTGGTGAAAAGCACCCAGATATAAAAAAGGTGATCGCAGCATGATCGCCGAAGGCGCAGACGTGCACCCAGACGCTTTTGTGCATGAAAGCGCTTGGGTTGACGATAAAGCAATCATTGGAGCGGGTGCGAAGCTGTGGCATTTTGTGCATGTTATGCCCCGGGCAAATATCGGAGCGGGGTCGTCACTCGGCCAGAACGTCATGGCCGGGCCAGATGTGAATGTGGGCGAAAGGTGCAAAATACAGAATAATGTGGCGCTTTACAAAGGCGTCACTCTCGAGCAGGACGTGTTCTGCGGGCCCTCCTGTGTCTTTACGAACGTGCTCACTCCACGCGCCCACGTTGAGCGCAAGGACGAGTTCGACGCGACCCTTGTAAAACGGGGGGCAACAATTGGAGCCAATGCGACCATTGTTTGCGGCAACATTCTGGGCCGCTACTGTATGATCGCGGCAGGCGCAGTCGTGACGAAGAACGTACCTGATTACGCTTTAATGGCAGGCGTGCCCGCCCGGCGTATTGGTTGGGTCAGTCGCTCAGGTGAGCGGCTGGACCAGTCCTTGACCTGCCCACGCACCGGTGAGTGCTATGCCGAGGAAGACGGCAAATTGCGGCGTTTGAAAGACTGAACATGCAATTCATAGACCTCGCCGCGCAACAGACGCGCCTGCGTGAAAAGATCGATGCCCGCATCGCCGCGGTATTAGACCATGGGGTTTACATCATGGGCCCCGAAGTGCGCGAGTTGGAGGAAAAGCTAGCCGATTTCTGCGGTGCGGCCCATTGCGTGTCCTGCGCCAATGGCACCGATGCACTACAACTGGTTCTAATGGCTCTAGGTGTACGTACTGGCGATGCTGTTTTCGTGCCCTCATTCACCTTTGCCGCCACGGCTGAGGTGGTACCCTGTATGGGCGCGACGCCAGTGTTGGTCGATATCGACCCGGTAACCTACAACATTGACGCCGCATCCCTAAGACGCGCTATTGCCCACGCAAAGTACCTGGGTCTGCGCCCGGCGGCAGTGATCCCTGTGGATCTCTTTGGCCTCCCCGCCGATTATCCAGCGCTTCAAGAGATTGCCGATTATGAGGGAATGTTTCTGATTGGGGACAGTGCCCAAGGTTGGGGCGGTACAATTAACGGTCGTATGACCGGCACGTTCGGGCACGTTACCACAACTTCATTTTTTCCCGCCAAGCCGCTCGGTTGCTATGGAGACGGCGGAGCGATTTTTACCGAAGACGCCGAACTCGCCTCGCATCTCGACAGCCTACGGGTGCATGGCAAGGGCACTGAGAAATATGAAAATGTCCGCATCGGAATGAATTCCCGGCTCGACACTATACAGGCTGCGATCCTGCTTGAGAAACTCGCGATCTACGCTGATGAAATAAAGGCGCGTAATGCTGTCGCCGAACGTTATAGCGTAGCACTGCACAACCAACTAATCACCCCGCACGTTCCCGAAGGTTTTCGATCCATCTGGGCGCAATACACGGTCAAAACCGAAAGTGCTGAAATTCGTGAAAGGGTCATGGCCGAGCTTAAGGATCAGGGCATTCCGACCGCCATCTATTATCCTCGCCCACTGCATGAACAAACAGCCTTTAAGAGCTTTCCGATTGATCCCGAGGGCCTACCGAATAGCACCGATGCGTCGCAACGTGTCTTTAGCTTGCCGATGCACCCCTACATGGAAGCTGAAACGATTAAGCGCGTGTGCGACGCCGTGGTTCGGGTCGTGCAGGCGTGATCCGGGCGACGATTGCACGCTGGATGCCTGCCGGGTCGTTCGCGCGCAATGTCGGAGTGCTGACAGGCGGCACCGCCTTTGCCCAAGGGCTGGCGGTGCTGGCTCTTCCATTTCTGACGCGGCTCTACAGCCCCGAGGATTTTTCGCTGCTCGCCGTATATGTTGCGCTCATCGGGATCGCGACGGTGGTCTCTTGCCTGCGTTACAACATTGCCATCCCGCTCCCCGAGGAGGACACCGACGGCATGGCGTTGCTGGCGGTGGCGCTTATCTCGGCGACGTTTGTGTCGGTGCTGCTGGCGCTGCCGGTGCTGCTGGTACCGTCGCAAACGGCGGCGCTGCTGGGGCAGCCGGGGCTGACCCCCTACCTGTGGATGGTGCCCGTGGGAGTGTTCCTCGCCTCGGCCTATAACGCGCTGCAATACTGGGCGTCGCGCAAGAAGCGGTTCGGCCTTGTCACCCGCACACGGATCACCCGCGCGGTGGGCGGGATCGGCACGCAGACGGCAATCGGGGTGGCCGCGCCCTCGCCCTTCGGGCTGCTCTTCGGGCATATGCTCTATGGAGCTTTGGGAGTGGTTGGGCTTGCGCGTAACCTGTGGCGACAAGATCGCTCAGCCCTGAATGGGCTGACTGTAGCGCAAGTCGTATCTCAATCCTCCAGCTATCGCCGCTTCCCCATCTGGTCAGTGCCCGAGGCACTGTTCAACACCGCCGGTGTGCAGGTGCCGGTGATCCTGATCGCGGCGGCGGCGGCGGGGCCCGAGGCCGGCTTCCTGATGCTGGCGATGCGGGTGATGGGGCTGCCGATGGGGCTGATCGGGTCGTCTGTCGCGCAGGTGTTCATCGCCGAGGCCCCAGCGCGGCTCCGCGACGGCACGCTGGCCGCGTTCACGCAGCGCACGATGTGGACGCTGTTTCGCACCGGCGCGCCACCGCTAGTGGCCGTGGGCGCGCTTTCGCCGCTAATCTTTCCGCTGGTTTTCGGCGCAGAGTGGGAGCGGGCGGGGTGGCTTGTAGCGTGGATGACGCCTTGGTTCGTGCTTCAATTTGTGGCGTCTCCGGTATCGATGGTGCTGCATGTTACCGGACGGGTGGCGCTGGCGATGGGATTGCAGGCCTTCGGGCTGCTGCTTCGGGTGGGTTCGGTTCTGGCCGTGGTCACCACAGCCCCTGACCTGCTGTCGGAGGTTTATGCGCTGACGGGTGCCGTGTTTTATGGGGTTTATCTGCTTGCCCTGATTTGCGACGGTGACCTTTCGAGATGACAACTAATCATCCACTTATAAAATACGGCCTCTTTTGCTTCATAACTGGGACAACAATCGGCTTTGCCACTGTAAACAATCTAACGATTGCCATAATTCCATATTTAAGAAGCGTCATGCTAGCTATTGCGGCGCTTGTATTGTTGATCTGGGCGAGTGGTTTTAAGATAAATCGCCGCATACTTTTATCTTTTACACTATTAATTTTTATGAATTTGTACGGAACAATTAGGGGTCTGGATAATCTCTCTTATTTAAATTATCTGCCAGACTTGGTAGTCTCTACAATTGTTGTTCTGACTGGTTTGGCATATTTTGGCATCTCGGAATCCGAGCGCAGCCAGTTGACTGTTGCCATATATTTGGTGATTTTTGCCGCTGTATGGTTTCTTCTTCTGGTTTTCACAGGCGGACTGAATTTGACCACAATGGCTTTTGATTTTCAAGTATACAGTCGTGACGGTCGATATATTCTTTATAGTCAAGGTATTAGTAAGTTTTATGGTTTTGCAGCAATCGTAGCTATATGGGTGGCCCAAAAGGTAAATCATATTGGTGGAAAAAATACAGTCTATATATTAAGTTTTGTATTTATATCTCTTTCTTTTCTGGGTGGTGGCAGGGGTGATTTTCTTGCACTAATTATTGTTATTGTTCTCATGGGGTTTTTAAGTAGTTTGCGTGGCGCCTTGTTCTCGCTAGTCATTGTTTTTATTGTTTTTTTCTTCTTTTTTGAATGTGTTCCGAAATTGTCAGATAATATTATTGCCGCCCAACGTTTTGTCGTGATTTTGACAGGGTCAACTTTCGGCCTGCGAGATATTCTTTTTAATGAAAGTCTTCATATTATCTCTAATGAGTCTAATTGTTTCCTTTTTGGCTGCGGTTTCACATATTTTCAGGAATATTATGGATACAGTTATGGGATGTATCCACACAACATCCTGCTGGAAGCTGCAATTGTCTGGGGTGTGCCTCTGGTCTTGTTTGTAATAAGCCTGTTTGCGCTTGGATTTGCCAAATCTGGTCGAGGGAAGTTTTTGAGTTGGATCGGGATTTTCTTTGTTCTGTTAGGCATGAAAAGCGGCGATGTGTTGGGGTCCTGGTTCGCTCTCAGCTTTATTTATTTTTATGCTGGAGTGGGGCTGTCGGCGCTTGTAGGCAGTTCAAGATTGCTCCGCCGGCGGGGAGGAATGCGCGAATGAAACACAGGATCACCCACTTCACCACTGTCCACCCCCGCACTGACACGCGTATCCGGGTTAAGGAAGCGGCGACGCTGGCGCGAGTCTGGCCGGGGGATGTGTCGCTCTACGTACAGGACGGCAAGGGCGACGAGACCGACGCCCGCGACGGCTTGGCCGTCTTCGACACCGGAACGCCCGAGAGCGGACGCCTTTTGCGAATGACGCGAGGCGCGTTCCGCATGTATCGTGCAGTACGCCGCGCTCGGCCACAGATCGTGCATTTTCACGACCCCGAACTCCTGCCCTGGGCGATGGTGCTACGATTTCAGGGGATCAGGGTGATCTATGACGTGCACGAGGACGCTCCGGCGACCGTGCTTTCCAAGGACTACATCCCGACGCTCCTGGGCGGACCTCTCGCTACGGGCGTCCGCCTGTTCGAGCGTTTGGCCCGGGCGGGGTTTTCCGCAATCGTCGCCGCGACCCCGGCGATCGGCCGGAATTTTGGCGAGGACGCAGTCCTCGTGCAGAACTTTCCACTGCTGAACGAGCTGTCCTTCGCAACGCCAAGCCCACATGAACAACGCCCGCCGCATTTCGCCTATATCGGTGGCATCACCGCCATTCGCAGCGCACTTGAGATCGTCGAGGCCATCGGTCTTGTCCGGCACTCGGGCGCGCGCTTGCGGATGGGCGGCACGTTTTCCACGAAGCCGCTCGAAGATACCGCGCGTGTGCTTGACGGATGGTCACGGGTGGACTTCCACGGCTGGATCGGACGCGAGGATGTGCGCGACATACTGGGCCGCGTCCGCGCGGGGCTGGTTCTCTTCCATCCCATGCCGAACCATATCCGGGCACAGCCGAACAAGCTGTTCGAATACATGGCCGCCGGTTTGCCGGTGATCGCCTCGGATTTCCCGCTCTGGCGCGAGATCGTCGAGGGGGCGGGGTGTGGTCTGCTGGTCGATCCGCAGGACCCGCAGGCCATCGCCGAGGCCATGCAGTGGGTCCTCGACAACCCGGAAGAGGCCGCCGAAATGGGCCGTCGCGGCCGCGCCGCCGTCGAGGAGCGCTACAACTGGGAGGCCGAGAGCGACAAGCTTATCGCCCTCTACCGCCGTCTCATTCCCGACACCTAATCCCGGAGACCTGTCTTGACCCGTATCCTCACCGTCATCGGAGCCCGCCCCCAATTCATCAAGGCGGCCGCCGTATCACGCCGCATCACCGAAACCGGGGAGCTGCACGAGACGCTGGTGCATACCGGGCAGCATTTTGACGCCAACATGTCGGACGTGTTCTTCGACGAGCTGGACATCCCGCACCCCGCCCATCACCTCGGGATTGCAGGCGGCGGGCACGGGGCCATGACGGGGCGTATGCTGGCGGCGCTCGAAGAGCTGATGATCGCGGAGCCTCCGGACATGGTGATGGTCTATGGCGACACCAACTCGACCCTTGCCGGTGCCCTCGCGGCGGCCAAGCTGCACATACCCGTGGCGCATGTCGAGGCCGGGCTGAGAAGCTTCAACAGACGCATGCCCGAAGAGATCAATCGTATCGTCGCAGACCAATGTTCCGACCTCCTGTTCACGCCCACTGCGGCAGCTACACGCAACCTTTTGAACGAAGGGGTGCCGCGTTCGCGGATCCTCGAATGCGGCGATGTCATGTTTGATGCTGCACTTCATTTCGCCGGACGGGCCAAGGAAAGCGGTGTAGGTGCGACCCGTTTTGACCTTGCGCGTGGAGAGTACGTTCTGGCAACGGTGCACCGTCAGGAGAATACCGACGATCCACAGCGGCTCGCTGCAATCCTAGATGGGCTTGCCAAAGTTGCGGTAGAGGTGCCCGTCGTTCTACCACTTCATCCGCGCACTCGCGCGCGGATCGAAGCGGCTAGCCTTGGTAACCGGATTGGAGCGTTGCGTGTCATTAATCCGGTCGGATACCTCGACATGGTCGGTCTCGTAAAGGATGCCCAGGTGATCGCGACCGATTCCGGAGGAGTGCAGAAAGAGGCCTTCTTTCACGGTGTGCCCTGCGTTACGCTGCGCGACGAGACAGAATGGGTCGAACTTGTGGAGGCAGGGTGGAATAGACTGGTGCCGCCCAAAGATTCCAGCTCCGTGCGCGATGCCATTCTTGGGGCACGGAATAGTCAGGGCGCGGCCATCACGCCGTATGGCACCGGAAATGCAGCCGGTATCGTAACATTCGAGATCGCAAAGTTTCTATCTTGAGCCACATTCTGCTGATCAACCATTACGCGTCGACACCGGTCACCGGGATCGGTGGGCGGCATCATTACCTGGCGCGCGAATTGGCGAAACTGGGCCATGAAGTCACACTTGTTGCCGCCCGCCGCCATCATCTGCTGCGAGACGGAGTGGACGCCGCCACGCAGCCCGATGAGGAGATTGTCGACGGTTACCGATTCGTTCGCATCGACGTGCCGGCCTACGACAATGCCCATGACAAACGCCGCGTGCTTGCCGGCCTAGTGTTTTCCGCTAAGCTGCCGTGGGTCTGCCGGCGGCTTGCTTTGAGGCCAGACGCGGTGCTTTGTTCGTCCCCTGATTTGTTGAGCTATCTCGGTGCCGAGCGTCTGGCGCAGGCCTGTGGCGCGCGGCTGGTGTTCGAGGTGCGGGACATCTGGCCGCTGACGCTGATCGAGATTGGCGGATACAGCCCGCGGCATCCGTTCATCCGCTTTCTGCAATGGATCGAGGATCGCGCATACGCCCGCGCCGACTGCATGTTGTCAAATCTCGAAGGCGCGGTGGAGCATATGGCCGCGCGGGGCATGGATCGCGGCAAGTTCACCTGGGTGTCGAACGGGATCGCGGTCGACGAAATCGCGAACCCCGAGCCGCTGCCGCCGGAGGTTGCGGCGCAGATACCCGCCGAAGGGCTACGCGTTATCTATACCGGCACGTTAGGTACGGCCAACGCGCTGGATACGCTGATCGAGGCGGCCGCCCTGCTGCGCGACCTGCCGGACGTGCAAATCCTGTTGGTGGGGCAGGGACGAGCGCGAAGCGATTTGGAAGCACGGTGCGTAGCGCTCGGGCTCACCAATGTACGGTTCCTAGGGGTGGTCCCCAAACGGCAAGTGCAGTCGGTCCTAGCAGCGTGCGATATTTGCTATATCGGCTGGCACAGGTCACGACTCTATCGGTGGGGGATAGCGGCAAATAAGGTTCCCGAATACCTCGCCTCCGGCAAACCAATCGTGCACGGATTCAGTGGAAGTTGCGATCCAGTCGAAAAGTTCGATGCCGGTCTCACCGTCCCCGCGGAGGATCCGCAGGCCCTTGCAGATGCCATCCGCCGCCTCCACGCCATGTCCGAAGAAGAGCGCCGCCGCATGGGCGAGAACGGACGCCGTGCTGCACTGGAGAATTTCGACTATTCCAAGCTTGCTCGAAGGCTCGAAAATGTACTCGTGGGCTAAAACCTCGTAGCAAGTGCCCACCAAAAAAGCGCAGGTCCGCGTTCAAAACTACGAAGGACAAAGAAATAGCCGAATGGTCGCCATTGGCGCATCGGTTGAGTAGTTTTTGCAGGCTAGGTGTCCAGTTTCGGGATTTCATGGCAAAGCACGAGCCTGCCGTTGTGGTGATGGAGGCTTGTGGTAGCGCGAGCTACTTGGCGCAAGAAATGGCCATGAAGTCTGGCTTATCGCGCTGCAATATGTCCGGCCCTTCGTGCAACGGCAGAAAAACGATGCCGCCGATGCTGAGGCCATCGTCATCGCGGCAAGACAGCCGGAGATGCGTTTTGTGGAGCCCAAGACGGTTGAGCAACAGTCGCGCGCGGCGGTGTTTTTCTGCCGGGAACGACTGGTCCATCAGCGTACCGGAGACGTGAACGCCCTGCTCTATGAACATGGCCACGTGTTTCCCGTAGGAATACGTTACCTTGATCGCATGACGGTGCTTGTGGAGGATGAGACTTCAGACCTGCTGGCACAGATTTCAGAGAAAACCGTACGTATCTCCAAGCGCACCTCGAAGTTCAAGACGCTGGCCGCCGAGTCGGATAGGGCTCGTCGGCTCCAGACCATGCCGGGTGTGGGACCGCTAACGGCGATCGCGGTGGAAGCGTTCGGACCCGACATGGCGCAATTCAAAACAGGGCGGGATTTTGCGGCTTGGTTGGGTTTGGTTCCCAAGCGGCATTCCTCTGGGGGCAAGGCACGCCTGGGGCGCATGACCAAGGCAGGTCAGCCGATATTCGCCGCCTTCTGATCATAGGTGCAATGTCGCGTGTCAACGGTCGCGGGCGTCACAAGATCAAAGCCGAGAGTTGGGTCGGCGGAATACTGAACCGAAAGCCAAAGATGCTCGTGCCAAGATGTTAGCAACGATGCCAAGGGGAGTTTGAGAAGCCGACGACCTGAATGGACAAACAGGATCGAACAGATCCGGATTGGGAAAACCAGTTAGCAACTGCGAGCGCTCAGCTCGTGATACAGATTTGGACCTCATCCGCTGATCACCATCCCGGCCCGCGGCTTTTGGAAATGCCACCTCGTAAAGGCCTGACAAAAGTTCGCATTCGATCACATGCAAACAGGATCAAAAACTTCTTGCATCGCCGGCGGCAACCACAAAAGTTGCTAGCCTGCGTTTCGGCAAAGCTGATCAAACAAGATGGGACTGTTCCGCGATTCCTAAATATCGCTGCGCCCAAGCCAATCTCGACAAACGCATCGGCGCAAGCCGCCGCGAGGCATTGGATTGCCAGGAGGGCGCAGGCGGCAGAAAAACACCCTAAATACCAAAATCTTGGGGGCGTCTTTTAGTTTTGCTCCAGACGAGAGCTGTACATCCCAAAAGACTGCACAATGTAAGGCGGTTCTGTCGCAAACTTTTTTGACTTTCGCCGGGTCACGTGATGCGGCAGTAATTTTCCGGCAGAGGTGGCGGACGAGAGGGGCGGAGCGATGGTTGACTTCAAGGGCGTACATTTCCCAAAGGAAGCGATCTTGTACGCTGTGTTCTTCTATCTGCGCTACCCTGGTTCCTATCGCGATCTCGAGGAGATCATGGAGGAGCGTGGCGTTGATGTTGACCATGGGACGCTGAACCGTTGGGTGGTTAAGTTTGCGCCGCTGCTGGCGGCACAAGCGCAGTCCCGCAAGAAACCAACGGCCGAATCTTGGCGCATGGACGAAACCTACATCAAGGTTAAAGGCAAATGGACGTACTATTACCGGGCGGTCGACAACACGGGAAAAACCCTTGATTTCATGCTCTCTGAGCGTCGCAACAAGGCTGCGGCCCGTCGGTTTTTCAAGCGCGCGATTGGCACGAACGGCGTGCCTGACCGTGTCGTCATCGACAAAAGCGGCGCTAATCTGGCGGGTCTGCAAAGCGTCAATGTGATCCTGAAGTTCACGGGCTCATGCAACACCATCAAGATACTGCAGGTCAAATACCTCAACAACATCATCGAACAAGATCATCGCTTCGTAAAGCGGATCACGGGCCCGATGCTTGGCTTCAAGGCCTTCCATTCTGCCGAGGCGACACTGGCTGGGATCGAGACCGCGCACATGATCCGAAAGGGGCAGATCCATGCCAACGGCCTCACC
>Ga0208544_10001490_pt1 | contig 16088 bp, 12 predicted proteins | sample DEB08_DNA_9_FD_184526 | JGI IMG/M metagenome (GOLD analysis project Ga0208544, IMG submission 184526) | Aqueous microbial communities from the Delaware River and Bay under freshwater to marine salinity gradient to study organic matter... | ecosystem: Environmental > Aquatic > Marine > Coastal ... | reverse complement strand
AACGCCAAAGGGGCGTAGATTGGCAAATGGAAATTGATGATGCACGAATTAAGCTGAAGTCAATCTACCCTAATATTGAAACTTAATGTGGCTTCAACCGGAATCTTTAAGCTTGACAGACCACTAGGATTGTCGCGGATTGTATCCGCGATACGATACGCTCAAGACGAGGCGGGCGTATTCGCATCTCGGTTGCAGACCGAGACGATCCGGGGCATAGACCGTCGGGATTGAAGGTTACTGAATTTACCGGGGATCCATCATCGCTTGTTCCAGTCCCTCCCGATTTCTATTTGGCACAAAAATACGCGGGCCATTGGCGTAGCTCATAATGGCATAAGTGTCATTGTCGGTTTTGGTGCCAATGAGCCTGTTTACCTTACCAGGGTTATGATGGCCTGACGACTTACCAGGTAGAAGTATCCTGAAGGTAACTCTCGCTCAATTTGCGATAAATTTCTACTGTCTACAATGGGGTCCCGTTCTATTTCAGTGGTAGTTTTGGTGCCTCCGTTGGACAATTTACTCGGAGAACAACTCTCCGAAAAAAGCCTCCGGAGGAGTCCTTAAGTCGAGGTATAGGAATTGAAGTTCATTATTGTCTTTTAAAAAGCGCCAGACCGATTCACAGTTGTCATCGCGGCCAATAAAAAGGTCTACTCCTTCTACCGCCGCTTGCGCCAAAAGTTTGGTATCATTGGGGATTACGACCCGACTACCAACTTCTAGGGCACCTTTACGACGACCAATAAAAGCACTTTGGGCAAAATTTGCGGTAAGCCGGGCATGAGAAAAGTTGAAGGGCAGTAACCGTAATTGACGAATAGGTAGATTAGCAATATCACTGCCTACTCCGTATTCTGCTACAACAATGGTGGAAAGCAAAAAATCTGTACCCTCCTTTAGCATCCGCCTGAAATAGGTATTTGCATTTTGAAAGTCTGGATCGCTAGCATCTAGTAGTCGAATTAGAAAGCTGGTGTCTAAGAAAACGCGTTTATACTTCATATCCTCTGGTCTCCTTTAGCCATTGATCTTTGTCGATGCCTTGCCAGTCGGGAGTGGCCTTACGAATTAAACCATCCAGGTAATCATCCAAATCTTCGGTTGCTTCCTGGTGGTCGACAAAGGCTAACAATTTCGCTGTTTTAGGATCATACTCGCCTGTACGAAAATTTTGTTTAATGCTAATCCGAACCTCTTGCGCTTTGTAGAGACGGTTCTTAGCATCCTCAGCCAGCTGTTCCCGATTGGCATCGATGGTGATACTGCCCAAGCCGTAATCGGACGTATCAAGGTGAATATTCGATCTTGTTTTTCCGCCACTATTGGTCACAACGCCTCTAATGTATAGTTCCGCGTCTACCCAGGTATCGTCTTCCTCTTCTACCAATACCATATGCTCATCAATCACCAAAGTCGGGAGCTCTTCACGTGTAGCAAAGGAAATAGAAAATAGATTTTCTTTAGCCCAATCTCTGAAAAAGTAAAAAGCCTGAGATTGTCTACGGGAAAGGAAACTGACAGACCGCTGAGTAGCAATTTTTTCAAGCAAAGTCTTCGCTTCGAAGACTGCTGTTGCTAACGTATTTAATTGAAATAAAACACTTCCTTCCTCAATACTTACACTGACCTTAGGGCGATTCTTCTGATCGAAAAACAAAAGATTTTTACCCTGCTCCAATGCCTTAATCACCTCATCAATGTCCAATTGATGTGGCGTAAGCGGGGCATTTTCGCGTTGCCCAGTTATTCGGATGGATAATGTATCTTTTTTCACAATTGCGTGCTATATCTTTCAAAACTAATCTTTTTTGAGAAAAGTTGCACCACTTTTATACAATTTGTTTCGCTCTTTTGCTGCGGAAGTACTACTACTACTGCTGCCAAGTCCTTCCCGCAATCAATCGGGCAATCTCTCTAGCGCTCATATTGCTTTCGTGCCCCTTGATGAGCTGGAGATCAAAATACTTTTTACCAGGAATGAAAGTTGGTGGGTGGAATTGGGTAATGTTGGTAAGGTGCCTACTTCCCAATACAGAAGTTCGAATTTTCGTTTAAATACTGTATATCAGCTGTTTGCAATCGAGTTGTTATTGTATAGGTACAAAAAAGGTACAAATTTATCTTCCGCACCCCTACATTCTAAATCAGAGCATTACAAAAAAAACTAAAATTGTGGTGTTTTAGCAGTCTGCACCTGCTGCCGTAGCGGAGTTTAGGTATCGGAGGCGCCAGGTAGGTTGTAGCCAAGTTCACCGTAGGCAATTGCGCCTATTTCTTTCGTCACCTTTTCGTGGCAAAAGGTGACCCAAAAGCCAGGCATGTAAATTTGACTAAAAATCCTCACCCCTACGCTGTTCGGCATAAACTCCCACGCCAAAAAGCGTGGTCAAACAGTATGCCTCTCAGCTTGCCCCGCTTTTTAGCGGGGGCCACTTCGGTGCGAGGATTTTCTTAACGCCAAATTGACAACGCCGATGAAAAACCTAGCTTTCCCTAGGCTTGTCGCGGATTGTATCCACGATCCGGTAGGCTCATCACAAGACAAGCGTATTGCATCTCGGTCGCAGACCGAGACGATCCGGGTGCCGGGGATGGTCGCGGATTGTATCCGCGATACGATACGCTCAAGACGAGGCGGGCGTATTCGCATCTCGGTTGCAGACCGAGACGATCCGAAGTTGCAAACCCAAACGACCCAGGAGTACACTGGACAATAGTGCCTCACTTTTATTTTTCAGGTAAAAGGTAGGACTATAAAAATTATTGTTAAATTTGAATAGACAGAATAAAATCCAACAACCCTACCTACACATGGATATTGATAATCGCGCCGGGCGTAAGCCTGCTGATCTCGAACCACAAAACCAGCATTTTCCCACGGGCACAACCCATCTCTTTGGCATTGGTATCAATATTTACCCGAATTGGCCGAACTTGAATAATGCCGTCCGCGATGTAGAAGCAGTCGCAGCTATTCTCCAGCGTAGGTACGGCGTGCAATTGTGGAAGTTGCTGCTCAATGAAGAGGCTACCCGCAAGCACATTATCCGCGAACTAGATGCTCTGATGAAGCAGGTGCGCGCACCGGACAGTATCATTGTCTATTTCGCCGGACACGGGCACATTGATCGGGAAACCCAATTGGGGGCCTGGATACCGACCGATGCAGACAAGGAAGATAAAGACCTTTACATTGCCAACTCTACCCTCCGCGATTTTTTTCAGGTGGCTAAAGCCCAACACGTGCTGTTTATCTCGGACGCCTGCTTTTCGGGCAGCCTTTTGCAGGAACGCCGCGGCGGAGGGGAGGAACTGCTGCTGCAGGAATTGGTAGCACGGCCCAGCCGCTGGGTGATGTGTTCTGGCCGCCACGACGAAGAGGTTGCCGATGGACCACGAGACGGACACAGCCCTTTTGCCCAGGCCATCCTCGACGAACTCGAACACAACCAAAAGCCGGGCTTGAGTGCTGCGGCTTTCGCCCAAAACGTGCAGTTGCAAAGTAAGTCCTACTATAAGAACCAGCTATCCGACTACGGGCCAGTATGTAACGCGGGAGACATGCGTGGGCAGTTGGTACTTTGGCAGGGTGGTTACTCCTCCGAACTGACCCCAATACCTGACCATAAGGAATCAGAACGAGACCGTTCTGACCACAATCCTGACACTAATCCAGCTACCACAATGACATTCGAGGATTTCAAAAGAACCATGAAAGGCCTGGAGCGGACCATCACCTTGAAAGTAAGAATCATCAACAGCTTGCGCGAAAGCCTGGCAATGGAAGACGACCCCATCCGGAAAATTCGCTACGGGGAACAATTGTACCAGGCGGAAGAAGAATTGGGGGATCTTAAAGCAAAATTAGGCTAGATGAACCTAGGATTGTCGCGGATTGCATCCGCGATACTATATGCTCAAGACGAGGTGAGCGTATAGCATCTCGGTCACAGACCGCGACGATCTGAGACGATCCGGATTTTCCAATTATCCCATGTTTTAAGCGATCATGTTTAGTTGGATAATATAAAAAGTTTAGTCTTACTGATTGATGTTGTAAATTTTAGCAATAAATGCTCTTAACACTAAAACGCGAATTAAAAGAACTGGTCGGGCAAGACAAGCCCGACGAGGTGTTTCGTCGTTTGTTGGAAGAGGTATTGCATAACCAATGTGAGGTTTACAATCACGCCATTCTGCTGCAAGCCCAGCATAATAACATTAAAAAGGAGGAGCACTTAGGGCTCATTGATTTCCAGGAAAAGAATCTGACGTTCAATACGGTCAGCCAAGCACTGATCTGGCTCATTGGTTCGCTGGAAATAAGTGATTTAAATGAAAATTTGCGGCGCGAGAATAAAAAACATGCCCACCTTCCCAGGCACCATATCTATACCTGCGACCGGGTAGCGCAGAATGAAATCGTGCAATTGCATTATTACGAAAACCCCGCGCAAAAGATTCGACATTTTTACCTGCATGGCGATATCCATCAGAAAATAGACAGCCTGTACAAGCGGCTGGGCTACGAGTTGGGCGGCCAGTTGCACAATTGGCAAGACGGCAATTACCAATCGGAGCAGAATGTAAAATTCATCACTTTCAAGCCCACTGTTCACCAAATACCGAAACTTTTTTTAATCAACCTGCACAAAGAGCTACTGGCCCATTTTGGACTGGACACGTACCGGGATGTTCTTTCGCGCAAGCTGTCAGAAACACTCACCTCTAATGTACTCAAGCGAGAGCAGGACGGAAAGGCCTTTGGTGAGGGAGACTTTGTCTTCATACTCATCACCCTGGATCAATACAACTGGAACGAGCGCGTTACGCCGGAGGTGGTAAAGACATTCATCAACAATTTTTGTGATTGCGAGCTTCCACCCGCTGCGCCCAACTTTTTCTTTTTCTACGGGATAGAATACAACAAAGAAAACCTGACCGTGCAGGCATCGGTACGCAAGCACATTGCCGAGGCGGAACACGTAGAAAAGCTGCCCCCGCTAACCCCCGTTTCGCAACAAGATGTGAATGAATGGTTCAGCAGATATGAACTACTACTGCCCAAGGGCAAAACGCCGGAAGAGCTGACGGCAGCGCTCTTTCCTAACCTAACGGAAATTGATATGGAGGAGGTAGAATTGAAATTGGACGAATTGACCGAGCGGCACAATAAAGGCTTAGTGCCTGATATATAAAAGACTTGTTTATAAAACAGTAAATAAAGTTTAGCGTATGCCAAACACACCTTACATACTCAGCCTCGGGCAGGAACACGCTCTGAACGCGGCCCTGAAGCTGAACCAACCCCTGCTCTTGACGGGCGAACCCGGCACGGGCAAAACCATGATGGCAGCCTGGGCACTGGAGTACCTCAATGCGAAATACGACAACAGCTTTTACCCCGAGGTACTGCGTTTTATGACCAAAACGACTTCTAAAGCCAGCGACCTGCTCTACAGCTACGATGCGCTCAGCCACTTTCAGGCAGCCAACCTGCGTGGCGAAAAGGAAGTGGAGACCGCTCATTTTATTGAGCTTCAGGCACTGGGTAAAGCTATCGCGCTGAGTAATCCACGAGCTGATTACAAGCAACTCTTTCGCTGGGAGATGCCCGAGCAACCCATGAATGCCGTGGTGCTGATCGACGAGGTGGACAAAGCACCCCGCGACTTTACCAATGACCTGCTGGATGAATTGGTGTACTACCGTTTTTCGGTGAAGGAGCAGGATGGCGCTGAAATCACAAAAGCTAAAGATGCTAAAATAGTGGTCATTATGACCTCCAATTCCGATAAAAACCTGCCTGATGCCTTCCTGCGCCGTTCTGCGTTTTACCATATCAAATTCCCCGAAGGAGAGCACCTGAAACAGATTGTAGCCGCCAACCTGGGGCAAAATGTAACGGAGCATACCCAGGAAGCTTATGATCGCTTGTTTGAATTTTTTCATCAGGTGCGGGGCAAGGCGGTGCGCAAAAAGCCTGCCACCGCCGAACTCATCGCCTGGTTGCGCCTACTGGGCGACGATGGCTACCTGACCCAGCCCGATGCTGCTATCCGCCGCCAGTTGGTGGAGCAAAACCTCAGCTTCCTGGTGAAAACCCGCGAAGACCTGGAGGCTATTGATGAACTAATTAAAGCGGCCAATCTGTAAAATTTAAGGATATCCAACCCATTCCGCCACATATTACCCTGCCACTGGAAAGGCTTTTTCAACGGCTACATGATGCCGGCTTCGATACCAGCCCTCGCGTGCGCTTGCTCGTGCGCGAAGCCCTGCACCAGGAAGGCCACAACTACCTGGGGAATATTGCGGAATTGCCCTACCTGCTCACGCCCCTGCTGGCCAAGTCGGCCTTACAGCAAGACTTATTGCAAAAGCTATTTGCCGACTTCCTCCTCGATTGTGAGCGCGAGGCCGAACGCCTGAAAGTGGAGCCGATCGAGGAGGTTGATCAACCCCCTACTTCTAAACCTTCCTCCTGGCGTGCTAACTGGCGATGGGGCATCGCCGCCGTATTGTTGCTGGCCGCAGCTTACCTGGTCATTCAATTTTTGAAGCCACCGCAAAAGTTGGCATTTATCATACCTGATACGACAGTCAGGATTGGTGATACCGTCGTGTTTCAAAATCTCAGCGAAGGCTTTACGGATGCTGACGAGGATTTCGATTGGGAGCTATCTATAGCCAATATTAACGCGGATTTTGTAGGGTCACATACCATTCGAGATTACACCTGGGTCGTGCGGGAACGAGAACCCACTTTGGTGGGGCAGACCGTGCGCGTTATACTCAGTAGGGAAGGGCTTTCGCCCTACAGTGCCACCGTGAAAGTCCAATGCGGTAACCCGCCTATTATCCGTGAATTAAAGACCCCCGAACCGCCCCTGAAAGTGGGCCAGGCATACACCATAGAGGTGCTCACCGACCCTAATGTACGCTTGGAGTGGACCATTGATCGCAAGCAATATGAAGCTACACCTGGCAATGGATCAGATACCCTCCATAGCTTGACTTATACCTTTGAGCAAGCAGGAGCGTTTTTTGCCAGTTTTATCGCTTACCGTCCCGATGCTCGGGAAGACTGCTTTGTTGAACGGAATGATCTTCAGTTTTTCGTTGGCAACAACAAACCGATCTTGTCTACCACTGCCTTGCGGCTCGACGAGGCCAAGTTGATTGTTACGCTCGCTGATTGGGTGTGGCTGCTCATGTTCCTGGCATTCCTTGTTGCGAGTTGGGCAGCGTGGAAGGCCGACCAACAAAGAAAAAAACGTCCTGAGCGGACGGGCAAAAGCCCCGCCCAACTAGAAGCCGAGCACCCTATTCACGACCAGGCACCTTATTATGTGCCTTACCTGGACCGGAACGGACTGATACAAGTGCCGCCTGACTTCTTCCGGATGGCCGACGTGATGCGCCGCTGGGAGGAGAGTGCGCGCAGCAACTTCGATGCCCTTGCTTCGGTGCAGGCCACCATTCGGGGTGGTGGTTTTCCGCAGCTATTGGAAGCTGCCGATACGCTGCCTGGCGACTATCTGATACTCGTAGCACGCAGCAACGCCCGCCACCAGCAAGGCCGCTTGTGGGAACGCCTGACGACCTTCTGGAAACAGCAGGATGCGCCCATAGAGATATGGTACCACGACGGTAGTTTCCGCAGCTTCTGGCAAGCGGAACAGCCCGGGGTGCAGGGGCTACCGCAACTTCGCCGCCGCTTTCCGCAACATCGCCTGCTGCTGCTGGGGACGGGTGAAGGTTTGCTTAATCCGTATGACACGCGAAGCCCGAGTCTTCACGCCGACCTGGCGGCGACCTTGCAGCAATGGCCGCGCCGCCTGTTGCTCACTCCCGCTCCGCCTGCGGGGTGGAGCTATCGCGAAAAGCTGTTGTATCGCTACACCTTACTGTACCCTGCCGATACCCGCGGCATACTGGAAGGGCTGGAGGCACTGGATGCCCTGGAGGAGTTTGAACCCGGGGCTTACAGCACCCACGAAGCCGCGCAGCAGGCGCGGCGGAGTACGCTTCACGACCGCTACCGCGACTGGAGCAGCCTGCAAGTCCACCGCGACTACCTGGGCGATGACCCCGAAGCCTTCCGCTGGCTCTGCGGACTGGCCGTAAGTGCCGTGCCCGACTGGAGCCTCACCCTGGCCATTGGCCGCGCCCTGGGCGTAAGTGTGACCCACGACCGCCTGCTGGCGCTCACCCGTATACCCTGGTTGGCGGCCAACGAAGACCATACCGACCTGCGCCTGCAACTGATCGCCCAATTGACCAGCGCCGAAGAACAAGTCGCTCGCCAGGCCGCCGCCGATGAACTGGAAGCCGTACGCGACAAAGTAGCTGACAGCTTTGCGGACATAGAATGGAAAACCAACCTGGCCGTACAGTACTTCGCCCTGGACCCCCGCGATGAGGCACACAAAAATCTCATCCAGGACCTACAGGCTGCTGGCTTGCTGATCGGAAGCCAATTGCAGGAACTGGATTTTATCGTGCGCGAACGCATCAAGCGAGACGACGATCTGCCTGCTTCGGCCTATACCGGATTGGCTGGCTGGTTGGCTGCTGCACCAGTAGCCCCCTTCTGGAACAAGTGGATGAAGCTGGCTTTGGCCATAACGCTGCTTTGGTTCACACTGGCCATCTTGTGTTTAACCTATTATATTAGCCCAGCAAAAACACTAGCCGACGGGAGCCACCCCCACTTTTGGCAAGTTACCCGCCCACTGAACGATGATGCCTTGCGCTGGAATAACGAAGCGGTAGGCATCGGCCAGCGTATGCGCATGGCCAAAGACTACCCGACTTGGAGAGATATGCGCCGCGATTCGATGCCAATAGCCGATTCGCTTTTTAGCCTGGCTAAGCGCACCCGTGGTGTTTATGCACTAGCCGATAGCAACGAGATCGCATTGCGGTACAACTTTGCTGCGCAACGCTTTAATTACCGCATGGTGGAAGGCCAGTGGGAGCTTATGGATACAACGCTTCGCTTGCAATTGAAGGATACCTTGAGTAAGGCCAGTACACTGGCCTGGCAGGAAAATGCCGATGACTTTGCTGCTGTAAATATCCTAGCCAGGAATAACGGCATGCTAATCGTAGCTGATGCCCTGCACGGCAGAGGCTTGTGTTATTATTACAACTTTTTGGAAAATGCAGATTCCACTCATCTTTGCGACTCGGCCCGTGTCATATACCAGCAAATACTGCAAATCAGCTACGGGGAATACTTCGTAGCGCTAGCAGATAACATGCCCACCAATCTGGAAAGCCTACTTCTGCAAACAGCTTGCCAACCAGCAATAACTACGGACACGCCTGCGCCCACGGAAAATATGGCGATAAGCGGCCGCATAGTGGACGCCCAAACGGGCCAACCCATCGCGAAGGCCACCCTGCGTGCTGCACCCGCCGACCGCATTACCGAAGCCCAGCTCCGCGCAGGCCGAGATGCCGATATCCGCAGCACCACCACCGATGCCCAGGGTCGCTACACACTGACCAACCTACCGCAACCTACCCAACTGCAACGCTACGCCACCGCCACGGGTTACGCAGCCCAAAGTAGCCGAGCATCAGCCACCGCCCAGTGGGCAGATATACGCCTCCAGCCCCTGGCAGCCGCCGGAAATTCTGAAGCCAAAGCCGCCTACGAAGCCGCCCTGGCTGCTAATACCATAACTGCCTACAACTCCTTCCTGCAAGGACCACACGGCAGCAGTAGCTACGCCGCCGAAGCTACCCGCCGCCGGAATGCACTGCAGGAAACCGCTGATTATAAGGAGGCCATTGCCACCAAGACCCTGGCGGCTTATGATGCCTACCTGACCAAATGGCCCAATGGCAGCAAAGCTACGGATATACAAGCGCGAAAAGCTGCGCTTTCACCACCTCCAACAGGAAAGGAGCTGGAAACCATCGCCACCAACATGATCCGCGTACCCGGTGGCACCTATACCATGGGTTGCTTGGATGGCCGCGATACGGACTGTTATGACGACGAAAAGCCGCAGCACGAAGTGACCGTATCCACCTTCTCCATCAGTAAATACGAAGTGACGCAAGCCCAGTGGCGGGCGGTCATGGGCAGTGACCCGTCTAGCAATAGCGGCTGCGATGCCTGCCCGGTGGAGCAAGTAAGCTGGGACGACATTCAGGAATTTCTGCAAAAACTGAATGCACAAACGGGTCAGAAGTACCGCCTGCCCACGGAAGCGGAATGGGAGTACGCTGCGCGCGGTGGACAGCGTGGCAAAGCCAATAATTATTTGTACAGTGGGAGCAATACGCTAGGAGAGGTGGCCTGGTACAGTGCCAATGCCAAGGATGGCAATACGAATGGCACAAAAAAGACAACCCGCCCCGTAGGGGGTAAAAAGCCGAATGAACTGGGCCTGTATGATATGAGTGGGAATGTGTTGGAGTGGTGCAGCGATTGGTATCTTAACGATTACTACAAAAATTCGCCGCAACAAAATCCGCGTGGGCCTGAGGAGGATTCTATCCGCGTGCACCGTGGTGGCGGGTGGTTCTTCTATCCGCTGCACTGCCGCGCTGCGTATCGCGACGCCGGCACGCCGACGCGTCGCAACGACATTATCGGCTTCCGCCTTGCCCGCTAGTTTGGAGGTAGGCTACTTCGGCTTTCCTGTGAGCTAAAAAACCGTGAAATACGCCTACGGAATGGCGCAAGGAGGAGCGAGGGACGAGCCTAGGATTGTCGCGGATTGTATCCGCGATACTGTACGCTCATCATAATACACTCCTAAGGGCATACGATGCGTACAATACTAGACGAGCATATAGTATCGCGGTCGCAGACCGCGACGATCTAGGATTGTCGCGGATTGTATCCGCGATACTGTATGCTCATCATAATACACTCCTAAGGGCATACGATGCGTACAATAGGGATGAGCGTATGGCATCGCGGTCTCAGACCGCGACGATCCGAGAGACGATCCGAGAGGCTAAATACGATCAAACGATCAAATCCAATAACTACAAAAAGAAAAATCATGCACGGGCATAAAATCGTAAATCAAAACGCACTGCATTTTCTGACGATGACTGTTGTTGGCTGGTTAGATGTGTTTTCCAGACAAGCCTATCGTGATGTATTGCTAGACAGCTTTCGGCATTGCCAGCAAGAAAAAGGCCTTGTCGTCAATGCCTATGCTATTATGTCGAATCATCTACATCTGATCGCTTATACCAAAGAAGGCTATCTCTTATCAGAGATACTAAGAGATTTCAAAAAGTACACGAGTAAACAAATCATAAAACAGATTATCGAAAATCCAAAAGAAAGTAGAGCAGAGTGGATGCTGCGGCTGTTTAAATACTATGCCAAAAACAACAATAATAACGAAACCTACCAATTTTGGCAGAACGATAATCATCCGGTGGAGTTGTCGAGTCCCAATTGGATTTTTGAAAAGCTGAATTATATCCACCAGAATTCCGTCAAAAACGGATTGGTAGAACAGCCAGAACACTATTTATATAGTAGTGCTAGGCAATATTTGGGGCAAGAAGGTCTGCTGGAAGTCAGCGTTATTGATCTTGGTTTTACAGAAGGCTATGTGCCTGTTTAGAAATAGGACAAGATAGTGTATTGTTGCATCTGAGGATTGTCGCGGATTGTATCCTACTATACGTCTTTATGAAAGATTGGGGTTTGTGATGGTATAACACATCTCGCACCCCTAAAAGGTACCGAAATTAGCTTATACTTGCCGAGAACAAAAACCGAAGAAAGTGATTTTCAGACCGTCCGGTATTATTGTCCCGGAGCTTACACCACCCTACCTTTCCATAAAACATTGACGATAGAGATGTTTCAATTGTTCGTGAACACCCCAGCCCAAATTACTGGCACTACTAACGAGCTCCTGGCAGTGAACTCGATAGTATTTGTGCAAACTTTCTTGCTCAATCATTGCGCAAGCCTTCTTGAAACTGCTGATTAGCGAGTTGTAGAAAGTTGCCTCTATATCCCCGTACGCATTGGTAAATTCCAGCATCACTTCAGTGCGGGACAGCAGCAAATCCACCATATCTTTTTTGTGGATGGCTACTTTTCTAAAATCAGCAATCACTTTGTTGGATACGCTATTTCTCGCCCGCCCGTAGCCCCGTTTGGGGAAATACTCCTCCCTAATCCGTTGCTTGTATTCCGCAACCATGGCCTCCGTATTCGGGCTCAGTTCCATTCCGTAGTAAGCTTGTACGGCTGGGAATTTATCGTACAGCTTCTTGATTTCTTTGATCAACTCCTTATCTGAAAGGGTACCCAGGTATTTGTTTAGTTCGCGTTTCATTACGCAGGTTTTTATCCTATTTTATTTCCTTATTAACGAGAGACAAAGGAAACGAATTGCGTAAGGTTGGTACCGCTCCTACTTCCCAATACAAAACTTCCCAAAAATATTCCCCAGCAGGTCATCCGTACTGATTTCGCCTGTGATCTCACCCAGGTGGTGGAGGGCCCGGCGGATGTCCATGGCAATAAAATCGGAGGTGACGCCGGTGGCCATCCCTTGCAGCACGCTGGCCAGGGCCTGGTACGATTGCTCCAGGGCCTCGTAGTGGCGGGCGTTGCTCACGATGGTATCGTCCAGACTCACTTTGTCGGCCAGGACGGCTTCGTAGAGCTTGTCTTTGAGGTGGGGAATGTTCATGCCTGCTTTGGCAATGATGGGCACCCAGGCGGCGGCGGTGGGCTGGAAACCCGTGGCGCTTTCCGCGGCGGGTTCGGCGGGGAAATAGTGGTCAAATACCGTGTACGGATTCAGGTCCATCTTATTGGCCACGATCAGGATGTGCATCCCCGGCAGCGCCAGCTTGTCCAGGTCCGCACGTACTTCCGCGGGGCTCGTGTGCACCACGTCGAACACGTAGACCAGCAGACTGCTCTGGCGCACCTTCTCCAGGGTTTTGGCTACGCCCATGGCTTCGATCGTATCTTCGGCCTCGCGGATGCCGGCCGTATCGATGAGCCGAAACTGGATACCCCGAATATTGAGCACCTCTTCGATGGTGTCGCGGGTGGTGCCGGGAATGTCGCTCACGATGGCGCGTTCCTCGTTCAGGAGGGCGTTCAGGAGGGTGCTCTTGCCAGCGTTGGGGCGGCCAGCGATCACCGTATTTACGCCCTGCTTGATGACGTTGCCCAACTGGAAGCTGTCGATCAGCTGGCGCAGCACCACCTGGATGCGCTCCACCAGGATGCGCAGGTCGCTGCGGTTGGCAAACTCCACGTCCTCTTCACCGAAGTCGAGCTCCAGCTCGATGAGGCTGGCGAAGTCGATGAGCTGCTGGCGCAGGGCCGCAATTTCGTGGCTGAAACCACCCCGCATCTGCTGCATAGCCAGCGTGTGGCTGCCCGCCGACGAGGAGGCGATCAGGTCGGCTACGGCTTCGGCCTGGCTCAGGTCCATCCGCCCGTTGAGGAAAGCGCGGAGGGTAAACTCACCGGGTTGGGCCAGCCGCGCGCCCTGGCGGATAAACAGCTGAATCAGCTCCCGAATGATGAAGTCGGAGCCGTGGCAACTGACTTCCACCACGTGCTCGCCGGTATACGACCGGGGCCCCACGAAGAGGGTAGCCAGCACTTCGTCCAGCAGCTTATCCTGCTCGTCGCGGATGGTGCCCAGGTGCACGGTATGGCTGGCTTGTTCGGCCAGCTTTTTGCCCCGAAAAACCGCGTCCACAATGGCAATCGCCCGGGGCCCCGACAAGCGGATGACGCCAATGGCGCCTACGCCCGGCGGCGTAGCCAGGGCTACAATGGTATCGGTAAGGTTGTGCGACGAGTAAGACATAGGACAGTTGGTTCGCGGATAATTTTGTGATTAAAGCCAAGCTAAAACAAAGATAGCAATGTTAGGCGAGGCTTATTGTTCACAATCCCCCCGAGTCTGTTATCTTTGTTAATCACGTTCACCAAATCAATCGCTATGTTTCGCACGTTTACCCTCCTCTGTGGCACGCTGTTCCTGGGCCAGCTCCTGGGCCAACAAACCATCACGGGTGGTTTCACCTTTGACAATGAAGGCCGTGCCTACCGCCTCCACATTCCCACCGGCTACGACGGTACCACGCCGCTCCCTCTGGTGTTCAACATGCACGGCTACGGCTCGAACGCTTTTGAGCAAGAATTGTATTCCCAGATGAATCCGGTGGCTGATACGGCCAACTTTTTTGTCTGCTACCCCGACGGCATCAATTCGGGCTGGAACGTCGGCTGGGCCTTCGGCAGCACCAGCGACGACGTGGGCTTCATCAATGCCCTCATCGACAGCCTCGCGGCCCAGTACACCATCAACCTCAACCGGGTGTACGCCTGCGGCATGTCCAACGGTGGTTTTATGAGCTACCGACTGGCTTGCGAGCTCAACGACCGGGTCGCGGCCATCGCCTCCGTGACCGGTGCCATGAGCCCCCAGTTTCTTCCTACCTGCGAGCCCGGCCGCGCCGTGCCCGTACTCGAAATCCACGGTACGGCCGATGCCGTCGTCGCCTACGAGGGTACGCCTTTTGTGAGTGTTCCGGTGGATTCGGTCATCAGCTTCTGGGTGGCCAACAATGCCTGCAACGCCACGCCCACGGAAACGGCCATCCCCAATACCAATATCCTGGATCTGAGTACCGTCACCCGGTTCGACTACGGCGAATGCGCCGACAATACCGCCGTGAGCCTGCTGAAAGTGACCAATGGCGGCCATACCTGGCCCGGTTCGCCGATCATCGTAGGCACCACCAATCAGGATATCAATGCCAGTGTCGAAATATGGGAATTCTTCAACCGCTACCAGTTGGACGGCATCAGCGCGCAGGAAGAGGTGGTATCCACGGCTTCGCCGGCCTGGTCAGCCTATCCCAATCCCGGCGGAGCGGTGTTGAATTTTAAAAATATTGAATCGCCGTTCCAGTTGCGGATCTTCGATGCGCAGGGTCGGCCTTTGGTGAATACCATCGCGCGGCAAGCGACCAACATTGAGGTGCACCAGCTGCCCGCTGGCGTGTACTTCATCGAAATTATCAAAGATCAAATCGTCCAGACCAGCCGGTGGATCAAAGGGTAGTTGTTGATTTTAAGGAGTGGTCTATCTGGAACTGATTGAGTTGGAAATGGCTTGCCACGCTTTTTAGCGTGGGCGGGGCCGCTGGTTCTTTCGCCCTACCGGGCGGTCCTCTCGCACGCTGTACCCTCGCACGCTGCGCATCGGGTTTGGATGGGATGCGCGTAATCCTGGGATCGTTGGGCTGGCCTTCATGTTGGTGCTCGCACCTGCCACGTCTTTAGCGTTGGCGGTTCGCAGCGGGCCTGAGCTAGCGCTATGGCTGCTGGATTTACTAAAGGTAAATCTCCTCCAATTTCACACTGCTGATACGCTGTAAAACTAAAAATGGAGGGTAAAAGTGGTTTAGGGTGTTTTTAAAAATTTATGTTTTTTTATTTTTAAAAACAAACTATTTAAAGTATATTTGTCACGTAAGTAGAAAAGCCTCCCTTTTTTGATCACCTTTCTGCTTACTCATCGGTAACTACCCCTTGCGGCGGACACGTGTCGCCAGGCCAGCAAGGGCATTCAGCGGTTTTGTTTTCTTTGCTTGGTTGTTGGCAGTGCATAACTGGCAGCAATGGTGGTGCTGCCCCGTGCGACCGGTGGGTCAAAAACGGGGCCGGCGTTCAGGCCTTGAGGGTGGCCCCCCAGGGCTGTCGAATCTGGAAATATTTAATATAATCAACGGCGTTTTCTTCTAAAGTTGGTTCTCGCAGCGACGCAGCGCAGCAACGGCTCGCGGCGAAAGAGCTTGCCACGCTTTTTAGCGTCGGTGTGCTTTTATGCTTTACGCTGATCGTCGCGGCATACCTCTTTTGAAACCCATCCCCCGCCCACGCTAAAAAGCGTGGCAAGCTCTTCCCTTTCAAGCTAATCTCACTACACAAAAAATCAAGTGGAATTATTTGAGATTTGCTGAAAATATAGTAGTGCTGCCTTCCATCCTGAATACCGTTGCGTGAAATACTTTAGTCCACGAGACATCGTAATAACACC
>Ga0208544_10001488_pt1 | contig 16097 bp, 11 predicted proteins | sample DEB08_DNA_9_FD_184526 | JGI IMG/M metagenome (GOLD analysis project Ga0208544, IMG submission 184526) | Aqueous microbial communities from the Delaware River and Bay under freshwater to marine salinity gradient to study organic matter... | ecosystem: Environmental > Aquatic > Marine > Coastal ... | reverse complement strand
TCATGGCCAACCTCTGTTTGGGGCTTGTACGGCCCAATGACCTGTTCGGCCGTGTAGGATGTAAGCCAAAAACCGGCCTGTCCCGAAGATCTCGATAAGATGACTCACACGATTGCGAAACGGGTGCCCAGATATCTTGAGGGCTCAAGGTGCCGCTATCGGGATGCTGAGTCTGAGTCTGAGTCTGAGTGTCTGGGTCTGGTGCCAGAGGCCGACGATGGTATACGCTCGCGTTATTGACGCTTTAATAGCTTGTGGGGTGAGTTTAAGGGCGTCTAGCGGCGCTTGACCCAAATCCACGGGTAATTTCGCCTCGATTTTACCGAACTTTCTCGCTACGGGGCAGATCTCACTATCCGCCACGAGCAAGGCCTATTCGGTGACATAGTCGCAACGCTTGAGGCGGGTCTTTGCCTTAGACAGACCCGAACGCGGCACGATAGCAAAATGCGATAAGTGCGTTGGCAAAGTAAAGATCATCGCGTGTATCGAAGATTCTGGGGCATAAAAAAATATTGAAGTATCTTGAACTTGATGAACCCTCTCGAGCGAGAAATCGTTCGCCGTCAGCAGATCTACTCGATCATCTCGCGAAACTGTTCAGATATTTGCCAATACTGGCGGGATACTGCTCGACCTGGCGGTGGGGAATGCAAAGTGAGCTTGTTGATCTGTGTGGCCTGCGTCGTAAACTCGTCAGGAACCAACAGTATTCTACTCATATTAAGCAGATATGCTCCGTGTTTAGACGGATCATGTACGTGTCTGACGAAGTAGGGCGGGGGTTGATTCTTCTTATTCCCATGCGCCGTTTGACGCCACTCTTTCCTGCCTTGACCGATTTTGACTAAATGTGGCTTACTAGTGGCATCTTCAACAATCAGCAAAAGGAATCAAGCGATGGGACGATTAGACGGCAAGGTTGCACTGATTACTGGCGGGGCACGTGGGCAAGGCGCGGCAGAAGGCAAACGATTTCGCGCAGAAGGCGCAGAGGTCTATCTGACTGATGTTTTGGTCGATGAAGGTCTAGCGACCGCCGCCGAGATTGGCGCGACATTTATTGAGCACGATGTTACTGACAGCGATGCTTGGGCGGCAATTGTCACTCGTATTGAAAACGAACAGGGGCATCTTGACGTGCTCATCAACAACGCGGGCATCTTCCACATGGTGGGTTTGGCCGACACCGAGCGGGCGCTCTGGGACCGTACCATTGCGATCAATCAGACCGGCGTGTTCCTGGGTCTGCAGGCCGTCGCCGCCATCATGATCCGGCAGAAATCAGGCTCCATCATCAACATTTCGTCCATCGCCGGGTTGCGCGGCGCAGGCGGCGCCTTTGCCTACGGCGCCAGCAAATGGGCGGTGCGCGGCATGACCAAAAGCGCAGCGCAGGAGTTGTCACCCTATGGCATCCGGGTTAATTCCATTCACCCCGGAATCATCGAAACCAAGATGGTCGACGAATTCAGCCGTAAAGGCATCAACGAAAGCATACGCGAGCGGATTCCCATGGGTCACTATGCAGATGCCTCGGAGGTCGCAAACCTGGCCCTGTTCCTGGCTTCCGACGAAAGCAGTTACTGCAGTGGTTCGGAGTTTGTTATCGACGGTGCGATGACGGCTTAAACTCACAGCGACGTATAAATGGGGTCGGGGTAAAATTTACATTTATAAAGCTAAGCCCCTCACCGCGGCAGATGACCATGGCCCCGCTACAGGGATATATAGGTGTAGTCAGACTTTTCAGGGTGTGGTGGGCTGTAAAGTAGGTGTAACCTGATTCGACTTAATAGGCTTCTCAGGCAGTCTTAACCAATCAAAAGTTTTAAGAACAAAGTTCTTCCAATCGAAAGATAAGTGATTCATGCCTACCTTACTTTTTTTACCTTCGTCATTATCAAAAACCATAGCTACAAAGCCATTGGAATATCCAAACGCCGCAATTTTTCCTTTACCAAATTGACCTACTAATCCCTAGGAATCGCCGGTAATCCCCCCATTCTTAACTTGCTGAAAAAGTAGAGGGCTGGCCACCATGGTCAACTTCTGTTTCGAGGTTATACCACCCAAGGCCATGTTCGGCCGTTCGTGATTGCAGGTCCATAGCCGGCGGATCGTAATCAGGGTGATTGGACGCCAGCGCTTTCGCGCAGTGCAGTTCCTGTTGGGTGTTCCGACCTGCCGGCCACCTGTCTTAAATCCGTGAGCCATCCAGATGCCTCCAAAATAGATAGGCTGATTTTAGCATCTGTGGTTCGTTGCTATGACCGGATGGAGAGAGGAATCTCATCTTCGTCATGGGTCTAATTTAGGGGGAAAGGTCAATCAGGCGTTCCCCTCTAAACCTTCCCTGGGTAGATTTGCAAACTGATCCACAACCGAAGTATTGACCGGACGCATTTACGCCCCGCATGAATGGGCAAATGATACCGACTTCAAAACACTGAAGTTGTGCTCATTGGCCAATGAATACTATACCCAACTGGCATGCCAGAACTGCTGAAGAAGCCTTGTCTGCACTCAAGACAACCCCTTCGGGCCTGAGTGAATCTGAAGCTAATCAACGACTTGGCGATGTCGGCCTGAACAAGCTAGCAGAACCAAAACGCAGGCATGTTTTGCTGCGCTTCCTGTCTCACTTCCACAATATACTGATCTACGTGCTTCTTGGTGCCGCCGCGATGACGGTTTCACTAGGCCATTACGTCGATACCGCCGTCATCATCGCCGTGGTCATCATCAATGCATTTATCGGCTTCTTTCAGGAGGGTAAGGCGGAAAAAGCCATGGACGCCATACGGCAGATGCTTGCATTGCGGGCGGCGGTCATTCGGGATGACAAACGGCAAACAATAAAAGCTGAGGCGCTGGTACCTGGGGACATCGTCTTGCTGGAAGCCGGCGATAAAGTGCCAGCAGATTTACGTTTGCTGGAGGCCCACGGTTTGCAGATTCAGGAATCCATTCTTACGGGTGAGTCCGTCGCCGTAGAAAAGCAAACGTCGCCTGTTGGGGCCCAGGCCGTGGTTGGCGACCGCGTTTGCATGGGTTTCAGTGGCACCACTGTGACCTATGGCCAGGGAATGGGTGTGGTGGTGGAGACAGCGGCGAACACGGAAATCGGCCGCATCAGTGGATTGCTTTCTGGCGTGCAAACGCTGAATACCCCCTTAGTTCAGCAAATGGCGGTCTTTGCGCGCTGGCTTACGGGGTTCATCCTCATTGTCGCCGCGATGATTCTGTTATTTGGTCACTTTGTATCACAGCACGATTTCAGTGAATTATTCATAGCAGTTGTGGGCCTTGTTGTTGCCGCTATACCAGAGGGTCTACCTGCCGTGTTGACCATCACCCTGGCTGTAGGGGTGCAGGCCATGGCGCAGCGCAATGCGATTGTTCGGCGGCTCCCCGCCATTGAAACCCTGGGCTCTGTCTCGGTGATCTGCTCTGACAAGACAGGTACACTGACACGCAACGAAATGAATGTGACGACGGTTGTTACACCTGAAGCCCGTTTTGATATTACCGGTGTTGGTTATGAACCTGTCGGGGATGTTAAACGTGATGATCAAACCGTCGAGGCGAGTCTCTATCCGGTATTGCAATTTCTTAGCTTGGCGGCCGCCCTGTGCAATGATTCGGCGTTAGTCGAGCAGGACGGCAACTGGGTTGGGCAAGGCGACCCGATGGAGGCGGCTTTGCTGGCTTTGTTTGCGAAAACCCGTATAGATGACGTTGACGACCGCGAACAATGGACGCGCACTGATGTAATACCGTTTGATACCACGCATAAATATATGGCCACACTGAATCATGATCATGAGCGCCAGGCCTTTATTTTTCTCAAGGGTGCTCCGGAAATCATTCTGTCAATGTGTAACACGCAACAAATCGGTAGTACTGAGACAGCCACGCTGGACGCCGATTACTGGTATGCGCAGGCAAGCGCCATCGCCAGGGAGGGTCAGCGGGTTCTGGCTTTTGCAAGGAAGGCGGTGCAGCCCGAGCATGCCGTGCTGGAAAAGGCTGATGTTGGGGATTCATTGGTATTTTTAGGTTTGACTGGTCTGATAGATCCTCCACGGCCTGAAGCAGTCGCCGCTATCGCCGAGTGCCACGAGGCGGGCATCGATGTGAAAATGATCACCGGTGATCACGCCGGGACGGCAGCTGCGATCGGTAAGCAGCTTGGTTTGTGGCATGTAGACAAGGTATTGACCGGTGCCGAGTTGGATGAACTGGATGATGCGGCACTCAAATCCATCATCATCGACACAGGCATATTTGCTCGCACCAGCCCAGAACACAAATTACGCCTGGTGATGGCATTGCAGGCGAACAACATGACCGTAGCTATGACCGGCGACGGCGTGAATGATGCCCCGGCGTTGAAACGCGCCGGTGTTGGCATTGCCATGGGCAAAAGCGGCAGCGAAGCGGCAAAGGAAGCCGCAGAGATTGTTCTGGCAGACGATAATATCGCCACCATCGTCGCTGCTGTAAAAGAAGGCAGGACAGTCTACGACAATATAAAGAAGGTGATCAGTTGGACGCTGCCAACCAATGCCGGCGAGGCTATGACAATCATACTTGCCTTGTTACTGGGTTTGAGCCTGCCCATTACACCGATTCAAATTCTCTGGATCAATATGATCACTGCCGTGACCCTCGGCATTGCGTTGGCGTTTGAGCCCGCGGAAGATGGCACCATGCGCCGTCGACCCCGACAACGTCACCAAGGGCTGCTGGGTGGTGGCCTGCTATGGCATATTGTGCTTGTTGCGAGCCTTTTTTTGGCGGGTGTATTTGGTGTTTATGAATATGCAATCATGCAAGGCTATTCGCAGAATTTGGCTCGCACCATAGCCATGAACACCCTGGTTGCGCTGGAGATATTTCATCTATTATTCATACGTAATATGAATACAAAGTCATTAAGCTGGCGGGGCATACGCGGTACACGTGTTTTATGGATATCCATAGCTACTGTAGCTGTCGGTCAAGCCGCCATTACTTATGTACCCTGGCTGCAAGGCGTGTTTAAAACCGAAGCGGTAAACCTCTTGGATGTGCTGATAATTGTCGGTTTGGGCATGCTTTTATTTGTCGTCATTGAGTGTGAAAAACAATTTCGGCTTCGCATACTGAACAAACCGTTTTGACAAAAATGCGTAGTGGGTGAGCAATTCTGCCGGGTGCCAAGTAACCGCTGAATGAGTTTTTTCCGCAACTTAGAGCGTTGCCAGCAGTGTTTTAATAGTTCGAAATAATCGAACTATTTTACGGGAAAAACTGAATAGATCTTGGCAACCAACCGATTAATGTTGCGGATTAACCTTCGTTAGATAAGACCGCCATATGTCGAGCCCCACCGAACAAGCCCTAACATCTGAGGCAGATATTGCCATCAGGGAAAAGCTCAAATCACCGCGGTATCGCAAATATGTCCTTGGTATGCTTGTGGTGGTCTACGCCTTCAATTTTCTTGATCGGCAAATTGTTACCATTCTCGCGGAACCCATTAAAAACGATCTGGGGCTTAACGACACCCAGATAGGCCTTATGACAGGTCTTGCCTTTGCGCTGTTTTACACCGTACTTGGTATACCTCTGGCGCGTCTTGCGGACAGATCGAACCGCGTCTCAATTATTACCGCGGCACTTGTTGTCTGGAGCGGTATGACTGCACTTTGCGGCATGGCGCAAAACTTCACCCAAATGTTAGCCGCGCGCATTGGTGTTGGTGTGGGCGAAGCCGGTTGTTCGCCACCGGCCCATTCTTTGATTGCGGACTACTACCCAGCGAATCAGCGCGCCTCTGCTTTGTCGATTTATGCCCTTGGTATACCCATTGGTAGCATTCTTGGTCTGTTGGCCGGTGGTTGGATCGCTGAATTTTATGGTTGGCGTATGGCCTTCTTTGTCGTCGGTCTGCCGGGTATCGCGCTGGCTTTTGCGGTCAAGATGACCATCCGGGAACCCATCAGGGGGATGTCAGATCCGGCATCTTCCAGAGCGACGGAACAACTGCCGCTGATTGCTACCATGTTACATCTGCTGAAGAACAGAACCCTTATGCACATCGCTATGGGCGGTGCGCTCACTTCGTTTGTTGGCTATGGATTAGGCCAGTGGCTGCCAGCCTATTTCATCCGCATTCACGAAATGGGTATTGCCGAGACCGCCACCTACTTTGGTCTTGTGCTCGGTGTGGCCAGCGCAGTTGGTACATTTCTGGGTGGCACCCTGGCCGATAAACTGTCGAAACGTGATGTGCGTTTTTATGCGTGGTTGCCTGCGGTCGGTGTGCTCGTTGCGTTTCCGTTCTATGTGGCAGCGATGATGAGCGACAATCCGTACATCGCCATCGCCATATTGATCGTGCCGAGCACGCTGAACTCCTTATGGCTTGGGCCATCGTTTGGTACCATTCAAAATCTGGCGCCCACCCGTATGCGTGCCATGGCGTCAGCGTTGATGTTGTTCATACTGAATATTATTGGCCTTGGTCTTGGACCGTTCCTGGTGGGTGTCTTAAGTGATTTACTCAGTGGTACCTTCGGCATCGATTCTTTACGTTATGCCATTTTGATTGCTACGGTGGCGTATTTCTGGGCGGGTGCGCACTTTGTGATGGCGGGCAAAACCATCCGCCAGGATCTTGAGGCTGCGCAGCGTGCTGCTGATGCAGCTTAAGTAAGGCATTTTCCAGCACCTGGATTGACAGCAGATGCAGATTGCCTGCTGGTACTGCGAGCAGCTGATTGTACCGGGATTGCGCGCGTGGCGCGCAACTCGCAGGCGGCAGCATCCCAATCTTCAAGGAGCGCCTCTAAGCCCGGTGGTGCAGCATCGGTTCGTTGTTCGCAATAGGCGGTATCACTTGCGCCCTCAGTGACGTCGGCAGACATGGGCCGCCCAGCGAGTAGTTACAACAGGGTTGCCTTGCCCGCGCTGTTGGCGCCGACAATACCAGTGAAGCCAGGCAACTGCGAGAACGACAAGGCAGGCAATAACGGGTCTTGGCTGGACGAATAGGCGAAGGAAAGATCGCGGATAGTAACGGCTGGTGCCTCAGTGGCATGAAAGGACATAACAATGCTCCAAAGACGGATAATTGAAAGAGTTGCGAACAACTCGGGTTCAAGTCTTAAGGGATGTTGTGCTTCATGTTTTGGTCTGCTCTGGGGCGGGGATTCGCCACTTTGGCGCCGCTGGATTGCCGCACAATTAGTTCACTGGTCAATGTTGTGTCTGTCCCTGCCTGGCCGTTAATAATACTCAGCAGGCTCTCTACCAGCACGCGTCCACCCCAGCGGATGTTCTGTCGCACTGTGGTTAGTGCCGGATTGCTGTATTGCGCCAGCCCAATATCGTCATAACCTACCACTGCAATGTCTTCTGGCACGTTCATTCCTGAGGCATTAATCGTGGCGATAACTCCCAGCGCCATCACATCGCTGCTGCAAACCGCTCCGTCAAAACGAATACCTCGGCCCAATAGCTCCTCGATGGCCTTACGCGCCCGGGCCATCTCAAAGGGCACCTCGATTTGCAACCGTGGATCAAATTCAACACCTTGTTCCTGTAGTGCCTTTTTATAACCGGCGAACCGCAAGGCGATCTCTGGCAGTTTGATATCGCCAAAAAACGCAATGTGACGCCGTCCCAGGTTAAGCAAGTGACTGGTGGCAAGGTAGCCACCCTGAATGTTGTCGCCGCCGACACGGCAATACTGTTGGTCCTCCATGGGAGCACCCCAGACCACAATGGGTGTTTTAGCCGTTGAAATAGCGTTCAACTGATTGTGTTGTTCACCCTGGCCAATAAAAATAACACCATCTGAATTCTGCATAATGCGGCTGTCCTGCAACTCCAGAATATTGAGTATGGGTGCATGGGAGAGGAACAGGTCCATGTCGTGCTCAGCCAGGCAATCGGCAATACCGCCCAACATTTCCAGAAAGAACGGATCAGACATGTGCTGTTCTGATTTGATGTTCAACATGAAGACCACGGAAATGACCCCAGTCCTGCCTAAGCGGAAGTTACGAGCCTTCTGGTTGATGTGGTAATTGTGCTGCTTGGCAAGCGCATGGATGCGCGCTTTGGTCTCGGCATTCACCCGCGGGCTGTCGCTCAAGGCGCGCGAGATGGTGCCCCGCGTCACGCCAGCAATATCTGCAAGTTCTTGCATGGTAATTGGCGTAGAATTTTTTGGGCCGTTCATTAGGGTGTCCAAGTGTATTCTTTTGTTGCGCAATGCTATCAATATTTGCCCAGCTGCGAAACGCAAAAAAGCTAATAATTACAAAATGTTAGGCATCGCGGCAACCGATTGTACAGAAAATTCATACAACCGATTGTACAAATTAATAGACAACCGATTGTACTGTGTTATAGCCTGCGTTCAAGATCGTTCGCCCATATCGGGACGCACGGCACCAAAGGGGGATAGCAGTCAATGAAAACATCTAATAAGAGCCGAACTTCCAGCGCGTTGCTAGCGGCGGCAATGGCCGTGGCCGTCAGTCCTGGTATTGCCTTAGGGCAAGACAGCGAAAAGGTTATGGAGGAAATATTTATCACCGGTGTGCCACGTGGCGGTGCACCAAAGCTTGAGGCCAGCGTTTCAATCAGTTCTCTGCGCGCCGAGAATGTTATGAAACTTGCGCCGCGTTCCGTCGCAGAGGTTTTTCGTAGTCTGCCGGGTATCAGGGCAGAGTCATCTGGTGGCGGCGGTAATGCCAACCTGACAATTCGCGGCATACCGTTGGCCACTGGTGGTTCCAAATATATGCAGATCCATGAAGATGGTTTGCCCGTGCTTGAATTCGGCGATATGAACTTTGCTAATACTGACAATTTTATTCGGTTTGATTCTTCTGTTGACCGTATCGAATCAATCCGTGGTGGTTCAGCATCAACATTCGCCAGTAACTCACCAGGTGGTATTATTAACCTGATCAGCAAAACCGGTGGTGACGAGGCAGGCAGCATTGGTCTGAGCTTTGGCGCTGACTATGATGAGTTCCGCACAGACTTTGAATATGGCGGCAGCCTCGGTAATGATCTGAGTTACCAGATTGCAGGCTTTTTCCGTGATGGTGAAGGCGTACGTGAAACCGGTTTTAATGGCGACAATGGTGGCCAGGTGAAATTCAACATCACCAAAGACCTGGAAGATGGTTTTCTGCGTTTTTATGTGAAATTGCTGGATGACAAAGTCACTACTTACTTACCTTCACCGATTCGTGTAGAGGGTGATGGTAGCTTTGGGCCAGTGAACGGCTACGATGCCAGTTCACAGACGACGCACTCACAAGCCACCAACAACATCACTTCTTTTGACCAGTTCGGTAACCCTGTGAGCAGGGCCATTGCCGATGGTATTGAATCAAAGGTCAGCGCCTTTGGCTTCGAATTTGATAAAGACCTGAGTGATACCCTGTCCATCAATAATAAGTTCAGGACATCAAGCATTACCGGTGGTTTCATCTCACCATTTACTGATGGTTTTGCCGGCGGCACCGATACTATTGCTAACAAAGGCGTCTCCTTATGTGCCGATGCGAGCGTCGGCGGTGTTGGTATCGATTGTACTGGCGGTGTTGTCGCCACGGTAAACGGGGTTGCAGCGGATCCGACGCAGTTGGCTTATACCAACCTGACCTTTGATACGACCTTTAATGATGTTGGCCTGCTGGTCAATGATTTTAAGATCACCAAGCAATTGGATAATATTTCCATTACTGGCGGCGTCTACTACTCCAAGCAAAACATTGATATCTCCTGGAACAGCTGGCAGACACGTATGCAGACGCTCAGTGGCAGCAACTCGCAGAATATCAACTATGTAGCAACCAACGCCGGTATCGACGCCAATGGTGCTGCGGTAGACGTAGTACTTGCCGACAATGGTGCCGTAACCCAAAGCTTTCTGGCCTGGGATTGGGATCTTGAATACACCACGTTTGCACCCTACGTAAACGTCGGCTTTGACGTTAACGATCAGCTCTCATTTGATGTCAGTGTCCGTCGTGACTCAGTTGAAGCCCGTGGTCGTCGTCTTGACGGTTGTTGTGGTGGTAACGTCTCTACAGACCTTAATGGTAACGGTGCCATTGGCCAGTTTGCTGTTGTTGGTGGCGTGATTACGCGACTGGACAGCGATGCCCTGCTGGAAAATTCAAGCGCCACGTCTGCCGGATTTATCACGGGCGGTGTGCGTAGTCTGAATGAAAACAATGCGGCTGTGACGAACGTTAACTACGATGCCAGCAACACCTCATTTTCCCTTGGTGGTGCCTTCCTGTTGAATGATGACTCGTCAGTTTTTGCACGTTACAGTGATGGCGGTCGAGCCATTGGTGATCGTCTGACGCAGGTCGCCGGTTCACTTAATGCTGACGGCAGCCTTACCAGTACCACTGACGGCTACGACAATGTCACGCAGATTGAACTGGGTTACAAGTATCTTGCCGAGGACTGGTCATTGTTTGCCACCTACTTCAACACCAATGTTGAAGAAACCAACTCAGAGATCACCAGTGGCCTGACGTTCATTCGTGAGTACAAAGCCAACGGTGTCGAGTTTGAAGGCAGTTACGACGTGACTGACGCTATCAGCGTTAACGGCAACATGACCTGGAGTGATGCAGAGATATCCAAAGATCTGACCAATCCCGGTGTTGTTGGCAACACGCCACGTCGCCAGGCAGATTTTATCTGGACCATCAATCCTGACTACAGCACCGAGAACTACTCTTTGGGTGCAACGCTGCAAGGTTCAACCGAGTACTTCGTTGGTGACAACAACAGCCTCAAGCAGGAAGGTTACAACCTGATTCACCTCTATGGTATCTGGCACGTTACTGATGCTTTGTCAGCCAGCCTGAATGTGAACAACCTCACTGATGAGTTTGTGATTACTGAATCTGAAGAGGGTGCAGCAAACGTTGGTGACATCGTTCGAGCACGGGCACTCAGCGGCCGCTCTACTTCTGTCGGTATCACCTACAACTTCTAAGTCTGCAGGTTTGTCATTGGTACATGTGCCTGGTTGCACATGTACCAATGACAGTCACCCGGGCGCAATGCCCGGGTGCACTGTTTACCCTTCAATCCATTCCACGAGCCCCTGAATATGCACAACGCCGTTCAACTCATTACCTATGTAGACCGTCTGGCAGTTGACCTGTCTGGTGTCGCTGCGTTGTTGAATCATGAGTTTGCCGGGTTGTTCGGTGGCGTACATTTATTACCTTATTTCACACCCTATGATGGTGCTGATGCAGGCTTTGACCCGGCGGACCACCTGGTAGTGGACACACGTCTTGGGGACTGGGCGGCATTACGGCAATTGTCTGACCAAATTTATGTGATGAGTGATGTGATTGTGAATCACGTTTCTAGTCACTCCAAACAGTTTCAGGATGTCATGCAGCATGGTGACAAGTCTGAATACTGGGATATGTTTCTCAAACGCAGTGATGTTTTCGAGGATGTCTCTGGTGATATCTCTGTAGACGCAGAAGTCAAAAAGGTTTACCGGCCGCGCCCGGGTTCGCCGTTCACGACCATTACCCTGGATGATGGCAGCAGCTATGATTTCTGGACAACCTTTAGTCCTCAGCAGTTGGACATCAATGTCGAAAGTCCTGCGGGTCGTGCCTATCTTGAGTCAATCCTGACTAAATTTGAGCAAGCAGGGGTGCAGGGCGTCCGGTTGGATGCTGCGGGTTATGCGATTAAGCGCCGCGGCACCAACTGTTTTATGCTGCCGGAAACCTTTGAGTTTCTTGCCGACCTGCAGAATTCGGCAAGCCGGCGGAACATGGATGTGCTGGTTGAAATACACTCCCATTACCAGACGCAAGTTGAAATCGCAGAGCGGGTTTCGACAGTCTACGATTTTGCGTTGCCGCCACTGGTATTGCATACGCTCTTTAGTGGCAATGCGACAGCGCTAAAGGCGTGGTTCTCAATATCACCGCAAAATTGTATCAACGTCCTCGACACGCACGACGGTATTGGCATTGTTGATGTTGCCCGCAGCGGCCAACGGTCGGGTTTGCTGACTGACGAACAAACTGATGCTTTAGTCACGGAAATTCACCACCGGACTGATGGTGATAGCCGGCTTGCCAGTGGCCAGGCGGCATCGAATCTTGATATCTACCAGATTAATACCACCTTCTATGATGCTTTGGGTCGATCGAACAACCTCTATTTGCTTGCCAGGGCCATCCAGTTTTTTGCGCCTGGTGTACCGCAAGTCTATTATGTTGGTTTGCTGGCGCAAGAAAATGACATGGATTTGTTAGAAAGAACCGGCGTTGGCCGGGATATTAATCGTCACTATTTTGATGCTCAAGAGATTCAGGCGGCGGTGCGTAAGCCCGTTGTTGAGGCTTTGTTCAAGTTGATACGGCTGCGTAATGCCGCCTCAGCATTTAGTGGTGTACTTGATGTTATCGACGGTACCGATAACAGTCTGGAGCTTGGCTGGACGCAGGGCGCCAACACGGCGCGGTTGAGTATTGATTTTTTGCAAAGCGTTGGTGACATCACCATCACCGAGAATGGCGAGATTGCACGGTACCGTATCACTGAAACGCTGCGGTCTGTCACATAATAAAAATAATGGAGACCGTCATCGTGCGTAAACCACACCTGTCCATGTCCCGCATATTGCAGATGAATTTTGGCTTTTTAGGCCTGCAATTCAGCTTCGGCCTGCAACAGGGCAATATGGGTCCCATCTATTCCTATCTCGGCGCAGAAGAATCACAGCTGCCCATATTGTTGCTGGCGGGGCCGCTTACGGGTTTGCTGGTCCAGCCTATTGTCGGCGCCATGAGCGACAGAACCCTGTCGAGATGGGGACGGCGTACACCGTATTTTGTGGCTGGCGCCATAATGTGTTCGGTGGGGCTGCTGTTTATGCCTTTCTCCAGTTCCCTGATGATGGCAGTGTCCATGTTGTGGCTGATGGATGTGGGTAACAACACCACCATGGAGCCATATCGTGCTTATGTGTCTGACCGATTGAATCCCGATCAGCATCAGGTTGGCTATTTGAGCCAGAGTGCCTTTACCGGGCTGGCACAAATGCTGGCTTTTCTAACGCCGTCACTGTTGGTGTGGTTCGGCATGAACCAGGATTGGGTGGATAGTCACAATATTCCCTATACGGCGCGCATCGCCTTTTTGGTAGGTGCCGGGCTGTCGTTGACGACTATTATGTATTCGATTATGCGGGTGCCGGAACTGCCATTAACGGATACCCAAAAAGCCCATATTGAAGCGCAACCGAAAGGGGTGGTGGCGACCTTTGCTGAGATCGGCAAGGCCATTGTTGAAATGCCCGTGGCCATGCGCAAATTAGGATTGATGAGCCTGTTCCAGTGGTACGCCATGGCGGCTTATTGGGGTTATGTGATTTATTCCATTGGTCGCTCTGTCTATGGCACAGCAGATGCAACATCCAGTGGCTTTCACAGCGCGGTGCTCAGCAACGGCGAAATGGCGGCGTTTTATAATGGCATTGCTTTTCTGGCGGCCTTTGCCATGGTGCCCCTGTCCAAGCGTATCGGCGCCGGTATTGTCCACGCCATCTGCCTGACACTGGGTGGTATTGGCATGTTGGTGTTGCCGGAAGTCAGTGATAAATGGCTGTTGTTCTTGCCAGCCATTGGCATTGGCCTGGCCTGGGGCAGCATTATGGGTAACCCCTATATTATTCTGGCTGGGTCCATTCCTGAAGAGCGTACGGGTGTGTACATGGGCATATTTAACATGATGATTGTTATCCCGATGTTGCTGCTGGCAGCAACCTTGCCATTTGCTTACGACACAGTGTTAGAGGGTGACCCGCGTAATGTGCTGCGCCTGGCAGGGGTGCTGATGGTGCTGGCCGCGTTGTCAGTGTTGTGGGTCAAAGAAGGCTGGCGGCAACCGGCGGAGGGCTAGAGTTTGCAGGTTATGCTGAACAATAGTTCACGGTGGGTAATTCGATGAGTGTTGCGGTTTTAGGTGAAGCGTTAATTGATCTGATTGTGGGTGACGATGGTGCCTACCGACCGCATTTAGGTGGCTCGCCTTACAATGTCGCCATTGGACTTGCTCGTCAGGGCGTCGATGTCAGTTATCTTTCCCCTTTGTCGGATGACGCCTTTGGTGTGCAGTTAGCGAATTCTTTTCGAGCCGAGGGAGTTGCGGTGCCGGTTTCCAGGCGATCCCTGTGGCCAACCTCGCTGGCGCTGGTAACAATTGACGATGAGGGGTTGCCAACCTACCGGCTCTACCGCGAGGGGATTGCCGACAAAGACACGTCATTTGAGGAGATCGAAGCCAGTATTCCAGTTGGCTTGCAGGTTTTTCATACCGGTTCGCTGGCGATCACACCTAGCCAGTTACCAAAGATTCGGCGCCTGTTTGCCCTGATGCATCAGCGTGGGGTCTTGGTCAGTATCGACATTAACATTCGGTTACGGGGCAGCCAGGATACCAAAGCCTATCTGGCTGGAGTCAGGTCTTTGTTGCGCGATGCAGATATCGTCAAGGCCAGCGACGAGGATCTGGAGGCGTTACAGTTGCATGCTGATCCTCGAACCAGCGCCGCGATTGCCTATGCCGAAATGGGCTCTGGCTTGTTGGTGTTCACGGAAGGACGTGGTGGCGCAATTCTGCACACTCCCCAAGGTGTAATTCAACGGCAGGCATACCCGATTGCCAGAGTCGAAGATACGGTGGGTGCCGGCGACACTTTCCATTCTGCCTTCCTGGCAAAACTACTCGCCGCCGGGCCGCTGGCAACCACCTTAACTGAGCTTGATCCCTTGTTGCTCGGCAATGCGCTGGACTATGCCTGCGCCGCTGCCGCCATCAACGTCTCTCGAATAGGCTGCTCTCCCCCCACCCGCGCAGAAGTCCAAACCTTCATCAACTCCGCGCAGCGTCAATATTTGGGTTCCGAATATTTGGGGTCGGAGTAAAAACTCCCGTGGGAGTTTTTACTCCGACCCCAAAATTATTGCTGTTAAGTGCGGTAGCATCCACAGTTCTGGCACTGGCAGTCACGTGGTATTTCTGGCCCGTCAACATTGACTCAAACTGGCCCTCACCGGTATAGCGGCATTTGGGAAAGTAGCGCACCCGGCCTGACGGCAGCAATTGGGTTCGCATGACCTGTTCAAAATAGGCGGTAACCTCAGCGCCGGTGGCAAGCTCACCCATGCCTTCATTGAACCCGTGCTGCGCCAGCCGGTTGTTCCCCAGCGGCAGGGAACTCACGCCATAAAACGTTGATGGCTGGTGCAGCGTCACAAAGGGGTAGGCATCATTCCAGTGCCCACCGGGCTGGCCGTGCATATCAACGATGATGATATCGAAGTCCGACTCCTGGACGATCACATCGGCGAACGCCATTCCCGTCGTACCACTACCAATGACAAGATAATCTGTACTCAATTCAACGGTCGTCAAAATTCAACTCCTGAGATTGCTCTTGCACCGGGTGTTGGCCCGCTGGCCTGCAATAGCAGAGTCTACCTGCTGGCAGCCGGTGACGCGACAGTCCATGTAACCAGCACCAGACAGGTGATACGCGGGCACTGAAGAGTACGTAGACGGAGAAGAAGTATACGATGACCATGGCATTCAGCTGGTCACAGTAAAGCACCGTGTTGACGCAGGTATTGACGAGCGCCGCTACACGCCCGTTCACCCCTGGCTTTACTCGTAGCTCAGACCTTGTGCCTTGCCCCGGAAGATCCAGTAAACAAATAGGGTGTAGGCGACAATCATGGGAACGGTCAGCAGCACACCCACCAATGCAAACTCCAGCGACGCCGTTGCCGATGCCGATTCAAAAATGGTGAGTTGACCCAGGATAATCCAGGGATAGATACTGTAAGCCAGTCCAAGTGCTGCCATCAGGCAAATGATGGCAAGTCCTGCAAATACGACCCAGCCATGACCGTCATGAATAAGGTCGTTCCGGCCCAACATCCAGCCAATACCCAGGAAACAAAATCCACAGGTGAGGGGGATTGGCAACAGGCCAATGGCGTTAGGCAGTGTGAACC
>Ga0208544_10001486_pt1 | contig 16107 bp, 16 predicted proteins | sample DEB08_DNA_9_FD_184526 | JGI IMG/M metagenome (GOLD analysis project Ga0208544, IMG submission 184526) | Aqueous microbial communities from the Delaware River and Bay under freshwater to marine salinity gradient to study organic matter... | ecosystem: Environmental > Aquatic > Marine > Coastal ... | reverse complement strand
CCGGTCAGTGATCAACCCTCCTGTGCGTATGCCAGCAGATCAGCATCATGACAGACATTGACCATCTAAAGGATTACCACGTCAGGGGGCGTAAATTTGACTGAACATCAGCAATTACCACACTTGATCGTTCTTCAGAAAATGTGGTTTATTTTCCTTATCTTCCGGAGCCATGTTCGTAGCGGCCGTATTCTCTGCCACGATCCTCAAATTAGCTTGAACTCAACATTTTTTTGGCGACCAATTGATTTTGAATCGCCTCGTGAGTTTTCCTGTCGATTCGATATCCGGCATAAATTACTGCAGCGATCAATCCCCATATCATGGCAAAAGGTCCGTCAATTAACCCAAGCGCATAAATTTTGTCAGGGTGAATCTCACTGGCAGGTACACCTGTAGGAAACTCAATAATATCCAAGGCAATGCCTGCAACAACATGGCCGATACCATTGGTTACCTTGGCAAAAAATGTTCTCGCTGAATAAAAAATACCTTCTTGTCTGCGCCCGGTTTTAAGCTCGTGATCGTCTGCTATGTCTGCCAGTGATGACATGACACTAATATTTAAAATAGAGCCACAGGCAGAAGCAATCGCACCCCAAAAAACGATAAAAGCCACCAGCTCATAGGTAGTATTTTCTGGCGCCAAATCCAGCAGGCGTAAAGTGACTGCCATCGACCAGGCAATGCTTAACCCCGCAGCAGACGTCACAGTGGCCCAGCGCTTTTCGAATTTCTGATGCAGTGTCGCCGTGGCAAAAAATCCAATGGCATAACCGAAAACATTACCAAGGATCAGCCAGCCAATCTGTGTGTCTGTGAGCTCCCAGTAAAACGTACCCATATACAGGCTCAGTGTTTCATGGGTGCCGATCGTAATCGACAAGAAAAACAAACCTAGCAACAAAAACAGATAATTCCTGTTTTTAATGGCGTCAGACATTTCCAAGGCAAGTTGCTTCAAACTAAATGGCGGCAGATCATCGGGCACCTTGCGCATTCTTGCAATTTGACCGCGGGTGCCAAAAGCTGAGCCCAACATACAAACCATAATCAAACTACAGCAGAAGATGACTATCGGGGAATAAGCGGTCTGAGTCATTCGCCCATCATCAAACAAAGGAAAAATGACAAACCAGACCACAACATGCATCACGATTACGCCAATATAAGTGAATACATTGTTGTAACTCATGATTCTGGTGCGCTCGATGTAGTCATCAGACAACTCGGCGCCCATTGCCAGATGCGGCACAGCAAACAACGTGGAACAAATGCGCATGAGTACTGTGAACACAGCAAACCAGGCAAACAGTTGCATGCTTGATAAATCCGCGGGCGGATTAAAAACGAAATAGATTGTGAGAATCAATGGAATGGGTGCGGCATACATAAAAGGATGGCGTCGGCCTAATTTCGAGCGCCAGCGATCAGAGATCGACCCCATCAGTGGATCGGTTATAGCATCTGAGACAATGCCGATCGTCACTGCCGCAGCAGTCAAGGTGCCCGACAGACCCAGAACCTGAGTATAAAAGAAAAACGTCAGAGCGTTGAAAATCCAGTTGGTCGCAGCTTCTCCCGATGCGCCTATGCCAAAGGCTAACTTCAACGGCATCGAGACAGTTGATTTGCTCACAATTATCATCACCCCAAACTAACTATTATTCTTTTCCATCACTAAGATGGATGTCTAGCATGAAATATCGCATGGCACCGGCTGGTTAACCATACTTATATAACACCTTAGCCAATGAGCCCGCATATTGTTACTACGACCAGACAATCCTTTGGCCGTAAAAAAAAAGGGGCCGAAGCCCCTGTTCTGACCCTTCAAATCATCCTAGAAACCGTAGGTGAACGATACGCCGTAGGTACGGGGCTCGATATATCGATAGCCATAGCGATTTGAGATAAATGCTGAAAACCTGGCCTCTTCGGGTTCCACTTCATCTGTGAGATTCTTTGCCCACAGAAACACGCTCCAGCGTTCGTTAGCAGCCTCATAACCGAATCGCATTTTCAAAGTGCCGTAAGCTGGCAACAGATAATCTGCAGTGTTTGAAGCACCCTCGGCGCCATACCGCTCATCGATGAAGTTGTAGTCCAGGCGCGAAACTACATTACCACCTAATGCAAGGCTGTGGACATGTTCAAGCGTTGCGTTGGCTGTCCATTTTGGCGCTAATGGCACTTGGTTTCCCGACGCATCGGTCAAACCATCCATGGGATTCGCATCCTTTTCGTCTCCCGGGGCGCCAGCACCACGCGGCAGCGCCAATCCCTTGAAGTCGTCAAATTTGGAGTCAACGTACCCAATACCAAGACCAGCACTCAGACTTTCTGTGAGTTGGCTACGTACTTCCAGTTCAAAACCTTGAGAAGTCACTGCTGCGGCGTTACCGAAGATATTTGCGCCTGCACCAAGCAACCCGCAGGAAGGACAGAATGATTTCACCTGCAAGTCTTCGTAATCAAGATAGAAGAACGACGCATTAACTCGCAAACGATTTTCCAACCAATCTGATTTAAAGCCGACTTCATAACTCGTGACGAACTCAGGAGTCGCCATCAAGACATTATTGTCGAAATCCTTCTGTTGATTATTTGAATAGTTAAAAGCGCTGGACTTAAAGCCTCTGGCAATACTGCCGTAGGTCATAAAGTCCGGGGAGGCGGTATAGCGTAACCCGATTGTCCAGGAAGGCTCCTTGTCGTCAATATCCACTGGCGCCCGAACGTTGGTGCCACATTCATAGCCAAACGCCGTACAAAGGCCTGCTGATGGCGTCCCATCGGCGTTGCGAACGAAATTTGATATCAAGTTCTGTTTCTTTGTCTCGGCAGTGTAGCGTCCGCCGCCAAACAACGTCAGGTAGTCTGTAAGACGTATATTTCCGTGAAAGAATGCTGCGTAGCTTTTGACATTCACCTCGTTCTCGATGTCTGCCAGAACCCCTGCAAGACCTGGCCCAAACCACCATTCACCAATTCGACCCAGAGGCGAGTACAGATTGTCCTGCTTTAGCATGTAGAGACCGGCGACAAAATCAAAGCGGTCGTAGGCTGGGGATGATACACGAAACTCCTGGGTCAACATTTCCTGCTTATTATCCCTTCGCAACATGTGATAACCGTCGTATGGCACCGCATCAATGTCCTGAACTGTTTCAAGCGTGTCATCGCGCCATCCAGTAATCGAAGCTAGGGTAAAGTCGTTCTTAAGACGATGCTCGATACTCAACGAGACGCCTCGATTCTTTTGTACTACCGGCTCACGGATATCGCGGAAAGTGGTGAAGGGTACATTGTCATAATCCACGCCCTCGACGAAGACGTCAGTACGGGCTCCAATTGGAGTGACTTCTGTGAACTCGATGCCATAGCCACCCATAGGGTTGTACTTTGAATCAAGCACATCAATATTGAGGTAAATATCCGTGTCCTCACTTGGCGTGTAGCCAATTTGCAGACGTCCACTATCGATATCTTGATTGCCTCGATCGTCGCCCGGGATCGTCAGGTTCTTCACATAACCATCCCGCTTCGTGGTCTGAATGGATAACCGAGCGGCAAGGGTGTCTTCGATCATCGGAACATTCACGCTGCCTCGCAGACGCGCAAGACCATAGTTCCCTGCGTCGACCTTGACGCTGGCTCCAAAATTATTTGCATCCGGCTTCTTGCTGACCACGCTGATCGCGCCCGCAATAGTGTTCTTGCCAAACAATGTACCTTGAGGCCCCTTCAGCACTTCCACCCGCTCAATTTCACCAAGATCCGTGTTGTTGGAGAAGGAACGACCGAGGTAGGCACCGTCCAGGTAGACGCTGAATCCCGAATCAAAACCAACCTGGAAAGGATCAACTCGCGAAAAGATACCGCGAATGGAAATGTCTGCACCACCGGCGTAGGCAGAGTCGGGATAGATCATATTCGTGACAGAGTCAGCCAAATCCTGAAGGCTCTGCGCACCAGTTGCTTCGATATCTTCGTCTGTTAGGGCTGTGATCGAAATCGGCACATCCTGGATTGAAGCAGCCCGCCTGGTTGCTGTAACGACGACCTCCTCGATTGTTCTGGGCGCTTGCACAGAGCTTGAATCATCGTCTGCAACAGCTATCCCTGTCGTCAGAAAACCTGCGGTAATGGCTGCTAGCATGCGGCCGAATAAAGACTTCTTCATGTGTTTCTCCCTGTCCCCTGTATCAGAAAGCACGCTGATCCGCCCATTATTCATTGACAATTTGAGTGGTCGGCCTGCCAGCAGTATGGAGAGCGCGTCAGTCACTTTGTATTTACCAACAAGCTGGCTTGCCATCATTTCCGATGTTTCCTCGAAAGGAAATATCAGAGTAATATCAGCTTGTTCCGCAAATAAAATGAGTGCCTTATCGGCTCTTAGGAGAGGGATGTTAAACTCAACGATCTGATCGAACTGACTAGGGTCTTGTGCCGCGTAGACCTGCATCGGTGCAACTATAGCTGAAATCATGACAATCAACCTTCCTAGGAGAGCCAAATTGCTCCACCTGGTTACAGACGATTGATGAGCGAATTTCCGCCAGCCAAAGTTAATTAAATTCCTCCACGGGCGTTGCAGGCGGCAAAGTCAGGAGTATGGTGTGGTCATCGATTTTCTCGTCGATGATATCGAAGCTCGCGCGTAACGACGCCAGGAAACCCTCAACATCACCGGCCTTGAACAGTCCTGCAACGCGTAATTGCTTCAGTTCGTCTGATTGAATAACAAACTCAAGATTGGTGTAACGCCCAACTTCATGGACCGCATTGCTGAGTGATTCGCCTCGAAAGACTATATTACCTTCTCGCCAAGACAGTCTCACCTCAACTTCATCAGGCTCCAGCAATTCAACTTCTTTCGATCGTTGGTGGTCAGTCATGACACGCTCGTTCGCAGAAACGATTGGCAGTACCAGCTGCTCCTGACTATCAACTGGTCTTACTGCCACGCGAACACGACCTTCCGTCACAATCAGTTCTATCTCCTGTGACTCGTCAATTCGAACATTGAATGAGGTACCAACAGCCTCGAAAACCCGGTCGCCCACCAGAACCCTCAGCGGGCGTGCAGTGTCATGGGCAACATCAATATGAATTTCACCACGTTCCAGAATCAGGCGACGCTCATTTGGCAACATCAAAACTTCCAGTCGGGTGTCCGTATTGAGCTGAACAATACTCCCGTCATTGAGATAAATAGTTGATCGGTCGCCTACAGGCGTCTCGTACCTTGCCTCATTATCTCGGATCTCTCGGACTTCTCGGGCAATCTCAGGCTCAGGCATACTAGGCTGCCCTGCCAGCAGGTATAGTCCCCCAGCGACCAGCAAGGCGGCGACCGAAGCTGCCACAGCCAGATTCATTCCAAAACTTCGCTGACGAGTGTGCGGTACCAGCTCACTCAGCTTTGAGAGCGAGTCCATCTGATCCCATAGTGCCGCAAGCGTCATCAACTCGGTCCGGTTTCGTTGATCAAGTGCCATCCAGGCCTGGATATCCTGCTCTTCCTTCTGGGTCAATCCACGTTCTAGACGTGCAACCCAAATTGATGCCTCTTCAGCGCGCAACTCATTGCCTCTCAGTGGGCGTACGTTACTCATTCTGCACCTCCGTGTGATCCGGGGAACTGGGCGACCGATGCACTAACAGACACTGCCTCATTGTTCTCCAAATAGCTGCGACAGCGACGAAGTCCCAGCGCGATATGTTTTTCCACTGTACTTTGGCTTATACCCAATTCTGCTGAGATCTCCTGCTGACTATAGTTGTAGACCTTTTTTAAAACGAAGACGCGCCGGCACTGCATTGGCAAATGCCGAACCGCATCACAGAAACGGCCAAACTCCTCGTGCGCGACAACGTCACGCAGGGTAGTGTCGCCGGCAGGATGGTCAAGCTCATCGCCATCGATTGAGGTATTGAGCCGGTACTCTGCGCGCTTGATGTGGTCAAAAGCTAGATTTTTTACCGTCTGGTACAGAAAAGCCCGAGGATGCCTAATACCACTTTGATCTTTCACCCGACAGAGGCGGACATAGGTTTCCTGCACAATATCCTCCACGGTATCGGGAGGAACAATCTTAAGGATTGACCTCGCCAAATCGTGGCGCATTGAGATGAACAGTTCGTTCAACTTGTGAATTTTGACCATCGCTATGCGTGACTCCCTTTAACTATCCAATGGCCAGACGATTCAGCTCCCCTTTTCCGCTAGTCATACCGGAATAGCAAGCATAAATAAGCCTGCTGCTGCGCCCAACGAAGGGTCAGGGCAATGGAAAGGCGCCGCCAATGCGGGGTCAGTGAAGGTATTTCGCCAAAAATGCACCGAGTTCGGCGTACACCTGTGCGGATTCCGGTGATTCCAAAACAAGCGCGTAATCGGCGTGTGACATGCCCTCATAGACATTGAGCTCCGCCACGACGCCGGCTTGTCTCAGCTTCCGATGGGTACGGGCGACATCACTCAGAAACATATCCCGTGTGCCGGTCACCAGATAAGTTGGCGGGAAGTCAGCAAAGTCACCGTAGAGCGGTGACAACAGGGGATTTCTAAGGTCCTCACCATCGGCGTAAAGGCGAGCTGCAGCACCCAGGCTACCATTATAGGTAACCAGCACCCGGTCAATGCCCTCGTTGGTAAAGAGTGTGTCACCAGTCTGGGTAAGATCTGCCCATGGCGTCCCGGCATAGATGGCACCAGTTATTGGTAGCCCCATGGCTTTAAACTGGTGAATGGCGGCAAGCGCAAGTCCGCCACCTGCAGAAGTACCGCCTATGGCCATCGAACCAGGAGCATGGTCTTTCAGCAACATTCGATAGACCGCCACCACATCATCTACAGCCGCCGGAAAGGGATGATCTGGTGGCATCCGGTAGTCAATTGATACTGCGGCAATACCGACCCTGCCAGATATCAACGCAGCCTCGCCTGCTGATGCGTTCCCTCCGTTATAGACATAGGCACCACCATGCAGGCAGATGAATAAATGACCAGCATGAACAGGGTTCGGCGTATTGGGTTTGACGTGATGCACGGCGACACCATCAATTAGTCCCGGTGTGATCGAGACGCCGTAGGTCGCCTCCATTTCAGCGAGCGAGACTTCATCAATTTTGGCCCGTCGCGAAATCTCGGCCCGCCACTGGGCTTGAGTTTTCGGTGCAGCTGCTTTCCTGCTTTTGACATCAGGACGGCTAGCTTTTGCAATCGCTTCCCGCAATTCATCACTGACACCCTGCGGTGCTGGAATGAGTCGAGATTCAATGCGCCACAATTTTGCTGATGTGTCAGAGGACGGTCCTGACGCAGCAACTTCTGACACTGGAAACACGGTCATCACGGTGAGCAGCAAGGCCCACGGCATCATCCACCAATTAGTGCGCATCTTCACGTCCTCTTAACTGTCCTCAACCATTTACGTTGAGGTTTCTCAAGAGTAGACGAACCAGAAGAAGATTTCCGCCAATTCAACAGTCGTACTGAAATAATTTTGACCGGAGGTAATGCCCAACTGCCCGTCACGGTGCGCGAATTCAACGAGCAGAGATGAAAGGCTGGTCTTCTCGGAGAAACTGGAGAAACGGGGGACACTGAGGCGCTAAGGACTCAGTGTCCGGCATCAGCGAAACGAATACAGAACCGTTGTGTATCGGCCTTAAGTCGCTATGGACTCAGTGTCCCCCCTTGCCCTTGAACAGAAACGGGGGACACTGAGGCGCTAAGGACTCAGTGTCCGGCATCAGCGAAACGAATACAGAACCGTTGTGTATCGGCCTTAAGTCGCTATGGACTCAGTGTCCCCCCTTGCCTAGGCTTCAGGCATCATCAAGCAGTAGCAGCTTGACCGGAACACCATCGCAGCCTTCTCTTCCACCGCTGAACAACTCTATAAACTGGTCGGCCCACCCATATTTTTGTCGGCGTAACTCGTGGTAAAAATCATGAGAGTCAGGATCCTGAACACCTTCATAGGTGTTAGTTTGACCCTTGCGTGCTAGAACCACTTCATTGGAAGTCACAAGTTGAGTCATCCAGTAAGACGTGATATCTCCATGCTCTATCCATGACACCCCATCGTTATCAACGATCCAGACTCGAATCCGACTGGTCTCGCCATTTTCTTCGCTCCGCTCTAAGGTTACGACTTCTCCGCCGAGTTCAGATACGACGATAGGAACCACTGATAACAGGGCGACTGTTGCAACTAAAAGACCTAAAAACCAATACACGAATTTCATGCTATCTGCCTCTTGATGACTAACACTAAGCTGAGCGACTATAGATGGAGCGTAACAGAATTGCTGGCTGGAGCAGCCCCTTGTTATGGGTATTTTCCGCCCACATTCACTTACTTTTCTATCACGAGCTCGTTTTGCTATAAATCACTGGCATCTGCCCTTCCCATTTCTTCCATAACTCTTGCTCCACAATGAGCTCGGCCATAAAGGCACTGACATTGATTCTGATCGAATGACGTTGTTATGTTGTTGTAGCCCTATCAACTTTTAGTTCGACGCCACAAAAAGGACAGTAATTGACCAAGATCATACTGTGATAGGTGACTTCGTCGACATATTCAGCTTCTCCCAATGCCACTTCCTCTTCGTCGGCATAATGTATCCCGTGCAACTGCCATTCATCAATCTGTTCGTCATGGCTTGAAACGCAGTGGATGATTCTGTCGAATTTGGGAAATTCGTTCGCCTCGCAAGAATGTTCCTTGTCATACACGCTATCTGTATTTTCGCCTAGCTCAATTAAATTCATACATCCTCGATGTTAGATAACACATAACGGGCCGTCTGGTTCTGTGAAAGTTGTAGGAGGAACCATTCTACCGCACGTTACCGATCTGTCGATTCAAAGGAATTATTCAGGTGATTCCTGAAATCGACACAATAGTCGATTGCATTGCGCTCCCATCGGGTTCGATATTCCACGATCTCGATGCAGCTCAGAGAATTAACCTGCTGAACATCAGCAATTACCACACTTGATCGTTCTTCAGAAAATGTGGTTTATTTTCCTTATCTTCATGAGTCTTAGTGCTGCCTGTCGTGCAGCGTTGCCGGTGCCGCCTGGCTTCGGTATCGAGGTGGCGCTGGTCAACGCCGTAGTCGCAGGTGACAGTGCATCCCGTGCCGGGATTATCGAGGTTTTTCAGGCGATGGCGACCGCGGTTGCGGTGCGCTCCAGTGCGGTCGGCGAAGATTCCTCTGATGCCAGCTTTGCCGGGCAGCACGACACAGTGATGAATGTTCGCACCCCTGACGAGTTGATTGACGCTATCTGCCAGGTGCATGCTTCAGCACATACAGCATCAGCGCGGGCCTATCGGCAACGAGTTGGCGCCACAGAAGAAGCCCACATAGCGGTTGCGATGCAGGCCCAGTTACCGAGTGAGAAAGCGGGTGTGTTGTTCACCCGTAATCCGGTGAACGGCGCGGACGAACGCTACATTGAGGCGTCCTGGGGGCTGGGTGAAGCCGTCGTTGCCGGCATGGTAGTACCGGACACCTATCGCATTTCTGCCTGGCCGGATCGATGTGAGATTTTAGCCCGTGAGGCGGGTGAAAAAGATGTCATGCTTGCGATCAATGCTGCCGGTGGCACTGACGAGATGGATGTTGCGCCGGATCTGGTTGAGGCCCTTTGCCTGAGTGACGACGAGCTTGCAGATCTGCACCAGCTGGCGTTAGTGTGTGAAGCGGCCTACGGCAAAAACCTCGATATGGAATTCGCCTTTTATGCGGGCGAGGTATACCTGCTGCAGTGTCGTACGATCACCGTTATTCATCAGCAATGATCTACCCTCCTTGAGCTGCATTGGGCTGTGCTATGCTCCGCACTATCCACATTATCGTTGCTTGCCGGGTGCGAGTGTAACGCCCGGGTCCTGAGGACCTGGCCACAGGTCTGACGTCCAAGCATGTCAACATTCCAGATACTACGTTTGATTACAGGCGCCTTTCTCGCGGCCAGTCTGGCACCCCTGGGTTCCAGTTCCATTGCTGTGGCGGTACCTCTCATCGCTGAATCTGTGGGTACGAATGTGACCCTGGTAACACGATTGCTGGTGGGCGGTTACCTGTTGATCTGTATTGTCGGGCAGGTGCCCGGCGGCCGGTTTGCCGATCGGTGGGGCACCAGCACGGCCATCTATACAGGCCTGGGAATCTATGCTTTCGGGTCCGTTCTGGGCTTTTTTGTCCATGACCTTGTCAGCCTGACCGTATCACGTATGCTTATGGCCCTGGGCGTTGCCATTGTCGTGCCAGCGTCCACCGCAACTTTGCGTACACGTTTGCCACCACGCTTCATGGCGATGGCATTCGGTATCTATGGGACCTCAATGAGCGCTGCGGCGACATTGGGTCCGTGGCTGGGTGCCTTGATTGCCGGCCATCTGCACTGGCGCTACATTTTTGCCGTCAATATCCCCATTGTGCTGCTGGCAGCCGTGCTCATCTTCACCTCAGTTGCCCGGTCCGATGATAGTGGGAAGAATGTACCAGGCAAGGTACTGCCCTTCGACTGGACAGGTATGGCGCTGCTGACAGCGGCAATCGTCAGCATGCAATTGTGTCTCGACCCCAGCGGCCAGTTATGGCTCCTGGGTCCTGTTGCCCTGGTACTGTTCTGGATGTTCGTGCTGCAGGAGCGCCGCCATGTGGCGCCGCTGATTGCCCCTGCGCTGTTGGCACAGGGTAACTATGCTGCCTGTTGTAGTATTACCGGCCTGAACAATTTCATCATGTATGCGGTCCTGTTTCAGACACCCATAGTGCTGATGGCCTTCTGGGATGTTGATACGGTCATGGTTGGCAATCTGCTGTTGGCAATGACGCTGGGAATGATGATCAACGGCCTGCTGGCGGGTTTCATCCTGCCGAGGCTGGGTCCGCGCAGGGCATTGTGGTCGGCGCAGTTGCTGACCCTGGCGGGTTTGTTCCTGCTGGCCGCGACAGACCCCGGTGGTGACCTGACCACCATGATCGGGGGAATGGTCTGCCTGGGACTGGGCGTGGGTATGACCATGGCTGTGTCTCAGTCCACGGCCCTGGCAGTGATTCCGAAACAGAGTGCCGGCACTGCTTCTGGCACTTTCAACACGGCCCGCTATTTGGGTGGCGCGGTAGGTATCGCCGTGATGGGCCTGGTGCTGGCGGGTAGTCATTCGACACACTGGCCAGCACATCAGATGCTGTATGGCATCCATGCGCTGGTGTGTTTGCTGGTCTGCGGTGCGACCCTGTGGGTACCTTCCAGGTTCGTGGTCGCTGACTGACCGAAGCGCTTCTACAGGTCGGAACTCATCTGCAGGTCGAAGCTTTGCCCCAGCATGGTTTCAGACAGGGTCCAGAGTTTGCGCGCGGCCGCCTTGTCCTGCGCCCAGGCCGCCCAGCCGGTCATGCCCGGGCAGTTTCAGCACCGAGTCCGCCTGATGCACCGGTGATGATGGCGATCTTGCCTGTGAGGTCAATGCCGGATGTGACCTCATCGGTGGTTGTCTCTGGTCCCAATTGTTTTGTCATGTGTCATTCCCAGTGTGCTGTAGTGAAGCAGCACAATAGCACCGGTACTCCTGGCCGCACAGGCCAGACACCGCAGGCACAGTGCTGACGTGTTGTTGCTTGTGTCGTCGGCTTTTGTCAAAGGCGATCACTGGCGTTGATGCACATTTCCCGGGCCTGAGAGGGTACCCCCCCATCATGATGGAATTTGCCGCGCCAGGCCGTTCTGGCGGTGTAGCGTCGTTGTCAGTGTAGCCCGTGCATTAGAAATTTGTTGGGGTTACCAGGGGTTGGCCACTAGTGATAGGAGAAAGGCCAGCGATGGTATGGTGATTGTGACCTCAGTGGCAATAATAACGGCGTATTGAATAATCTTTTTTGCAGGCACTAAGGTGATTGATGCTTTCTCTGGCAGGTAATAGCTTGCTCAGAACCGACGGCTGCGGTGGTATGGGTCAAGCTGGCGCGTATGGTTGTTTTATGCCGGCCTGCAGCCATCACATCAACTTCCTTCTCAGTAGCGCTCAGGCGCGTTGTGCTAACAGCCTGACCGCTGCGGCCAGCAAACAGCGGATGCGATAAAGACATGCGACTCGCCGGGAATGCGTCACAATTGCCTTTCCTGATGGGTGCGATTGGCATGGCAGATACAACCGGTAGATATATGGTGTTGGTTCCGGCTGCCCAGAGTGCGGGCTATGCGATAGGTCCGGTGTTGGTCGGCCTGGTTATAGTTGAAGCAACTTATAGTCAGGCCAGCCTGATATCGCTGGTGTTTTTTGTGCTTTGTCTGGTTCTGCTGGTGCCAATTATCCGAAGGATGGAACGGGCGCAGTGACGGCAGGCAATGAAATGGTAAGCGCGCAGACAATTGCGGCGCAGGAAAACGGAGAAATTCATGAGTGATCAACTTCCATTAAGCTGGGATGAGTACGCCCGCCACGATGCCACCGGATTGTCTGAACTGGTCAGAAAAGGTCTGGTTTCACCGGCGGAACTGGCCCGGCAGGCAAAGGCTGCTGTCGAAAAAATAAATCCGGAAATCAACGCTGTCATCGAGGTTTTCGATGACGTGGTGGCCGAGCCTGGTAAGGATGGTATGAATCCAGCCGGTCCCTTTTATGGCGTACCTATGATGATGAAGGACCTGGGTTCGCGCATGAAAGGTCGGGTTCAGGAATCTGGTTATGCATGGCGATCTGACTGTGTCGCTGAGGCTGATGATCCGCTAACAGAGAACTTCCGCAACGCCGGCTTCAATCTGCTTGGTCGCACCACCGCGCCGGAAGACGGGATGGCAGGGGTGACTGAAAGCATAAAGTTTGGCATCACACGTAATCCCTGGGATCTCGGTTACTCTCCCGGCGGTTCCTCCGGAGGATCAGCTGCCGTCATTTCCGCGGGTATTTTACCGGCTTGCTCCGCATCGGATGGTGGCGGCTCAATTCGGCTGCCTGCCAGCTGGACCGGACTGATTGGTCTTAAGTGCACGCGCGGGCGCCTGCCCCTGCCGTATGGCCTGAATGAAGCAACGATTCCTTCATCGGTTGAAGGTGTGTTGACACGCACTGTGCGCGATACCGCCGCGATCTACGATGCCATCAGTTACAAACCACCGGGTAGTGGGTTCATGCCTTATCCGGCGGTGCGATCGTTGCTGGATGAACTGAGTGCCACACCCAAAAAATTTCGCATTGCACTCGCCACCGGCAACTGGTCGCGCCGCGACTCTCTGCCTGCCGAGTACAGGTCCAGAACCCTTCAGATCGCACAATGGCTGGAGCAGGAAGGGCACAGTGTAGAAGAGGTTGAGGAAGCCGACATTTGTGATTTCGAACAACTGTTCCTTAATTACAAGCTGGCTAACTGGTTAGTCCCGCTTGGCAATGCTATTCCAGCTTTCGCTCAGGAATTACGGGTTAATCTGACAAAGGAGAACACCAGCCGACAGGTCCTGCAAGCCATCGAGGCCGCAAGACCCTACTCAATTAATGACCTGGCCGCTGCCCAGTCTGCAAGCGCCCTCACCACCCGCCAGTGGGGTCGGTTCTGGGAGCGTGGATATGACCTGTTGCTGACGCCGACCCTGGGCGACCGCTGCCCCAGGGTACAAAGCGAGAAATATGCACTGGCCAGTGAGCAGTCATTCGACGACTTCTTCGATCATTGCATGGATCTGTGCCGCTACACCATGCCAGGAAACGAAGTTGGTCTGCCGGCAATCTCTCTGCCTGCAGGCCTGGACGATAATGGCCTGCCCCAGGGTGTGCAGTTTTATGCACCCTGGTCCGGAGAGTGCGACCTTATTCACATTGCTGCACAGCTGGAATCAATGAAACCGGAGTACTTCAATCGTCTGGGCCAACACAACGTCATGCAGTTAACATCGTAAAGGATTACCACGTCAGGGGGGCGTAAATTTGACTGAACATCAACAATTACCACACTTGACCGTTCTTCAGAAAATGTGGTTTATTTTCCTTATCTTCCGCTACTAGCCTTGTTGCCAGTATATTCATTGTTGGAGCGCCAGTATTACTATTTTATCTAAAGTCGATGCAGTACTTTGCTCTTTTTGAAGGCCGCCTCATAGAAAGTTTGCTTAGCGAAAGAATGCCTCGACGAGCCAACTACATGCAACAACCAGAAAGCATAAGTGTTTTCCAGCGCATAAAGTTACAATTGGGGCAAAAGCAAGCTTGGACATCTGCGCTTTATTTAGGTTTAAAATTACCTATTGGCGCTCTCATATTTGTAATTAATGTTATTCCTGTGTGTTTCTCAGTTGGACTCATTCTAACTCCAGTGTTTGATCCAATGATCCATTCGATAAATCCAGCGTACCAAATTGATCTTGAACTCTATTGGCTTCCATTAACCCTTCCACTGGGGTTGTGTTGCCTTATTCTTAGCCTAAAATTAACCAAGTTCCTTACTAAAACTCAAGCAAGCCTTGCTAAGAGCATGTTAGTAAAAGCATATAGGTAGTTAGAAATATTGCATTATGTATTACTTGAAGTCGAACAATCCAAGGATACTTTTCCGGCGTTGAGATACATAACAAGAGATCATGGTTCTAACTTCCGCTACTGGTACAAAGCAGTTCATCAAGTAGGTGTAAAGCTAAATACCTACTTTCCTTATACTTTGGCTGGCCTACAATAGCGGAGGACACCCATATCGACCGCGTATCTAACCGTACTAAATTTGCCATGGGTAAAAACGTGGTTGAGGTTGAAAAAAAGCTCAAAAAAGTAGTACCTGCAGAATTTAAAGTCGATGTGCATCACTGACTAATTCTGCACGGCCGCTACACCTGCATCGCCAGAAAGCCACGTTGCGGTTCCTGCATTATCGAAGACTTATGTGAATTTAAAGACAAAACCGAATAATATTTTGAGTTTATTCAATTAATGCTTCTGCTGATTATATCCCTCAACAGGGTTTTAAGTTTTTTGGGCTAATGAAGAAAACTCCTTTACACCTTTCCTCCAATAGGCAAACGCGACAACTGTGGCTACCAACGCTAATACAGCTCCAAATTCATCAATGTAATAACTTGAGTTTTCGTTTGTAATGGTAATAGGCGTAAATACTTTTTGAATAAATATATTAGAAGCCCCATGATACATAACGGCTGTCCAGACACTGTCTGTTTTTAACCGAATATAAGCCATGATAGTTCCGCTAGAAATAATGAATAAGGTAAAGAAAAACAGTTGATAGTAAATCGATGTATCGTTATTCCCATACAAACCTAAAAAGATCAACGGCCAATGAAACGCAGACCAGAGTATGCCACTCACTAACACGACCCCAGTAAATGATGTGATTTTAGAAAGCTCAGTAACTAATAGCCCTCTCCATCCAATTTCTTCTCCTAAAATAGACGGAATTGACATTATGAAGCTGATACAGGCGACTAAAAAAAAATGAAAAAGAAATATGCTTAAATCATTCCATTCGCTTAAGTTATAGCTTTGCTTTTTGTCCGCTAAGAATTCACTGTTGTATAAGTCACCGCCCCCCAAAGACCAAATAAGTAAATAAGCTACTGACGTAATAGCAAAGGGTATCAGATAGCTTTTCCACTGTACTTTCCAACTCCCCCATTTCCAACCTAGCTCAGATAAGCTCTTCTTTCTAACTAAACAAGTTAAAATCGTAGCAGCTCCTACTGACAACATAAGGGGCGTTGCTTGCCCCATTCTATATATCAGCCAAAATCCTAGGAAGTAAAAAGCAATAACGAAGGCCAAAAATGTTGCGAGCGTGATATAAGTGTCTTTAGTAGAGTTCATATTAGGCTTTCTCCTCTTTTTTTAAAGCAACTCGTTGCTTATAGGATTGTAAGTGTTCAGGAAAACGCAAACCAAAAGATTTGTTTTGAAGTGCTGTTATGGCTGAATTCAGAACACTTTGAATATCTACACCTATTTCGTCAGACCGATTAAACCTGCGACAGCCGACAGCTCTTTAAGCCTCAACCAGCAATCTCCTATTACGCGATAAGCGTGCCCAGCCCGATCAAAAACCCCGATCAGTGATCAACCCTCCTGTGCGTAT
>Ga0208544_10001485_pt1 | contig 16121 bp, 11 predicted proteins | sample DEB08_DNA_9_FD_184526 | JGI IMG/M metagenome (GOLD analysis project Ga0208544, IMG submission 184526) | Aqueous microbial communities from the Delaware River and Bay under freshwater to marine salinity gradient to study organic matter... | ecosystem: Environmental > Aquatic > Marine > Coastal ... | reverse complement strand
AATGCAAGCCTAGAGCTCTCAGCCACGGCATTTGCATACTCGACGAAGACTACCTCAGCTGCCGACTCGTACAAGTCTGACTGGACCTTGGAGTCAAGGACGATCACGGTGGTGCCGGAGGTGCCAGCCGACCTGGTTTACGCATCCCCCTTATATGACAAGTTTGCTTCTTGTAGCACTACAGAGGTTCCTCCAAGCAGTTAGTCTTGCACATGTAGTGAGGTCCTGCCGAGCACCCTCACAGACAACATCTACCAAATTGGTGGCGCGGACCTGTCCTACACCTTCACTGACTTCACCCTCGCTAACACAGGATGCACTCCAAGCTTCTCATACACTTTTGTATGCTACTCTGATGTTGCTCTGACAACGGTAGTAGACTGTTCAGGCTTCGTGAGTCTCTCGGGACTCTAGTTCACCGCTTCGACGACTGACTTAAGTCTTGTGGGCGACTACTACATCGAAGTGACGGGCCAAGACGATAACGTGCTTCCTACGATCAACAAAGGCGAAGCTAGTTTCAAGCTGACAATCAGCAAAGACACTTACTGTGCCTCTGCCACGTTGAGTCACACTTCGCCGTCAAATCAGGTCTACATCCCTGAAACTGCTCAACTTGATCTACCTTTCACCTTCACGTTGACAGGAAGTGACCCACTCTGTGGATCAACGGTGACAAGTATGACCTCGAAATGTTACACCGCAGCAGACTACGCGACGGAGACCACGTGTCCATCCTTGTTCACCTTCGTGCACACAGCGACTGAGTACACGGGATCTTACGAAGTCTTCAAAAACTCGCAAGGTGACTTTGGGACCTACTATGTCAAAACCGAAGCCACTCTGTCGACTAGTCAAGTTGATAGCTTCGTCTTCGAGGTTCTTGTCTAGGACAAATGCGAGGTTGCAACCGTCACTGTTGGCACCAACCCTGGTGACCAAACCTACCCAGTCGCAGGTGCACAGCTGGACTACAGCTATGCTTGGAGCTTCTCGGATGGAACTTGCAGTCCCACGTACACGGACACCGTCGTCTGCTACACAGACAACACCTACGTGACGACTGCCACTTGCCCGACTTTCGTCACCAAGTCAGGCGAAACCTTCTCCGTCGTTTCAAGCGACGCAAACGATGGAGGTGAGTATTTCTACCGCGTCGCAACTTCGACTCAGTGGACCCAAACTGCCCAAATGGACTTCAGGGTGATCGTGACCGTTGATTGCTCAACCTAAGCAACTCTTTCGTCCACGAATCCTGGAGCATAGGCTTACCAAGTAGCGGAAGCCTCGCTCACTTACTCGTTCGATTTCAACATCGATATTGCTATATGTCAAGAGGCGCTGACGTACACCGTCTTGTGCTACACCGACAACACTTACACGACGACTGAGACATGTCCGAGTTTTGTTACCCTGGCAGGCAAAACCTTCACAGTCGTGTCAAGTGACTCGAATGTAGCAGGCAGCTACTTCTACGATGTATCTACCACGACAACCTTCGGTGTCTCTGAGTCTGTCCAGTACGAGCTCACAGTGACCGATGGGTGCGTTGCTTCCACCCTGTCGAACACGAATGCTGGCAATTAGTCTCTGACGACTAACACTGGCTCCTCTACGTGGTCCTTCAACTTTGAGCTCGACCTCGCTCACTGCTCTTACTTGCCCATCGCTTACGAAGTCACTTGCTACATCACCAATGCGAGATCCACGACGACAACGTGCCCCTCCTTCGTTACTCTTACTGGAAGCACCTTCACTGCTGAAACAAACTAGTAAGCGGATGTGGGGACGTACTACTACCGAGTGACGGGTACTACCACTTAAGGCCACTCCGACTCCTTCGATTACGACCTGTAAGTTTTGGATGGCTGCGCGACTGCGACTATCGTCCATGACCCTGTCGATGCTTACATCTACTACATCCAGGCAAACACAGGGTTTGAGGTCAGCTTTAACTGGAGGCTCAGCAACGCTGGCTGTGCAGCCACCTACACCACCTCACTAGTCTGCTTTTAAGACAACTCATTTGATCAAGGAAGCACATAAACTTGCGATTCCTGGTTTACTCTTTCAGCTTCGGGCGACGCGCTTGATGTCTTCAATGACAGTGGCAAAAGTGGCAGAATTGTCTACTATATGGAGGTTTCGACGACGGCAAGCACCGGTCAAACCGAAGTAGTACAGATCACAATTGAAATCGTGCGTTGCTAGGCAAAGGACTGGTCTGGCACTCCTCCTGCAGCCCAAGTTTACACAACTGGAGACACAGCGCTGACCTACAGTTTCAGCTTTGCGTCCACTGTCTCCTATTGTGGCGACAATGTAGTCTACACTGTCGAATGCTACGACTCAGGCTATGCGACCTTGGAAATTTGTCCAACATTCGTCACCCTCAGTGACACTACCTTCACTGTGTACACTGAAGACAGCGCCAACGCCCGTTTCTACTATTACAGAGTTATCGGCGCAGCTGACTCGTATTCAGACAATGTTCAATACTCGCTTGAAGTAATCGATAGATGTGTGACCGCTGCTACTACCACGGACCCCGTCCCGAATCAGACTTTGGCGCTTGGCGATGCTTCAGCAAGTTGGAGTCTGGTCTCTTCACTTTCGCTTGCTACCTGCAGCCCTACTTTCACCTACTCTGCATTGTGCTATGCTGACAACACTTACACAGGTACTCTAACCTGCCCCACATTCATTACGCTTACGACTGACACCTTCACTGGTTAGGTCACTGCAGAGAATCAGAACGGTTAGTACTTCTACCAAGTGACGACTACTCCGAGCATTGGCTTGCCAACCACGGTTAACTTCGAGGTCGACGCCTAGGCAGACTGTGCGAACGTGGGCATTTCGTCTACCAGTCCGGGAGACCAAACTTACCCTCTTAATAGTGCGGCCCTCTCCTACTCTTTCTCGTTTAGTTCAGATGTCGGAGTTTGTACTCCAACTTGGACTTACGATGTGACGTGCTACACGGACGTCTCCTACACAACCACCAAGACGTGCCCCACGTTTATCACTCAGCCAACAGAAACATCCTTCAGTGCGGTCTCGAGTGATATTGCTTATATCGGGGAACACTTCTACAAAGTCTAAGGAACAGCCGACACAGGCCAAGTTGACTCCTTCTAGTTCAAGGTGACTGTCACAGACGGATGTGCTGAAAACGGGGTGCTTTCGAATACCAACCCCGGAGATCAAACTTATGCGGCGTACCAGCCAGCGCATACTTGGAACACTGTCTTCGCCTTTGACATGACTCACTGTACAGGAACCTACACGTATGCCGACACATGCTACACCGACAACACTTACGTGACGACCACAACATGTCCTTCGCTTGTGACTCGGAGTGGCTCCTAGTTGAGTGCTCAGACCAACGACCACACCTAGGTGGGAGAGTACTTCTACGATACAGCGGCGACTTCCTCGTTCGGACAGACTGACTCTCTTCGCTTCAAGCTCACAGTCACCGATGGCTGTGCTGAAACGACTTTCGCTGGCGGCACCAACCCTGGAGCTGTCAGCATCGAGGTTGAAGACACTCCGTATTCCTATTCATTTGGCTTTGATTTTGGACTGGCTCACTGTTCCGCAGTCGTCATCACCTACGTCGAGACGTGCTTCACCGACAACACGTACGCCACCTCGACCACTTGCCCGACCTTCGTGAGTCGTACCGATACATCCTACACCGCGGATGCAACTTTGTTAGCAGAGTTGGGAACCTACTATTAGCAGGTCGACGGAACGGCAGCCACAGGATAAACCGCACAACTTCAGTTCAGTCTTGAAGTTACCGGAGGATGCTCATTAGTTCCGATTAGTTCCACTTACAATGACGGAGACCAGAATTACGGAGTCGACACGGCAGCGACCACGATCAGCTACACGTTCCAGTCCATAGAGGCCCAGTGCTCGCCCACCATTACCGAGACAATCGAGTGTTTCACATTTGGCAACTACGCGACAACTACCCCCTGTCCGAGTCTGTAGACCCAGCCTGCATCCTTCAGCATGCAATTCGAGAGCTCAAACATTGCCGACGTTGGTCAGTACTTCTACAAGGTTACTGGCACCGCAAACACTGGTCAAACCGTCGCCTTCCAGTTCACCCTCACTGTGAACTCTGGCTGCTCTCAGCTCTCCACGATCACTAACACGAACGCCGGCGATAAGACCTACATCGCCGCTGCTTCGACTCCTGCGATGACCTACGCCTTCGCCTTCAACATCGATGTCGTGCGCTGTCAAGAGACCCTCGCCTACACCGTCGTCTGCTACACGGACAACACGTACTTGACGACAGAGACCTGTCCCACCTTCGTGACGTTGGCTGGTGAAACGTTCTCCGTCGACACGGGCGACTTCAACGACGCGGGCAACTACTTCTACGATGTCTCCACCACGACGAGTTTCGGTTTGACCGACTCGTTCCAGTACGAACTGACCGTCACAGATGGCTGCTCGCTGTCCGCGATCTCGAACACCAATCCGGGCGACTAGGACTCAATTCTAAACAATCCAATCACGTGGAACCTAGACTTCTCTCTCGATGAAGCCCACTGCGGCGCCGTCGCCTTCACTTACACGACTGTGTGCTTCACAGATGCCACGTACTCGTCGATAGTCGCGTGTCCTTCTTTCGTGGTTCTTGCTGGAGAGACATTTACTTCGTCACCGACAGTCGTTGGCGATGTCGCCACTTTCTTCTTCAGGGTTTCAGCCTTGGCTGCGACTGGGCAGACCGACTCAGTCGATTTTAAGTTACTCGTCACGGAGAACTGCGGCACGGCAGGAATCACCTTAGTGTCGCCTGGAGATCAGACCTACGCCCTTGCAAGCACCACTTTGAATTTCAACTTGGTATACGGGGTCGACAACAGCAAGTGTTCCCCAACTTTCTCGTATGTGGAGACTTGCTACACAGACAACACTTACACAGTCGCTGAGACGTGTCCTTCCTTCATCACTAGTTCAGGAAACACTTTCAGCGTAGTATCGAGCGACTCCTAGTTCATCGGAGATCATTTCTACGAAATAGCGGCGACTGCCAGTTCCGGACAAGTCGACTCATCACTTTAGTTCAAGGTCACTGTCACAGACGGTTGTGCTGAGAACGGAGTGCTTTCGAACACCAACCCTGGAGATCAGACTTATGCGGCGTACCAGCCAGCGCATACTTGGAACACTGTCTTTGCCTTTGACATGGCTCACTGTACAGGAACCTACACGTATGCCGACACATGCTACATAGACAACACTTACGTGACGACTACAGCCTGTCCTTCGTTTGTCACTCGAACTGACTCCTAGTTGAGTGCTCAGACCAACGACCACAACAAAGTGGGAGAGTACTTCTACGACACAGCAGCGACTTCCTCGTTCGGCCAGACTGACTCTCTCCGCTTCAAGCTCACTGTCACTGATGGCTGTCCCGAAACAACCTTCTCGAGCACTAGTCCCGGAAACGTTGGCATCCTTGTCGACGAGCCCGCCAAGACGTATTCCTTTGCCTTTGCCTTGGACCTCGCCCATTGTTCCGCAGTCGTCATCAACTACGTGGAGACGTGCTTCACCGACAACACGTACGTCACCTCGACCGCTTGCCCGACCTTCGTGAGTCTCGTTGACACAACGTACACTGCTGACGCCACCCTGCTAGCCGAGATCGGAACGTACTATTACCAGATCGACGGAACGGCAGCCACAGGACAGACAGCGTAGATCCGGTTCGAGCTCGACGTCGCAGAAGGCTGCTCGACACCTGCTCTTGCCTACACTTATACCCACGGAGACCAAACCTATGGAGTCGACACGGCAGCGACTACGATCAGCTACACGTTCTAGTCAACAGCCGCTCAGTGCTCGCCCACCATTACCGAGACTATCGAGTGTTTCACCGATGGCACCTACGCGACAACCACCGCTTGTCCGAGTCTGCAGACCTAGGTTGTTGACTTCAGTATGAAATTCGAAAGCTCAAACATTGCCGATGTTGGCCAGTACTTCTACAGAGTCACTGGCACCGCAGACACTGGCCAAACTGTCGCCTTCCAATTCACCCTCTCCGTCGACTCTGGCTGCTCCCAGCTCTCCACGATCACCAACACAAACATAAGCGACAAGACCTACATCGCCGCTGCTTCGACTCCCGCGCTGACCTACTCCTTCGCCTTCAACATTGATGTTGTGCGCTGTCAAGAGACCCTCGCCTACATCGTTGTCTGCTACACGGACAACACGTACTTGACGACCGAGACCTGTCCTAGCTTCGTGACGTTGACTGACGAAACCTTCTCCGTCGACACGAGTGACTTCAACGACGCGGGCAACTATTTCTATGATGTAGCCACCACGACGAGTTTCGGCTTGACTGACTCGTTCCGGTACGAACTGACCGTCACAGATGGCTGCTCGCTCTCCGCGATCTCGAACACCAATCCAGGAGACCAGGACGCGATTCTGGGCAATCCAATCACGTGGAACCTAGACTTCTCCTTTGATGAAGCTCACTGCAGCGCCGTCACGTTCACCTACACGACTGTGTGCTTCATGGATGCCACGTACTCATCGACAGTCGCGTGTCCTCCTTTTGTGGTTCTTGTTGGAGAGACATTCACTGCCTCACCGACAATCGTTGGCGATGTCGGCACTTTCTTCTTCAGGGTTTCAGCCTTGGCTGCGACCGGGCAGACCGACTCAGTCGATTTTAAGTTACTCGTAACGGAGAACTGCGGGACGGCAGGAATCACCTTAGTGTCACTTGGAGATCAGACCTACGCCCTCGCGAGCACCACTTTGAATTTCAACTTGGTATACGGGGTCGACAACAGCAAGTGCTCCCCGACGTTCACGTATGTGGAGACTTGCTACACAGACAACTCTTACGCAGTCACCGAGACGTGTCCTTCCTTCATCACTCGTGCAGGCAACATTTTCAGCGTAGTATCGAGCGACTCCTAGTTCATCGGAGATCACTTCTACGAAATAGAGGCGACAGCTAGCACAGGGTAGGTCGACTCAACACTTCAGTTCAAGGTCACTGTCACGGACGGTTGTGCTGAGAACGGAGTTCTTTCGAGCACCAACCCTGGAGATCAGACTTATGCGGCGTACTAGCCAGCGCATACTTGGAACACTGTCTTCGCCTTTGACATGGCTCACTGTACAGGAACATACACATATGCCGACACGTGCTACACCGACGACACGTACTCGACGACCACAACCTGTCCTACGTTTGTGACTCGAAGTGGCTCGCAGTTGAGTGCTTAGACCAACGACCACACCAAAGTGGGAGAGTACTTCTACGGCACAGCGGCGACTTCCTCGTTTGGCCAGACTGACTCTCTTCAATTCAAGCTCACTGTCACTGATGGCTGCCCCGAAACAACCTTCTCGAGCACCAGTCCCGGAAACGTTGGCATCCTTGTCGACGAGCCCGCCGAGACGTATTCCTTTGCCTTTGCCTTGGACCTCGCCCATTGTTCCGCAGTCGTCATCACCTACGTGGAGACGTGCTTCACCGACAACACGTACGTCACCTCGACCACCTGCCCGAACTTCGTGAGTCTCGCGGACACAACATACACTGCTGACGCCACCCTGCCTGGAGAGATCGGAACCTATTATTACCAGGTCGACGGAACGGCAGCCACAGGACAGACAGCGTAGATACGGTTCGAGCTCGACGTCGCTGAAGGTTGCTCCACGCCTGCTCTTGCCTACACATACACCGAAGGAGACCAGACTTACGGTATCGAGACGGCAGCGACCTCGATCAGCTACACGTTCTAGTCAACAGCCGCTCAGTGCTCACCCACCATTACCGAGACTATCGAGTGTTTCACAGATGGCACCTACGCGACAACCACCGCTTGTCCGAGTCTGCAGACCTAGGTTGTTGACTTCAGTATGAAATTCGAAAGCTCAAACATTGCCGATGTTGGCCAGTACTTCTACAAGGTCACTGGCACCGCAGACACTGGCCAAACCGTCGCCTTCCAGTTCACCCTCACCGTCGACTCCGGCTGCTCCCAGCTTGCGACGATCACCAACTCGAACGCAGGCGACAAGACCTACATCGCCGCTGCTTCGACTCCCGCGCTGACCTATGCCTTCGCCTTCAACATTGACGTCGTGCGCTGTCAAGAGGCCCTCGCCTACACCGTGGTCTGCTACACGGACAACACCTACTTGGCGACTGAGACCTGTCCCACCTTCGTGACGTTGACTGGCGAAACATTCTCGGTAGACACGGGCGACTTCAACGACGCGGGCCACTATTTCTACGATGTAGCCATCACGACGAGTTTCGGTTTGACTGACTCGTTCCGGTACGAACTGACCGTCACAGATGGCTGCTCGCTGTCCGCGATCTCGAACACCAATCCGGGCGACCAGGACGCAATTCTGAACAGTCCAGTCTCATGGAACTTAGACTTCTCTCTCGATGAAGCCCACTGTGGTGCCGTCGCGTTCACTTACACGACTGTGTGCTTCACGGATGCCACGTACTCATCGACAGTCGCATGTCCTTCTTTTGTGGTCCTTGCTGGAGAGACATTCACTGCCTCACCTACAGTCGTTGGTGATGTCGGCACTTTCTTCTTCAGGGTTTCAGCCTTGGCTGCGACTGGGCAGACGGACTCAGTCGATTTTAAGTTGCTCGTCACGGAGAACTGCGGCACGGCGGGAATCACCTTAGTGTCACCTGGAGATCAGACCTACGCCATCGCGAGCACCACTTTGAATTTCAACTTGGTATACGGGGTCGACAATAGCAAGTGCTCCCCAACTTTCTCGTATGTGGAGACTTGTTACACAGATAACTCTTACGCAGTCACCGAGACGTGTTCTTCCTTCATCACACGTGCAGGGAATACCTTCAGTGTTGTAACAATCGATTCTTAGTTCATTGGAGAGCACTTCTACAAGATAGCAGTGACTGCCAGCACAGGGTAGGTCGACTCGTCGCTTTAGTTCAAGGTCACTGTCACAGACGGATGTGCAGAGAACGGGGTGCTTTCCAACACTAACCCTGGAGATCAGACTTATGCGGCATACCAGCCAACGCATACTTGGAACACAGTGTTCGCCTTTGACATGGCTCACTGCACAGGAACCTACTCGTATGCCAACACATGCTACACCGACAACACTTACACGACGACTACAACCTGTCCTTCGTTTGTGACTCGGAGTGGCTCGTAGTTGAGTGCTCAGACCGACGACCACACCAAGGTGGGAGAGTACTTCTACGACACAGCAGCGACTTCCTCGTTCGGCCAGACCGACTCTCTCCGCTTCAAGCTCACTGTCACTGATGGCTGTCCCTAAACAACCTTCTCGAGCACCAGTCCCGGAAACGTTGGCATCCTTGTCGACGAGTCCGCCGAGACGTATTCCTTTGCTTTTGCCTTGGATCTCGCCCACTGTTCCGCAGTCGTCATCACCTACGTGGAGACGTGCTTCACCGACAACACGTACGTCACTTCGACCGCTTGCCCGACCTTCGTGAGTCTCGCGGACACAACGTACACTGCTGACGCCACTGGACTTGGAGAGATCGGAACTTACTATTACCAGGTCGACGGAGCGGCAGCCACGGGACAGACAGCGTAGATACGGTTCGAGCTCGACGTCGCTGAAGGCTGCTCGACACCCGCTCTTGCCTACACTTACACTCACGGAGACTAGACTTACGGAGTCGACACGGCAGCGACCACGATCAGCTACACGTTCTAGTCTACAGCCGCCCAGTGCTCGCCCACCATTACCGAGGCAATCGAGTGTTTCACAGATGGCACCTATGCGAAATCTACCCCCTGTCCGATTCTGTAGACCTAGCCTGTTGACTTCAGTATGAAATTCGAAAGCTCAAACATTGCCGATGTTGGTCTGTACTTCTACAAAGTCACTGGCACCGCAGACACTGGCCAAACCGTCGCCTTCCAGTTCACCCTCACCGTAGACTCCGGCTGCTCCCACCTTGCGACTATCACCAACTCGAACGCAGGCGATAAGACCTACATCGCCGCTGCTTCGACTCCCGCGATGACCTACTCTTTCGCCTTCAACATTGATGTCGTGCGCTGTCAAGAGGCCCTCGCCTACACCGTCGTCTGCTACACGGACAACACCTACTCGACGTCAGAGACCTGTCCCACCTTCGTGACTTTGACTGCTGAAACCTTCTCGGTAGACACGGGCGACTTTAACGACGCGGGCAACTACTTCTACGATGTAGCCATCACGACGAGTTTCGGTTTGACTGACTCGTTCCGGTACGAACTGACCGTCACAGATGGCTGCTCGCTGTCCGCGATCTCGAACACCAATCCGGGCGACCAGAACGCAATTCTCAACAGTCCAGTCTCTTGGAACCTAGACTTCTCGCTAGATGAAGCTCACTGCAGCGCCGTCGCGTTCACTTACACGACTGTGTGCTTCACGGATGCCACGTACTCATCGACAGTCGCATGTCCTTCTTTTGTGGCCCTTGCAGGAGAGACATTCACTGCTTCACCGACAGTCGTTGGCGATGTCGGCACTTTCTTCTTCAGGGTATCGGCCTTGGCTGCAACTGGGCAGACCGACTCGGTCGATTTTAAGTTGCTCGTCACGGAGAACTGCGGCACGGCAGGAATCACCTTAGTGTCGCCTGGAGATCAGACCTACGCCCTTGCAAGCACCACCCTGAATTTCAACTTGGTATACGGCGTCGACAACAGCAATTGTTCCCCGACGTTCACGAATGCGGCGACTTGTTACACTGACAACACATACTCAGTCGCTGAGACGTGTCCTTCCTTCATCACTAGTTCAGGAAACACTTTCAGCGTAGTATCGAGCGACTCCTAGTTCATCGGAGATCACTTCTACGAAATAGAGGCGACTGCCAGTTCCGGACAAGTCGACTCATCACTTTAGTTCAAGGTCACTGTCACGGACGGTTGTGCTGAGAACGGGGTGCTTTCGAACACCAACCCCGGAGATCAGACATACTCAGCCTACTAGCCAGCGCATACTTGGAACACTGTGTTCGCCTTTGACATGGCTCACTGCGGAGGGACCTTCACTTACGTCGAGACTTGCTATACCGACAACACGTACTCGACGACCACAGCTTGCCCAACGTTTGTGACTCGGAGTGGCTCGCAGTTGAGTGTTGAGACCAACGACCACACCAATGCTGGAGTCTACTTCTTTGAGGTTTCCACTTCTAAATATGGACATACCGACACATTAAGTTTCAGTTTAAGTGTTACAGATGGCTGTGATGCGACAACTGTGTCAAGCACCAGCCCAGGAGATATAGGTATACTGTTAAACTAGGCAGCTTTCGACTTCAGCTTTGACTTCTCTATTGATTTAACTCACTGTACTTCCACCACCACTTGGACATACACTGAAACATGTTACACAGATGACACTTATTCAAAAACTGACCCATGTCCTAATTTTGTCACTCGAACTGATAAAACGTTTAGTGCCGCTGCCACCTAGAACAATTAAGAAGGTACCTACTTCTACCGAGTGGTTGGAACAGCGAGCACTGGTCAGAGCGATCAAGTCGAATTCAAGGTGGTCGTCTCTGATGGCTGTAATGCAGTTGACTTAACAAAAACAGTTCCTGCAGACCAAAGCTACGTCATCGAAGAAGCCTCTCTGACGTTCGACTTCGAGTTCGGAACAGAATTCGCCGAATGCTCGCCGACTTTCACCTACTCAGTGGTGTGCTACACCGACAACACGTACACAGTCGTTGTGGCATGCCCGTCATTCATTACTCGACCTAGTGACACTTCCTTCTCTGTGGAGTCGAGTGACATTGCTGACGTGGGAGACTACTTCTACGAAGTTGAAGCGACGGCAAGCTCAGGACAGGTCGACAAGCTCCAGTTCAAGGTGACTGTCACCGATGGCTGTGAGTTTACAACGCTGTCGATTGACTCGATCAGCAATCTCAAGAAGTTCAATTACCTGTTGACTGACCCCGCTCTTCAAGTGCCTGTCAATCTTGTCAGATCAATCGACCGCTGCACGCAGCCAGTTACCTGCTCCCTTGACTGCTTCACTGATAACGCCTACACAACCTCGCAAAGCTGCCCGACTATCTTGACGTACTCGGCCGCCGCAACCAAGTAGATTGAAGTGGAGTCAAGTGATTAGAATGATGTTGATACAGTGATCTACTCGGCTCTCACGTGCAGCTCTCCGACATTTGCGTCCATAGCCTCGGTGCAAATGGAATTCCATATTTATGACACCTGTGAAAAGCAGGGCATCGTAGCTGCGTCGTAGCTACCCGACGTTCGATTCACAGTCCTCCAGACACCCTTGCTCAAGGTGTAGTCACAGGCTAAAGCATTGAGACCACAAGTCTGCCCAACGACCTTCACGTACACGTGGAGTGTCTACAAGACAGAAGACTTGTTAGCGCCGATCCCGGGCATCGACTTCATCAGCTAGCCACTCGTCGTATCGCTTGATGATCCAAGCACCTTAAAGGTGTTCACGATCTCGGCGACTGATACGGGCTATTACTACATCTAAGTGACTGCGACGAATCAGTTCGGCTAAGTCATTACAGACGACTTCAAGTTGTCAATAGTGACGAGCACAGGTTTGACAGACCTTTCCGGTCCCTCGTTCACCGATGACCCCGAGCCTATCTTTGTAGTAGCGGGTCAGAGCAAGACCGTTGGATTGCCAGGTGTCGAAAGTGACACCGATGACGCAGAGATTGAAATAATCGTAAACATCGGCGGAGCTGCCTAGATCGTCTCCTACGACAAAAACGATCACACCCTGACTGTGCACAGCAATGGTCAAAGCGACGCCGGCACCTACGGCATCTTCATCACGCTTGTTGATGAGTACACGGGGTTGGAGACCAGATACGTGATCATGGTCACCATCGTTGCAGATGAGAGCGCTTCTGATTCGACGACCCCAGTTGACGAAGAAGAAGAGACCACTTTTGACCCGACCAAGGATATCAAAAACAAGAAGCCTCGTCAGCCGAAACCCGAGCCAATCGAAGAGAGCAGTGTCAATGTGTCCATCGCTTCAGTCGACCGCAAGGGTCTCATGATCCTGCTCTTCGAGAAACCTCTAATGACTTACAACAAAACGGCTGTTAACTCCGAAATCATGAACATTTGGCTGAATGACAAGAAGGGAATTAGCCGTGGAATCAATGATGAGATTGACATTAACCAGAGAAGACTTCAACGTGTACCCGAGGGCAACATGACAAAGTATGCATTCACGTGGGAAGCTCTGAACTAAACGGTGTCAGGCGAAGAACAGCTCAGAATCCAGCTGTACTTCGACAATCCTTTGGAGGTGTCAGCAGACACTCTTGACACTGTGAAGGTTGAATTTTTGGCGGATGACTTCTTTGTCGAAAAAGCAATGTTTAAAAGCGTGGTCACTGCAAACTACTAAATAGTCAAGAAAGTGCCACCTCAGTTTGGAGAGCTCGAATACCAGGAGATTCTGGAGAAGCTTTCAGCAAATACCAAAACCGCTATCATCGTCACTTCAGCGGTACTGCTTCTCCTCAGCTTCTTTGTCTTGCCCTTCTCGAGGCAGTACATCTGGGTTTACTTGAGCACCGTGTAGATATACGCTCACTTGGTCCTCGTGAACGGTGCTCTACTGCCCGCCAATGTCATGACTCTATTCACGGATCTGCTCGCGTTTGCTCGACTTGATTTCTTCAAGCAGAACGCGTCACTGGCTGAAACCTCGACAGATGAGGCTCTGAATGACAATTTGGAGGCTGCAGAGTACTTCAGCACTTCGATGACGGCCAACTTGATGCCAATCTTCTACGACTTGATCGCTTTCGGCGTCGTCGTTGTCGTCGTTAACATAATCTTCTTTGCACTGCAGAGAATTCAGCGATTCAAAAAGTGGTTCATCTATGCAAGAACCGTGCTTCCATTCCAGGGACTTCAAAAGTTGATCCATCTCGCATCATTCGAACTGTGGCTCACCCTACTTATCGCGTTCAAAGCACCTGAGCCACGAGTAGCCGGCCCTGTGATTGCACTAGTGTTCATCTTCGTGTACTGTGTGCTGATCACGGTTCTCTTGACTAAGTACAAGGAGAGCTTGTTGAACTCAAGGATGGTCGATTGGATGCTCGGCATTCACTATGATGAGCTTCGAGATGTCAGCGTTGCCCGCCTTCACCTCCTCGTGTTCTTCACTCGCCGCCTCTTGATCGCCCTCGTCTTGATCTGCTTGCAGTCCTACCCAACGCAACAACTGCAGCTCGTCATCGGAATCTCAATACTTCACGCCGCGTACTTGGGCTACATCCAGCCCTACGTGGACCGATTGAGAAACACTGTTGAGCTAACTGAAGAGTCGTTGATCGTGGCCATGACAGGAGTCTTGCTGCTGCTCCAGAGGAATGCTTCTTCGTTTGAATTCAGATTCTACGGCCTTGGCAACATGCTTGTTGGACTTGTGTTTGTTCATTTAGCGTTCCACTTTGTGCTCCAGATCTATATTTTGTACTTGACCTACAAGATCCACCAGCGATACAAGGTCTGGCGCGAGACTCTCGTAGTCCAAATCGACAGCTTCGGCCACTCCAAGTCGATTATGCTGAGAAATGTAGCGCCTGACTTTACGCAGGTGACCTCGTTCGAAAAGTGGGAAGCTTGCTTCGACTAACACTTCAAGGTTCCGCAAATCGAAAAGTCACTTGAAGAGTCTTAAGAAATCGCCGCTCGTTCTATGTCTGTCTCGATGTCGCAGCATCACGACAACGAAGCTCAGCACATGTTACGAGGAGGAGATTCGGGGAGTCAAGAAGACTAGGCACCGCTGAATAAGGTTGGTAGAATCGCGAAGCTTTCTGTTGTTTCCGAGGAGAACTCTTAGGACTGCTAGAGCGAGTTCGACATTTAAGTCGAGCGACTGTAGCTGCCCCGTGGAACTGTCTCTATCTTGAAGTCTATCGGCGAGAAGCCAGTTAATGTGCTTGTTACCGAGGTTAGCCAGACTGACAGGGCAAGGATCGAGCACCGGCGACCATCTCCAACCTTTGAGACGCTTGGCAAGCAGGGTTTGAAGCCAACAGTGACCCCGATTACTCACAGACCCAAGCCGTCAGGCGAGCTGCTTGATGCATCTGCCAACGATGTCAATTCTAACTAAAACTTCAACTCGCCCAGTGATGTTAATAGAGGTCAAGCTTACGCCGAAGATGAAAGTGATGTGAAAGATGTCCACGTCGCACAGCCTGTCAGCAGATTGCGCAAGGATATCCAGATCGGAGCTTTCACCAGCAATCGTAACAGTGACACCAAGGAGCATCCCCAGGCTACTGTCACGATCACGCCTTCAGAGCAAGTGCGAGTTAACGCGAAGATCACGGAGGAAGACTTATCGCCGAAGATAGTCTCTATCTCGTAGGCGTCCAACAACAACGAAGCGCTCGCTTCCAACAGTCATCAAGGCGATGACCTTGGCAGCTCTAAGAGGGCTGCGGAGTCTCGTTTTGCTTCCAACAAGAACGACTTCACAAGAGCCAGAAAGAGTGGTGACATGAGCGGCATTCATCTCAAGGTAGCGGATAAGAAGAACCGCCGTGCCGATAATGGCTTCGTGAACAACCAGCTCGACATGCTGGAGCCAGAGCCTACGCCGAAGATTCCTCCCTCTGTCTAGTCAAAGCACACTGTCGATAGTGAAGCTGTGATTATTAACAGGAAGCTCAGCAAGAATGGGGCGCCTCCACAAGTCAACAGGTCGATGTTGATCAGGAACACGACAAATGTGGAGAAGGCGACCAAGGTCAAGCTGCCTTCCAAGTCTAAGTACGCTGAGAAGCCCAACGCTGGGGACGGAAAAGACAAGGGCGGCACCGTGGAGCCGAAGACTGACAACTTCACACTTTCGTGAGCTTGACTACTCTACTCTACCTCCTCTCCGCCAAATTATCTCCCCGACGCCGACGGGCGTATCTCCGACGCCGTTAACGATAGTTCAAGTTACAAAATTATGTTATTCAATTAATGAAACAAATCTCTTATCCTTCCCTTCATGGGGTTTTGGGGTTTTGGGGTTTTGGGGTTTTGGGG
>Ga0208544_10001484_pt1 | contig 16121 bp, 19 predicted proteins | sample DEB08_DNA_9_FD_184526 | JGI IMG/M metagenome (GOLD analysis project Ga0208544, IMG submission 184526) | Aqueous microbial communities from the Delaware River and Bay under freshwater to marine salinity gradient to study organic matter... | ecosystem: Environmental > Aquatic > Marine > Coastal ... | reverse complement strand
CAACCACAACAACGACATCCCGCCGATCAATCTGGTCCTTCATTGATGGGTGGAATGCCACAATTTAATATGCAGGCGATGTACTAATGGCGGGAAGAAGAAAAAGAACAGTAGGGAGAAAGCCATCTTCAGTGGAAAGAGTCGAGCCTGTCTCAAGAGGAAGAGGGGCCGCTGTAGCACCTAAGTCTAGATATGCTGTTACTCGCGGACCTAATACTGCAAAGATCAAGGCAGCGGCTGACGCTAAAGCGGCTAAAGAAGCTAAAGCCGCGGCAGATAAGAAAGCTGCGGATAAGGCTGCTGCGGATAAGAAAGCTGCTGATAAGAAAGCTGCTGATAAGAAAGCTGCGGATAAGAAAGCTGCGGATAAGGCCGCGAAAGCGGCAGCAGATAAAAAGATTGCAAATGAAAGATTAAGGGAAGATAGAGAAGCTAACGATAGACGAGCGTCTAAAGAAGCTGAGAATAAAAGAATTGCTGAAGCAAAAAGAGTTGCAGAAGAAAAAAAGATTAAAGAAGCTGCAGATTTAAAAGCAGCAGCCGCTAAAGATGCTGCTGAAAAAGCAAAAATTAAAGCTGAAGAAGAAGCTGCAATTAAAGCCGCGAGAACAAAAGCTTTAGAAGTTGAGAGAGCTGCTGAAGCTAAAGCTGCTGCCGATAAAAAAGCACGCTTAGAAAAAGCTGCTGAAGCTAAAGCTGCTCGAGAAAAAGCTTTAAAAGAAGCTGAAGCTTTAAAAGAAGCTGAAGCTAAAAAAGCTGCTGAAGCTAAAGCGGCTAAAGAAAGAGCGGATGCTAGAGCTGCTAAAGAAGCAGCGGATAAAGCTGCTAAAGAGGCTAATCTGTCTAAAGCGGCTAAAGCAGCAGCAGATGCGAAAGCTGCGAAAGTTGCTGCAGATAAAAAGGCCGCAGATAAGATTGCTGCTGAGTTTGCAAGAGAAGAACGAGAATCTAATACGAGAAAAGTTCAAGAAGCTGAAGCAAAAGCAATAAGAGATGCAAAAGATCGAGCTGCAGCAAAAGCAATTGCAGACAAGAAGGCCGCAGATAAAGCTGCAGCAGATAAAGCGGCGGCGGAAGCAAAGGCGGCTAAAGAAAGAGCAGATGCTAGAGCTGCTAAAGAAGCAGCGGATAAAGCTGCTAAAGAGGCGAATAGGTCTAGAGCTGCTAAAGAAGCAGCATTAGCGAAGGAAGCCGCAGATAAAGCAGCGGCTGCAAAAGCGGCGGCAGATGCTAAAGCAGCAGCCGATGCAAAGAAAGCAGCAGATGCTAAGGCTGCAGAAGATAAACGTATAGCAGATGCTAAAGCAGCGGCTGATGCTAAAGCAGCGGAAAAACCATTTAGCCTTAATGACTTAACGCCTAAACAACTTAATTACACTAAAGCATTGATGAGTAATCTTGGTATTACAGATTTAAATGTCATGTATCAAGTTGCAAGAAATCAATTTGGAACTGGCGAAGAATTAGATTCTAACGCTATGAATCAAACCTTTGCTAGAAAAGACGGTAAAAGTTTATTAAGTGCAATTGGAGAAGTTGGTAAATTCCAAGATTATTCGCCTGAAGTTAAAACAGTAAACTTTACCCCTGATCAACTGGTTGACAAATACAACAATTCTCGAGGTGCTCAAGACTTTAAACTAACCTCAAGCTACGATCCTAAGACTAACACCTTTATTGAAGATGTAAGCGCTTTTGGTTTTGAAGGAGATGCGGCTACTAAAACCTATACTCCTGAAGAATTTATAGCAAAGCTTGGGTACAAAGGGGATGATTACAATCAATTTAATTTTTCTCGACCACAACAACAAGACCCAGCGCCTACTGCGCCAAATATTCCAGTTTTAACCGAAGGTCCTGAGTTACAAGAAGCGCCTACAGGCTCTATGGAGCGAACAAGAGTTGTAGATCCTGTAGGGTCTGTTGGTAATTCAGACCCAGAGCCCACACCTCCTGATACGCCTGTTTCTTCGACTGATGATGATTCTAAACTCCCAAGTTACTTCTTTGGGGTTGAATACGATCCTGATCCAAAACTAAATGCTTTGTATAACTCTTTGTCTTCTACAATACAACAGAGCGCTGGTATTCGGGCTCTTACCCAAGAAGAAGCAGCACAACAATCTAAAGAAGTTAAAGACTTAGAGCAGCAAATTATTGCTGCTGGCGGACAGCCTTACAAGTATTTTACAAACTTACCTTTTGGAGGATTTAGGGGAGAAGGTCCTGATCCAACAAGAGGTGAATACGATCCAATGACAGGTCGTTATACCGATAAGGATGATCAAACTTCAGGTCTTGATGATTTGTTTTCCAATATTCCATCTCCAGGACCTGCACCCACGCCTCCTGATATGCCTGGAGACATGCTGATCCCAGGCGGAGGCATTGATACTACTTCTGGCCTTGGTTCTAATCCAAAAGGATATGAAGATCTTAAAACTGCACCTCCAGGTTTTACGCATTCTGGAGGACCTTCAACGATGGCTTTGGTTTCTTTCTACAACCCTACAACGGGTGAAGAATGGACGGCGTCAAGCGGAGGATGGAGTCCTGCACCGGGTTGGGTTCAAGGAAGCAAACCCGCAGATTGGAAACCGCCAACAAGTGCAGACCCCGCGCCTACACTGCCAGATATGCCAGTGCAGCCTGCGCCAGAGCCATTGCCCGAATCACCGGCTCCTAAGCCTCCTACCTTTATTGACATGGATCCGCTTAAGGGTATGCGAGATCAGTTTGTTCCAAGAAACATTCTTGGCCAATCTTATGATCCGCAGGTTCGAGAAGACTTTGCTAAGAAGATGCAGTCTGGCGCAAACATAACAAGCACGCCAAGCTATCAAATGCCGACATCGCCAATACCGCAAACTCAGTTTGGCGGGTATGGACAACCAATGCCGATGTCTCCGCTGGCACCTTATGCAGGACTTGGCGCCGCACCGCTTCGACCGACTGACTACAATGAGCCATACAATGAGCCATACGATGAAGACGCGCTTCCAGGCGGTCCATCAGGGCCAAGTAATGGGGGCGGTGTGACTTAATGGACGCAGTCGCATTAGCATCATACATATTTAAGAAACTTCAAAAGCTTGAAGAAGGTCATGTGCAGTTCTTGACCGGTGGCAACATAAAGACAATGGAGGACTACAAATTCGTGATGGGTGAATTATCGATGCTTCGCACCCTTCGCGCTGAACTGAAAGAAGCGTTGCAATTTGAAGGAGACCCCGATGAGTAATCTGTCAGCAGATACTCTCGCTAAATCGTCATTAACTGACGCATATGTGAGTAGTCAAGAGCGTGTTCTAAATCCAGAACTTCTGGATAAAACACTACTGGAAAGAATGCCCAACCCCACAGGTTGGCGACTTCTTGTTTTACCTTATAAAGGCAAAGGCGTAACTGACGGTGGTATTGTTTTAACCAAACAAACCATGGATAAGGAAGGTCTGGCGACTGTTGTTGCCTATGTCTTAAAAGTAGGCCCACTAGCCTACCAAGATGCTGATAAGTTTAATGGCATGCCTTGGTGTGAGGAAGGTCAATGGGTGTTAATAGGTCGATACTCAGGAGCTAGATTCTCTTTAGAGGATGATTCTGAAGTTCGAATTATTAATGATGATGAAGTGATTGGGACCATTATGGATCCCGATGACATCAAGTCCGCAACTTGAGGTGAAACATGTCAGAACAAACGTTAAGCGAAGCTTTATCTGATATCGACGTTGATTTAAATATTAGCGATAAAGATATAGAAAGCGCAGCAGTACCAGAGTATGCAAGAAAATCTAACGATGAAGTTCAAGAAGAATCTACTTATGTAGAGCTTTCTGATGAAGAACTTGCCGAAATATCTCCTGCTACAGAAGATGTAGTAGAAGAAGATTTCGATTATGAGGAAGATGATGGCGCAGAATCTGAAGCTGACCGAAAGGTAAGAAGTGCTCAGGACCGAATTAACAAGGCTGTTAAGCAGGCGAAAGAGTTTCAACGTCGAGAACTGCAAGCGATTCAATACGCGAAGCAATTGCAAGATCAGAACAGAGAGCTTTCAAACAAGTATAAACAAACCAGCGTTAATTCAGCGGCCCAAAATCTACAGATACAAGAAAGTTATTCTAAAGAGTTTCAAGGCAGGATTGAGGCGCAAGCTGATTCTGCTAAAAGAAACCTTCAGAAAGCTTACGAATCTGGAGATCCCGAAGCTATGGCAGAAGCTCAACAGCTTATTGCCAGAACCGAAGCTGACAGAAGTTCTTTAGCTCAATACAAGCGCGAGCTTGCAAAGTATAAAGAAGACTATCAGCAGTGGGCTTCTAGGCAGCAGGAATCTGAACTTGAATATCAAATTCCAAATGACTATGTCCAAGAAGAGCCTCAATATCTTGAGCCTTCAGAGAGCGCACAAGAGTGGGCTGCTAAGAATGAGTGGTTTGGAACTGACAGGGTTATGACTAATGTAGCCTTTGCTGTGCATGATGAGCTTGTCCGATCAGGAATTGACTTGGAGTCACAAGAGTACTATTCTGAAATTAATCGCAGAATTCGACAGGAACTACCTCACAAGTTTCAGAATGAACGACCCGCAGGAAACGCTAATAAACCCGTCCAAACCGTTGTTTCCGGTACGCGCATAAAAGGAAGTGGACGCAATCAAAATGACCGTAGGATTGAATTGTCACCTAGCGAGCAACAGCTTGCCAAAAAACTAGGTGTTCCATTCAAAGAATATGCTAAACAAAAAATGAGGTTGGAAAGATCATGAGCGAAGACATAAAAGAAAAAGGCGGATCTGGAATGAAAAGGACTCCACGGAGTTCTGATACTAGGGATGCTTTACAAGCTCGGAGGCCATGGACGCCACCTCAAATCTTAGAAACACCCGAACCTCCTCCAGGGATGAAGTATCGATGGCTGAGAACGCACATTCGAGGCGAGGATGATAAGACTAATGTTCACATGCGATTGCGAGAAGGCTACGAAGTAGTCAGTCCGGCTGAAGTTGCAGGCTATGATTTGCCTATGAATGAAAGCGGATCTCAAGCAGGAAGTGTTGGCGTTGGTGGTTTGATGCTTGCAAAAATCCCAGAAGAAACAGCAAATGAGCGGAATGCTTACTTTCAAAATAAAACTGAAAACCAAATGAGCGCGGTTGACAATAATTTGATGAAAGACGAACATCCCTCAATGCCTTTTTCTAATGAAAGGAAGAGTAAGGTAACCTTTGGCGGTTCTAGGAAATAGAACCATTTTTGATTGTGTTTAAGGAGAACTAAAATGGCGAATAAAGACGCCCCATTTGGCCTCCGGTATGTTCGTAATATTCAGGGGAATTACAATTCTTCTGGTCAGTCTCGTTATAGAATAACGACTGCTGATGCGACTAACACTACTAAGATCTACGCGGGTGACATTGTTACTCAAACTACATCTGGTATTGTTACTCGAATTGCGCGTGCAGACGGCGGTTCAGCAACTTCCGACATTATTGTCGGTGTATTTAACGGTTGTTTCTACACAGATCCTACGACCAGCACTCCTACTTGGAGTAACTATTGGCCTGGAAATGCAGCGACTGATGCAATTGCTTTTATTTTCGATCATCCTATGGATGTTTTTGAAATTCAAGCAGACGCAGCATTCCCGATTGCAGATCTGTGGGGTAATTTCGACCTTGTTGATAACTCTGGTACTGGTAGCACAGCTTCAGGACTCTCTTATGTAGAGCTTGATGTTTCTACCGGCGCTACAACAGCGACATTACCGTTCAAAGCCCTGGATATTTCTGGTGACCCAGACAATTCAGATGTAGGTTCAGCCAATACTAACGTGCTTGTCACCATTCAGAATCATCTGTTTGGCCAAAAGCAAGTTGGTTTAGCTTAAGGAGTTAATATATGGCTATTTCAAGAGCCCAATTAGCCAAAGAGCTAGAGCCTGGCCTCAATGCTTTATTTGGTATGGAATACGCTCGTTATGATAACGAGCATGATGAAATCTATGAAACAGAATCTTCTGATCGTGCATTCGAAGAAGAAGTTTTGATCGTAGGTTTTGGTGACGCAAAAGTTAAGACTGAAGGTCAAGGCGTATCTTTTGATAACGCTTCTGAAGGCTTTACTGCTCGTTACACCCACGAAACCGTGGCATTGGCATTTGCTTTGACAGAAGAAGCTGTCGAAGACAATCTCTATGACCGACTCGGCGCACGTTATACGAAGGCTTTGGCCCGTAGTATGGCTCACACCAAGCAGGTTAAAGCTGCTAATGTCCTAAACAATGCGTTTAATGCTAACTTTGCTGGTGGTGATGGCCAACCTTTGGTCAGCACAGCACACCCGCTTGCTTATGGCGGTACTCTTGCGAATCGGGCAACTACTATGTCCGACTTGAACGAGACTTCGCTTGAAAACGCACTGATCACTATGTCAACTTTTGTTGATGATCGAAACATGATCTTGGCTCTTCAGGGAACCAAGCTGATTGTTCCGCCTCAGCTTCAGTTCGTAGTTGATCGTTTGCTCGAGACTCCTGGACGAGTAGGCACAGCAGACAATGACATCAACGCCGTCAAGAATATGGGTATGCTTCCGCAAGGTTATGCAATCAACCATTTCTTGTCAGACACTGATGCATGGTTCTTGCTGAGTGACTGCCCAGATGGGTTTAAGCACTTTGAAAGAAGCCCGATTTCTACTTCTATGGAAGGCGATTTCGATACCGGCAATGTTCGCTATAAGGCTCGAGCTCGTTACAGCTTTGGCTACAGCAACCCTCGCTGTGTATTTGGTTCACAAGGCGCTTAATGTTTCATGTGAAACAAAGGGAAAGGTGGTCAAACGACCACCTTTTTTTTATCTTAAATTTGATCTAGACTGTATGAACTGAGACAAATTAGTTTTAGCGACCGACTCAGCGGACGTTACGAAGACGCTAAAACGAATCCTTTCGTAAGAGGTGAATACCATGGCACAAACTACTTTTTCTGGTCCCGTCAAGTCTTTAGCTGGCTTTATCACTGCCGGTGTAAACAGCAGTGTTAGCTTATCTGCGGACACAACCCTAACGGTTGCGACTCATGCCGGTAAAATTATTATGCTGAACGATGCTGATGGCAAGTTTACTTTGCCCTCTATTTCTTCAGCCACTCCTAATGATCCTACTTCTCCCGATCAAGCAAACAACATCGGCGCTTCGTTTTTCTTTTATGTAGAAACCGCAGCAACCGACCTTGATATCTTGACTGACGGCACTGACAAGTTTGTTGGCGCGGCAATGGTTGCCGTAGATGATGGCGCTAAAAAAGCGTTTATTCCAGCAGCCTCTAACGATGTCATCACCTTGAATGGCTCAACTAAGGGCGGACTTGTCGGCAGTGTTGTTAAAATTACTGCTATTGACGCTGCAACGTACTTAGTTCATGACTCTTTATTGCTAGGTTCAGGAACGATTGTTACTCCTTTTGCTGATGCTTAATCAATTAATTTAGGAGAATAACAATGGCTGATGCAGTAACTTCGCAAACCATTCAGGACGGTGACCGCAAAGCCGTCCTAAAGTTTACCAATGTCAGTGATGGAACTGGTGAGTCAAACGTAGTCAAGGTTGATGTTTCTGCTTTGGGTACAAACTCATCTGGAAAAGCCTGTACTAAAGTAACTGTTACGCAAATTTGGTGGCAGTGTGTTGGGATGGGAGTAGAGTTGTTATGCGATGCAACGGCAAATACTCTAATCATCGGGCTATCTCCTGACAGCAATGGTTACCACGATTACACGCCGTTTACTGGCATACCAAACAATGCTGGCAGCGGTGTGACAGGTGACATTTTGTTTACAACAATAGGCGCAAGTGCCGGTGATACATACACTGTCATTCTTGATCTGATAAAGGAATATTAATGACAACTTCTGGGACCAGAGATTTTGAGCCAGATGTCGCGGAATACATAGAAGAAGCGTTTGAGCGCTGCGGTCTAGAGTTTCGCACGGGTTATGACGGGATTACCGCAAGGCGATCCCTGAATCTCTTGCTGGCTGACTGGGCCAACCGTGGGTTAAATCAGTGGACGATACAGAATACGTCTACAACGTTAACTCAAGGCGCAGAGTTTATTGAGCTTACAGGCTCTACAATAGACGTTTTAGATGTTGTTATTAGAAGAACCGAAGGTGGGGAAACAACCGATATACAGATGGCTCAAGTTAGTCGATCTGCCTATTGGAATATTCCTAACAAGAATACTCAGTCAAGACCAAGCCAATGGTTCCTGGACAAGCTCATAACGCCAAAGCTTTACATTTGGCCTGCTTCTGAAAACAACACGGATCAATTGATCATTAATCGATTAGTTCGAATTGAAGATGCAGATGCAAGCGCCAACACAATGCAAATGCCGTTTAGGTTTTATCCTTGCTTGGCTGCTGGATTGTCTTACTATATTGCTTTAAAGAAAGCGCCAGATAGAGTACAAATGCTTAAGGCTTTTTATGAAGAAGAGTTCGCAAGAGCTGCTGATCAAGATGAAAGTAGAGCTTCCTTATTTGTTGCGCCAAGTTTAAGAAGTTATAGGAGAGCGTAATGGCGTACGCTTCTGGGAAGTATGCCATTGCGATATGTGACAGATGTGGGTTTAGGTATAAGAACACACAGCTTCGCAGAGAATGGACAGGATTTAGGGTTTGCAGTGAATGCTATGAGCCTAAAGAGCCTCAGTTAGAGCCTCTTCCTCATGTATCTGATGCTCAAGCCTTAAGAAATCCAAGACCTCAGTCTGACTTTACGTCAGGATCTGGGGTGGTTAGGACTATAGATCCTAATCAGATGATTACAACGACAGGAGATTCTATCGGGTCAGAGTTTGATGGCTTGGCAGGAACTGGGGAAGTAGGCACTGTAACAGTGGTGACAGGATGAGCTTTACATACGCAAGTTTAAAAACAGCAGTAGAAAACTATTGCGAAACGGCAGAAACTACGTTTATTGATAATCTTCCTGTCTTCATTCAAGAAGCTGAAGAAAGAATATTAAAGAACGTAGAGCTTCCTGTTTTTAGAAAAAACGTTGACGGAACATCTTCTGCTAACAACACTTATCTTTCAGCGCCAACAGACTTTTTAGCGCCGTACAGCCTTGCAGTTGTTTCAGGTAACGTTTACACATACCTTCTCTTTAAGCATGTATCATTTATAAGAGACTATACGCCCAATCCAACGACGACTGGGCTCCCTAAATATTACGCATTGTTTGATGACACAAGCTTTATCTTGGCACCTACGCCAGATGCAAATTATGAGTTTGAATTGCATTACAAGTATCGGCCTGTTTCATTAACGGCTGGTGCAGATTCTGGAACAACATGGCTTTCCACAAACGCTCCAGACGCTCTTTTTTATGGAACGCTTGTTGAAGCTGCAACTTTCTTAAAAGTTCCGGAAGAAGTTGGTGGCTATGAGCAGAGATTCCAAATGGGTCTTGACGGACTAAGAAGGCTTGGTGCTGGATATGGTTCAAGGGATGAATATAGGTATGATATTTCGAGGGGTTAATCTTGTTTAGTGTAGAAGTCTCAGCAACACCAGGTTCGGTAAACGTTCAAACCACAAGTAATCGTGGCATGAATTCAGAAGAGATTGCTTTAAACGCTGTAGAGAAGATAATTAGCATTAGCGATACAGCAGACCCTGTGATTAAAGCTCAGGCTGAAGCGTTTAAAGAGCGTATGTACTGGGTTATTGTCGCCGCTTGCGATCAATCAATAAAGAGCGACAGAACAACTTTGTATAATATTTTTAAATCAAACGGCCATGATAATGTGGCTGAAATTTTGAGGACTTTATAATGGCAATTACTCAAGCAATGACCACTTCGTTTAAGCAAGAGATTCTTCAGGGAATTCATAATTTTACAAGCGGATCTGGCGGCGGAACAACAACCACAACTGGCAGCGGAAACGTTTTCAAGATTGCTTTGTATACATCTAGTGCAAGTTTAAGCGCAACAACTACAGCGTACTCTACGAGTAATGAAGTATCAGGGACTAATTACACCGCAGGTGGAAACACCTTGACTAATGTTACCCCTACTACATCTTCGACTACGGCGCTTACAGACTTTGCAGATACAACGTGGTCAAGTAGCACCATTACAGCGAGGGGCGCACTAATTTATAACTCCTCTACAACCGCAGGCACGGCAGATAGAGCTATAGTTGTTCTTGATTTTGGTGCAGACAAGACATCAACGTCAGGAGATTTTACAATTCAATTTCCTGCGGCTGGAGCAAGTACTGCAATAATTAGGATTGCATAGGACTAACATGTGGCAGATGTCATTGTTGCGTTTCAAGGCTGGAATAGCTCAACACAGGGTTGGGGCGAAGGCGCTTGGGGCGAAAATATTGCAGTTCCAGGAGCCGTTACAGCAGTTGGCTCGGTTACGGTTACAGCCGATGCAAACGTATCGGTTACTGGACTTTCAGCAACTTCCTCGACTAATGACGTATCAGTTACCGCTGATGCAAACGTATCGGTTACTGGGCTTTCGGCTACGGGATCTGTTGGATCCGTTACGGTTACGGCTGATGCGAATATCTCGGTCACAGGCGTTTCCGGGACAGGAGCTGTTGGATCCGTTACGGTTACGGCTGACGCTATTGTTTCAGTTGACGGAGTCTCCGCTACAAGCGCAGTTGGTTCGGTTACGGTTACAGCTTCAGCGGTTACAATTCCGACAGGATTATCGGCAACTGGATCGGTCGGAACTGTTACAACTCGAACAAGCAACGTCTTCCCTGTCACGGGTGTTTCTGCAACGGGTGCAGTCGGGGATATTAGCTTTGTTGGTAATGTCGTTATTGAACCTTTTGGACTTAGTGCTCAAGGTCAAGTTGGCCAAGCCTTGGTCTGGGGCAACATCATTCCTGGACAAGATGCAAATTGGCAGAACGTTGATGAATCTCAAACACCTGGCTGGTCAAGTATTGATGACAGTCAAACACCAAATTGGCAAGAGGTAGCTTAAATGGCAACTTACATAAATGACCTTCGATTAAAAGAAATTTCCACAGGGGACGAATCGGGAACTTGGGGAACTTCCACCAATACTAACCTTGAGTTAATCGGAGAGGCTTTAGGCTACGCGACTCAGCAGGTATTCGGTTCTGACGCAGACGCAACAACTACCGTTGCAGATGGTGCATCTGATCCTGCTCGGGCTATGTACTTTAAGATCACGTCAGCAGGAAGTTTGACTGCGACGAGAACCTGTACGATCGCGCCTAATACGGTATCTCGGGTCATGTTTATCGAGAACGCAACCACTGGTTCGCAGTCAATTGCTATCTCTCAAGGCTCAGGCGCGAACGTCACGATTGCCACCGGCAAGACAGCAGTCGTTTATTTGGATGGCGCAGGCTCTGGTGCCGCAGTTGTTGATGCGATGGCGGGTGTTGATCCCGGTGTGACCGATACGCTTACAGAAGTGCTTGTTGCGGGTAATACCACTGGCGGCACAGACATTTCTGTTACAAGCGGAGACAAGATAGTAACTGCATCTAACGACAATCTTGTTATAGAACCGGGCGGCACCGGTAATGTAAACATACTTACAGACACTGTAGCTATAACAGCGGCTGAAGGTGAATCAGCCAGTTTAATTTTGTCGGCTGATGAGTCTGATGACAATCCAGACATTTGGCGTGTAAGAAGCAACACGGACAACATGCTTACTATTGGTAATCAAATATCAGGTTCTGTTGTAGAGCACATTACGATTACGCCTAACGCAACAGTAGCTAACTCACTGGCATCTTTTGCTGGCAAATTAACTACAGCGGGTGTAATAACTGCTCCAAGCCTAGACATCTCAGGCGATATAGACGTAGACGGCACCTCAAACCTAGACATACTAGACGTAGATGGCGCAGCAAACTTTGCGGCAGACGTAACGCTTGCAACTGGAGCAGACTTAATTACCGCTTCAGCAGGAACAAGCAACTTACGCTTAGGTGTCAACGCAGGTAACAGCATTGAAAGCGGTGGTAATTATAATGTTGTCGTGGGTGATGAAGCTGGTACTGACATTACTACAGGTGATTATAATGTTGCAGTTGGTTTTGCCGCAGGTGACGCAACTACTACAGGCAGTGAGAATATATCTGTAGGCGGTTATGCTTTATCTGCGAATACAACAGGTGCTAATAACGTAGGCGTGGGTTCTGGTTCTTTACAATCAAATACAACCGCATCTAACAACACAGCGGTTGGCTATAACTCTTTAGGCGCAAACACCACAGGCACTGAAAACACAGCTATAGGCGAGAATGCTTTAGCCGCAAACACCACAGGCAGAGAAAACGATGCTTCTGGGCGTAAATCTTTGTTTACAAATACCACAGGTAGTTACAACTCTGCCTTTGGTGCAACTGCTTTAGCAACAAACACTACAGGTGTAAACAACACTGCACACGGCTATCGTGCGCTGTACTTAAGCACCACAGCGTCTAACAACACAGCCGTTGGTTATCAGTCTCTATACGCAAACACCACAGGTGGTGATAACGTGGCGGTGGGTAAAGGCGCATTAACAGCTAACACCACAGCATCTAACAATACAGCCTTGGGTCGCAGCTCACTAGAAGCCAACACAACAGGCGGATCAAATGTTGCCGTTGGTAGAGACGCATTAGGCGCAAATACCACAGCAAGTAACAACACAGCAGTGGGCTATAATTCATTAAACGCAAACACCACAGGCACATTAAACATCGCAGTTGGTGTTAGTGCTTTAGGAGCAAATACAACTGCATCAGATAATTCAGCTTTAGGTGTCAATGCTTTAGCTGCAAACACTACAGGTGGTAATAATACAGGATTAGGAAGAGGGGCTTTAGCAACAAATACAACAGCATCAAACAATACAGCAGTTGGTTATTTTGCCTTATTATCAAACACCACAGGTACAGGAAACGTAGCTGTAGGCTCGGGTGTTTTAGACGCTAATACTGACGGAGATTACAACGTAGCAGTTGGTAATGGTGCTTTAGGCTCTGAGACAAGAGTTAACTTTAGTACAGGTATAGGGCATGGTGCGCTTAATAGCCAAAACACCACTAATGATACTGATATGTACAATACAGCGGTTGGATATTTGGCAGGTACATTAGTAACCACAGGCATTCAAAATACGCTCATTGGTGGTCTTGCGGGGGATGCTCTTACTGATGCTGATTACAATGTTGCAGTTGGTTATGCAGCACTTACTACAGACACCCTTGGCAGTCGCTCTGTTGCTATTGGTTATGAGGCGTTAGAGAACCAAAATTTTACCTCAGCAACAAATTCCTACAATGCGGCGATGGGTTATAACGCTGGTAAAAACGTAACCACAGCAACAGGCGTAACCTTAATTGGAGGCTTGGCGGGTGATGCGATTACTACAGGCGCTAATAATGTCGCAGTGGGTAATTATGCTTTAAGTGGTACAACTACAGGTGCTCAAAACACAGCGGTAGGTACACAAGCATTATTAAACAACACTACAGCAAATGATAATACTGCTGTGGGAATGAACGCTTTATTCGCAAACACCACAGGTACTTTTAATGTTGCAGTAGGTTCAACATCACTAGATGCAAATACTACAGGTTCTAATAACAACGCTTATGGTTATGGAGCTTCAGGTGCCAACACTACAGGCGCACATAATAATTCTTTTGGTACATTAGCTTTAGCTGCTTGTACAACTGGTGGCTATAACGTAGCTATGGGTAGTAATGCTTTAGCTGGTACTACTACAGGTGTCCAAAATGTAGGTCTTGGACATGGTGCTTTAGCAGCAAACACTACAGCATCTAACAACACTGCTGTTGGTTTTGAGACTTTGAAGTCAAACACTACTGGCACAAATAACACGGCGCTAGGAAGTGAGGCGTTAGAACTTAACACTACAGGCATTCAAAACACCGCCGTGGGTGCTCTATCTTTAGACGCTAATACCACAGCGTCTTACAACACTGGCTTTGGTTTTGGAACTTTAAGCGCAAACACCACAGGCGCTTCTAATGTTGCGGTGGGTAATAATGCAGGAACCGCAGTAACCACAGGCATTCGTAACACCCTCATTGGTGATCTTGCAGGGGATGCACTAACAGACGCTGATTACAATGTTGCACTAGGACAACAAGCAATAACTTCAGATACTTTAGGTAGTTATACTACAGCTATTGGTTATGGTGCTTTAAACGATCAAAACTTTACAAGCGCAACAAATACTTACAACACCGCTGTTGGTGCTTTAGCAGGTGGAGCAGTAACCACAGGTGTAAACAACACATTCGTGGGTGGTCTTGCAGGTGATGCTACTGATGATGGTGATAACAATACGGCTATGGGATGGGCCGCATTATCTTCAAATTGTGGTGATGCCAATACTGGTATTGGTTTTGGTGCGTTAAATGAGTGTACTGGTGCAGATAATACTGCTCTTGGAGCTACTGCGGGAAATAGGATAACCAGTGGTACTAACAATATGATGTTAGGACATGACTCAGGAGAAACTGGAAGCCCCGGCGGCAACATGACTTCGCAAGACAATAGGATAGTTTTAGGCGATGAAAATATTACTAATGCTTACATACAGGTAGATTGGACAGTATCCTCTGATGCGCGAGACAAAACAGACTTCACAGCCCTAGACCTTGGCTTAGACTTTGTAAAAGCTCTAGCACCTGTTACCTACAAGTGGGACAAGCGTAGCAAGTATGGCGATAAGTCTGCTGAAGACTACGATCTTAACGCACAGACCCCAGACGGAACTCACAAAGAAGATTGGTTGGACATTGGCTTTAAAGCGCAAGAAGTTGAAGCCCTTGAAATTGCCGCAGGGTACACAAAAGAAAACAAAACTAACCTAGTCTCTAGCCACACAGATGACGGTAAGCAGATGGGTCTACAGTACAGCAAGTTTGTACCAATCCTTGTCAAAGCTATCCAAGAGCAACAAGCTCTGATTGAATCATTAACCGCCCGTATTGAGGCACTAGAATCTTAAAAGGAGATAAACAATGGAAGACCGAACAGCAGAACAACTAGCACAAGACTACTCAGCAATGGGTGACAGTGTAGCTCTTATCAACGCGATTATCGCAGGCGACTCTATGGCAGAAGATTCTGCCGAAGACCGTCAAGACTGTGTTGACCGCAACACTCAGCACCTTGAGCTTATGGTTGCTAAAGAAGATTGGGGTAGTGAAGACATGACCGCTGCTAATGCTGCTATCAGCTCAGGTAATGGCTACACCGCGTCTTAGAAGGAAGCCTTGGTAATGATTGCAGAGCTTGTCGCTTTCAATGCTGCTTTTGGAGTAGTCAAGCAGCTCATTGGAAACGGCAAGGACTTGCACGATTGTTTCGGCCAGATAGGCCAGATGGTCAATGCTAAAGAAGATCTAAAGGCTAGGCAACAAAAGAACAAGAAGTCTTTATTTAGCAGTGACATTGAAGAGTTTATGGCTCTTGAGCAAATAGCTAAGGCAGAGCAAGAGCTGCAAGATTTTATGCTATATCATGGTAGGGCTGGATTGTGGGACGACTTTATTGTGTTTCAAGCTAAGGCTCGCAAGGCGCGATTAGAGGCTAAGAATGCACACGCAAAGAAGATAAACCAGCGGATGCACTACGCAGGTCTTGCAGTTGGATGTATCTTGGTTGCTGTCGGGCTATACGCCTGCTTCACAATAATATATGCGGTTGTGAAGTAGGTATGGACGTACTAGACGCTATTGGGGCAATATGGCCCATCGCCTTGGGATTTGTAACCTTGGTTATCGTGCTTGCCAAGATGCACGCTGATATCGAGCAGATTAAGGAGAAGATCCGAATACTGTTTGAGCTGTGGAATAATCGAAATAAATAAACTAGGAGTAGGTATGAGTGAGCAGCAAGAGCAGCAACCCGTAATTCTGACCATCGACGATCAGGAGTATGACGTAAATGAACTTGGTAACGACACCAAAGTGCACTACGTCGAAGTGGTTAACCTGCGTAAACAGCTTGCTGATTTGCAGAATCAAATTGCGGCAGCACAGCAGCAAAGTATTAACTTACAGGTTGCATTAG
>Ga0208544_10001483_pt1 | contig 16126 bp, 23 predicted proteins | sample DEB08_DNA_9_FD_184526 | JGI IMG/M metagenome (GOLD analysis project Ga0208544, IMG submission 184526) | Aqueous microbial communities from the Delaware River and Bay under freshwater to marine salinity gradient to study organic matter... | ecosystem: Environmental > Aquatic > Marine > Coastal ... | reverse complement strand
TCTGCTTCTTCGTTGCCAGAGATAATTGTAGTCTCTCCACCAACACCAGTTATTGATATGTTTATAGCGCTTCTGCTGCCACCTGCTTTATCCTTCTCAAAATAACTAACAGGTAATAACCTATCCATACAGAGCTTCCAAGCCGCTGCTTGGTTCTTGTGATCATCGTCTAACGCTGCATTGAGAATGCTGTCTAACACCTTCCTACTCTTTGGCGATGCAAGCATTCTTGCTTTGTAGTCGTTAATAATAGCCGCATCACCCTTAGGTCTGCCCACGGCATTACGACTGCCCTTCTTGTTGGCTGACACTGCTTTCTTCTTTGGGCGGCCCACCCGCTTCGCGGGCTGACTGACACCTAGGTCTTCATTACTCAAGGTCTACTCCTTAGGTTATCTTAAGTATACTTAAGTATTCTTTATTTATTATCTTTAATGATTATCTATAAAGAACATTCTTAAAGGAGTCTTAAGTATACTTAAGGCGCTTGGTTGCCTTTTTCTTAGTCTTTGTTATACTATATATTATAGCATATTTTTAAGCAAAAGTCAAGCTTTATTTGTGACTATTGTCATTACTTTTTGATATACACAATTGTCCCTTTATTCACTGGTGTCATACTTAAGGGCCGACCTGTGTTTTCTCATGTATTTCAATGACTTACGTATACTTGTGTATACATGCCCTTTTAGTCTAATTTACTACTTTTTTGTATACCGGAGGGTACACCAGATAATCACCAGTAGCCACGGGCCCCCCCGTCCCAAGTTATCCACAGGTTTTACACATGTTATCCACAGCGCACCAAGGTAGTGCATAAGTTATCCACAGGTTATCCACAGGCTGCACAGTTGGCACAGGTATTGCATGAGTTGACACAGGGCCAGTGTGTGTATGCTAGTGGATACCTTAGGACTAACACAGGACTAACACAGGACTAACACAGGACTAACACAGGACTAACACAGGACTAACACAGGACTAACACAGCTGACAATGTTGGCATGGTTATTGCTACGCGCACACGCGCATATATAAAGGTATATACAAGCTTACTAATGGTTATATGCTTATTCTTTATTGATATAAAAATATATACAAAACTGTTGCAATGGCTCACAACAAGAGTAAACTGGCTACATAAACAAACAACGAGGCACAGACAATGCAAACAGACGACATGATCATCATCATCCTTGAAGTGCTCACACTGGCAACGTGGGCGTTATTCAAAACAACGGGAGTATTTTAAAATGACTAGATTAATGAGCAAGCGCGACGTACAGGCAACATTAAAGCACATCAAATCAATGGGCTATACCGTTGAGGGTAAAAAGGGTAGCTACAAGGTATTGGACGGTGACGTTGTAGTATTCCAAGCAATGCCGCACAGTAGCAGTGGGCCTTCACTGGTCACTTTCAACGATGAATATTTTGGATAGTTGTTTTATCGTGCCCATTGGTATACAGTGGGCATCATTAAACCAACACAACAACAAAGGGTACGACACGATGATCAAACTCTCTAAAGCAAACAAAATGCCTTGCAAGTCTTGGTCACTACAGGCAATCGACACTTGCCCAGCGTCAAAGGATAGCAATGGCGATCTCGTTCCAGCTTGTCAAGGTTGCTATGCCACGACAGGCAACTATCGGTTTCCCAATGTTAAAGCACCGCGAGAGCATAACCGTGAAGATTGGAAGCGAGACGCTTGGGTTGATGATATGATCCAAGAGTTGGATACAGAAAGGTATTTTCGATGGTTCGACAGTGGCGACGTTTATGACATACGTCTGGCGGATAAGATTCTAGCGGTAATGATTGCGACTCCATGGGTTAAACACTGGTTACCTACTAGAATGCACAAGTTCCCCAAGTTTGCGCCAGTGCTTGCCAAGATGGACGCGCTATCGAATGTTGTGGTTCGATTATCTAGCGACAGCGTTACAGGTGAAACAATTGACGCGCCCAATAGCTCTACAATCATTCCAACCATTAGCCACGCGTTGCCTAGCATGTCAGTGTGTGACGCTTATGAACGTGAAGGCAAGTGCGCCAAGTGTCGCAAGTGTTGGGATAAAACAATATCAGTTGTAGCGTATCCAGCACACGGTAAAAAAATGTTAAAGCAAGTCAATCAAATTTTAGCTATTAATTTATAAGAGGCCATACCATGATTATTTTTAACTATAAAAGCAAAAAAGAATTAAAAGAGCACGTTGGTCAACGGTTGCAATATATAGAAACAAGCCTATTTGGTCCAGAATACAAGCGAGACGGCGAAATTGTTGGAGCAAATCGCCCCCATATAACAGGACAAGGCAGAGAATTTTTTGCCAGTGTTACCATGCGCGACGGTTTAATTGAGAGGGTGAACTAATGAAAGGTAACAGCGCATATATTAAAAAAACAACGGCAGAGCGTAGAAAGCTGTCAATTGCCAAGGGTGCAACATGGGTTGCACTAGGTGGTTTTGCTGTGCTAACATTCGCCGTGTTTTATGTTTTAACGGTAATATTTTTAACTTTGGAGCCAATACAATGACGCACCCATGTAGATACACAGACGACAGTAGCTATGATTACAGCGATTATTTCGAGGGTAAAGGCTATTATGCACAAACACACGACGACGACGACGATAACGACGACGATAACGAGGGGTTTTAGTGAGGGTGGTATCGACACATCAAACACTTATGACGAAAAAACTGCAAGTGATCGACATAAGAACCAACAAACAGACGGGAAAGAAGGGGGTTTTAGACGATGAATAGTTTGGACTATTTGAACATGGTATTAGACAAGGTGGACAAGGCCGCTCAGGATGGCCCACCGTTTGAGGATAGAGGCCTTGAGGTCACATACTGGCACAAGGACACACCCCCAACTTTGGAGGACGCACAGGACATTGTAGGGGGTTATGTGGAGGTTGTCAGGTTGCCGGACGGTGACCAGTTGCTTGTCAACGAGGACGCAATCAGTCAGGGGTTGGGGATCAATAGATACGCGAGCATCATTGCACACCCTCACAGGATATATGGGGACGCTCTGGTACTCACTAAAAGCCAACGATGGAAATAAAGAGGAAATAAAATGCAGACAATACAGGAATTAGAAAAAAATATAACGGCATGGCATCACGACCGCAACTTGATATACGGGTCGTCCGATATTGTACAGTTCAACAAACTACTGGAGGAGGTAGAGGAGCTCAGACTGTCACTAAATGGCGATTTGACACCAATAGACGACATTGGGGACATTATAGTAGTGTTGATCAACATAGCACAGCGCAACGGGCTCACGCTGGCTCAGTGTATGGCCCATGCCTACGATGAAATAAAAGACAGGAAGGGGCGTACAGTAAACGGTACGTTTATAAAAGAACGGTTTGATCAGTCAGCGGAGGGGGTGTACAATGCAAACTAGCTTGTTTGGTAAGCACTTGAGCATTGAGTATAGGAACGGGACAGGTATAGACATTGAATTTTGTGACAGTCGTCCTGTGTGGGTTCACAATACGGATACAGGGGAGACGGAAGCCATGCCTTTCATGGGGACTGTCATTCTGTTGCCTTTGTTAGTAATCACGTACGGGAACGTGTACACTGAGCAAGAGGAGTAACCGACATGCTCTGCACATTGCTGGTATTTATTGGGGGTTATGCTGTAGTTTCACTGGCTATTTTTGTCTCTATGGTGTCAGGTGTTGACTGGGGAGGGCCAGAAAAATGATCTTCGAGGACTTGGTTTTTTTAAAGACAGCTGTTATACTGTGGGGGTGTTCGACAATATCTTTATATGTTTATAAATACTTGAGCGAGGGTTACAATGAGTAAAATTAAAGAGGACTTGTTAGGTTATGACTACGAGCCTAGTGATTGGATCGAGAAACAGACACACGTTATGGTTGACGAGCTGATCGAGTATCAGATATACTGTATGACACTGTCTGAGTTGACAGCAAGGGTCACCCAACAGCTGCGTAGTGAGTACTATAGTAATTCCTATGCACAGATGACTGAGAGATATAACGAGGTATTTAAAAATGAGCAGGTGTAAAGCTTGTGATGTTATTTTAAATGAGCATGAGATGAGAAGGGTTGACCACCATAGCGGGCTTTATTTAGACATGTGCAATGTCTGTGCATCCCACTCAAACGATGCTTTAAAGGAAAGTTATGACTATTACGAAAGCGGCCCTGAAGAATATATTGAAAAAGAGTTTGACAGTGCTGTCGATATCGATTATAATACTTAGGTAGTTAAGGGATTATTTTAAAGGATTTATAATTAAAGTTTTAAACTAAGGGATACTTAAGTATCCCATATTCAACCAAAAGAGGTAGTAATTATGTCAGTAGTAGAAGGTACAATTGCATTTGAGAATTTAGACACTCACGAGATATACATGGGTCAGTCAACAGGTAAGTACTCTGTTGTCCTCAGCCTAGACGATACCACAGCGGATGAATTAGCTGGTGCAGGTGTCAAGCTTCGAGAATACGAAGGTGTCAAACAGCGTAAGTTTAGCACTAAGTACGATGTGCCAGTCCTAGATGCCGACGGTGCTCCGTTCTCAGGTAAAGTGACTAGGGGCTCTAAGGTGCGGCTATTGTGGACGGAAGGTGCTCCACACCCAGTACACGGTGTGTCAACCTACCTTAACAAGATCAAGGTGTTGGAACTGGCAGAACAAGGCGTAGGTGACTTTTAATGACAGTGGAGTCTACCTTTATCCGACATGAGCCATGCCCTTCGTGTGGCTCCACGGATAACTTGGCTAGATACTCCGATGGACACGCCGTCTGTTTTTCAGGCGGCTGTTCACACTACGAAAGGGGAGACGGCACAGTTACCCAACCACAGAAGAAGCAAACGAGGTTATTAGAAATGACAGGTGTTATAGCGGCGATACCCGACAGGCGTATCAATCAAGCAACGTGCCAGAGGTACGGTGTCACGGTTGAATACGGTAAGGACGGGGTAATATCAAAACACCACTACCCGTATTACGACAAGGACACAGGCATAGCAACGGGCACTAAGGTGCGGATTACAGAGAACAAGGCTTTTTACGCAACGGGGGTGTTTGACAATGTGGGGCTCTTCGGCCAACAGGCTTTCAAAGGTGGCGGTAAGTACATTACGATCACAGAGGGCGAGGCAGACGCAATGGCTGTCAACGAGATGTTCGACGGGAAGTGGCCAGCAGTGTCCATCCGATCAGGGGCAGCAGGAGCAGCCAAGGACATCAAAGCCAACCTTGAGTGGCTCGAATCATTTGAAAACGTAGTTATTTGTTTTGATAACGACAAGGCAGGACAGGAAGCTGCACGAGCAGTCCTTGACCTGTTTACACCCAACAAGGCTAAGAATGTCACGCTCCCTATGAAGGACGCAGGTGACATGCTCGTGTCTCGCAAGGTAGCTGATTTTGTAAAGGAATGGTGGAATGCTAAGTCTTATCGCCCTGACGGGATTGTTGCTGGTAGTGATACATGGGATTATATTATTGAACAGCAAAATGTACGATCTATCCCGTACCCTTGGTCGTGCCTCAATGAGTACACGTACGGGTTCAGGGAAAAAGAGCTGGTCACAATCACCTCCGGTTCGGGAATGGGTAAGTCCCAAATCGTCAGGGAACTAGAGCATTATCTGATAGGCGCAACCACCGACAACATCGGTATCCTTGCACTAGAGGAGGACATACCAAAGACTGCACTGGGTATCATGTCCATTGAGGCCAACAAGCAGCTACACTTGGACAAGACAGTATCACAGGAGGAGAAGCGCGGCTACTGGGAAAGAACAATGGGTTCAGGGCGAATATTTATGTTTGACCACTGGGGCTCAACCAGCGAAGATAATCTGCTAGGACGCATACGCTACATGGCAAAAGGTTTAGATTGTAAATGGATTATACTAGACCACCTAAGTATTGTTGTCAGTGACCAAGACAACGGAGATGAGCGCAAGGCCATCGACAGCATTATGACTAATTTGCGTAAGCTGGTGCAGGAAACAGGTGTAGGACTATTCCTAGTGTCACACCTTCGCAGGCCCTCTGGGGGCAAAGCCCACGAGGACGGCGGTAAGATTAGCTTGGGTGAGCTACGCGGTAGTGCCTCTATTGCCCAGCTGTCTGACATTGTGATCGGTTTAGAGAGGGATCAGCAGCATACCGATCCACACACACGCAACACAACGTGTGTACGTGTACTGAAGAATAGGTTTGTGGGTTTAACAGGGCCCGCTTGTTATCTCTACTACGACAAGGAGTCCGGTCGTATGATCGAGACAAGCTGTCCAACGGCAGATAAAAACGCGGAGTTTTAAATGCGACAGTTAGTTTTCGACATTGAGACAAACGGCTTAAAGCCTACTAAGGTGTGGTGTGTTGTGTTGGTTGACATTGCCAAGAACAATACACATGTGTGCTACAACAAGGAGCAGTTCCTCTCGCGCCTTAACGGTACTTTTGACCCAGCACACGTTGCCGAGCCCGTAGAGTTGATAGGCCATAACATCTTAGCCTATGATGTTCCAGTGTTGGAAAAGCTGTGGGGTATATCTTTCGCAGGTCACAAACTGACGGACACGCTTGTTATGTCCAGACTAGCTGACCCATCAAGGGAAGGTGGACATTCTTTAGAAAGCTGGGGAAAACGCTTAGGCTGCCCCAAAGGAGAGCACAGTGATTGGGATAATTTTTCACAGGATATGGTGGACTATTGCAAGCAAGACGTTAATGTTAATGTGTTGGTGTACAAGAGATTACTTCTTGACCTTGCAGATTTTGGAGCTGAAAGCATTAGCCTCGAACATCAAGTACAAAGCATTATATCAAAGCAGATTAAAACAGGCTGGACGCTAGACCAAGAGAAAGCCTTTATATTATTAGCAGAGCTTAAGGAGAAAAAGTATGATCTTGAAGAAAATGTACAAAAAGTGTTTAAACCTTTGCCGACGTTTGTCAAAGAAGTTGTACCTAAGATTAAAAAAGACGGCACGTTCTCAACAGTAGGTCTTAAGTTTTTAGGAGACAGCTGGACTATAGTCAACGGAACCTTTAGTCGCATAGACTTTCCCGAGTTTAACCTAGGGTCGAGACAACAAATAGGCCGTTATCTACAGTACTTTGGCTGGCAGCCCTCTCAGTTTACTGACAAGGGTCAGCCCATTGTAGACGAAGCTGTACTGAGCAAGGTAAATGGTATTCCAGAGGCATCGCTTATTGGTGAGTACCTGATGATCCAGAAGCGTATCGCTCAAATACAGAGCTGGCTGGACGCTGTAGAAGACGATGGTAGAGTACACGGTTACATCAACTCTAACGGCGCTGTAACAGGACGTATGACACACTCAAGCCCTAACATGGGACAAGTACCAGCAGTGTACTCACCCTACGGTCGTGAGTGCAGAGACATGTGGATAGTACCTAATGGTTACAAACTTGTGGGTTGTGATGCCAGCGGCCTTGAGCTGCGGATGCTTGCCCATTATATGAATGATGAGGGATATACAAATGAAATACTCAACGGAGATATTCACACGGCAAACCAGTTGGCTGCGGGCCTTGAAACTAGAGATCAAGCAAAGACTTTTATATACGCTTTCCTTTATGGGGCAGGAGATTCCAAGATCGGAAGTATCGTTGGCGGAACTAAACGTGATGGTGCAAGACTTAAGGAAAAATTCCTCGCAAATACGCCAGCTCTTAGAGAACTACGAGAACGAGTTGGAGTGGCGGCTGGAAGAGGCTATGTTCTTGGCTTGGATAGAAGACGGGTGCTTATACGGTCAGAACACGCAGCACTAAACAGTTTACTACAATCAGCAGGGGCTATCGTTATGAAGAAAGCCTTGTGTTTACTAGAGGAGTATGCTACAATATGGGGTATAGACTATCGCTTTATAGGGAACATACACGATGAAATCCAGACAGAGGTCAGACAGGAGAAAGCAGAGGTTTTCGGAAGACTCGCAGTTAGCTGCATTCAAGCCGCCGGTAACCACTTCAATCTCAACTGCCCTCTCACTGGAGACTACAAAGTTGGCAACACGTGGGCAGACACCCATTAAACAGTTTGTGTTGTTTGAAGATACACACTACGACCTAGGAGGAGAAGACGGGAAACAATGTAGCAAGTGTAACCAGTTACTGCCGCTATCTGCGTATAGTTTTACATCTGGTGGTAACTACCTACGGCCTGAATGTAGACAGTGTAACAACGAGTTAAGTAAGGTACGACAGGCTCTTAGAGATAGATATGGAATGCCAACGGATGACAAGTATGTGTGTCCAATCTGTATTAAAGATGCTGAAGCTGTAAAGGGAACAGGAAACACTAAGAATGGTTCGTGGGTTGTAGACCACTGCCATACAACTGAAGAGTTCAGAGGGTGGTTGTGTCACAAGTGTAATAGGGCACTAGGAGGTTTTGACGACAGCGTAGATACACTTGAAAGAGCGATTACTTATTTAAAGGGAAATAACAATGAAAACAGTGAATAATTTAGTAGAGGACATCTACGCGCTGATGGTTAGCAAGGAAGCTGATCCGTCTGTCAACGTAGAAGCAGAAATAGAGAAGTTTGGGGAAAGCGTTAAAGAGTTGATGCGTAAAGAGTTTGGTAGAGATAAGCGAGAGGATAATCGTAGGCTACGCCTAAGTAATATCGGCCGCACAGACCGTTACCTTTGGAATCACTTTAACGGTACGGAAGCAGAAGAAATATTACCACACACATACGTTAAATTTATGTATGGACATTTGATTGAAGAGATGCTGTTGTTCCTCACTAGAATGTCAGGACACAAAGTAACCGACGAGCAAAAGGTGTGTCAAGTAGAAGGAATAGTTGGGCACATGGACTGTAAGATTGACGGTGTTGTTACAGATGTAAAGTCAGCTAGTAGTTTTGGTTTTAAAAAGTTTAAAGACGCAACCCTTGCCTTTGATGATCCATTTGGCTATATAGATCAAATCAAAGCATACGCTCACTCAGAAGGGGAAACACAGTTTGGCTGGCTTGCGATGGATAAAGCAAATGGTCATTTGACTTATCTAAAGTACGACCTAGCGGATACTCAAGCACCTGTATATGAAGTACTCAAAAGTGACATTGCTGAACGAGTACGTCATGTAAAAAAGCTAGTAGAGCAGCCAGAACCAAAGGAGTGGTGCAGTCAACCTGTGCCAGACGGCAAATCAGGAAACTTAAAGCTCTCTATTGGTTGCTCGTATTGTCAGTTCAAAGACCATTGTTACCCAAATTTAAGAACCTTCAGTTATTCATACGGGCCAAAGTTCTTGGTAGACGTTATTAACGAACCAAGAGTAGAGGAGATAGCGCGTGGCTAAGTTCAGATCAGGATTAGAAAAGGACTTATCGGAAAAATTAGATGGTCACTTTTTATTTGAACCGTATAGTTTACCTTATATTACAAAACGTAACTACTTGCCGGACTTTGTACATGAAGGTAAAAAAGTTTTAATTGAATGTAAAGGTTTCTTTAGAGTAGGGGATACACAGAAGTATACAGCCATACGGGATAGTCTCGATGACTGGGAGCTAGTGTTTGTCCTAAGCAACCCCAGCAAGAAAGTACGCAAAGGCGGCAAGATAACAATGGGGGAGTGGTGTGATAAAGAATGTTTCAAATACTATACAATGGATACTTATAGAAACTTAATTTCATACGTTAAGGGGAAAAAGTAAATGTCATTCACGTTAGAGGAGCTAAAGGAAGAAATTGTCAGAGACTATGATGTTATACTTCTTTGTGAAATCTTAGACATTAGCCCTGAAGATATATTAGATGCGTTTGAAGATCGACTTATTAGAAACCGAGACAGATTTACAGAGGATGACGAAGATGAGTATTAACAACACAACAGCAGAAATGTGGGACGCACTACGTAAGAAGCATTCGCCTATTGAGAACAATCCACTAACAAACGCACTAAAGAGCTACGCAGCAGAAGCAGAGAAAGAAGCTGAAGACATGGTGACAGCACCGCGTCATTACAACACAGGCAACATAGAGTGTATTGATGCAATAGAGGAGTCCATGTCCAGTGTTGCATTCAAAGGCTATCTCAAAGGCAACTGCATGAAGTACCTGTGGCGCTATGACTACAAAGGCAAGCAGGTAGAAGACTTAAAGAAAGCTGGTTGGTACTTAAACAAATTGACAGAGATGGTTATAGAGGAGAATAAATAATGGATCAGTACCAACAGTTTATACACAAGAGCCGCTATGCACGTTGGTTGCCAGAAGAGAAACGCCGTGAGCGCTGGGACGAAACAGTCAACCGCTATGTAAACTTCTGGGTTGATCGCGGACAGCTAGACGACAAGACAGCCCTAAAGCTTTTTAACGCTATCCACAACTTAGATGTTATGCCGTCTATGCGCTGTATGATGACAGCAGGGCCAGCACTGGCTAAGGACAACGTAGCAGGCTTCAATTGTAGTTATTTACATATTGACTCACCGCGTAGCTTTGACGAGCTTATGTACGTTCTTATGTGCGGTACAGGCGTAGGCTTCAGCGTAGAGCGTAACTTCATTAACAAGCTCCCTGTAGTGGCTGAGACATTCCACCCAACAGACAGCGTTATTGTCGTAAGCGACAGCAAGATTGGCTGGGCTTCAGCGTTCCGTGAACTAATCAGCCTGTTGTATGCTGGTAAAATCCCTAAGTGGGACATGCACAAGATTAGACCTGCTGGCGCTCGACTGAAGACTTTTGGTGGACGTGCAAGCGGCCCTGATCCGCTGATTGATCTGTTCAATTTCTGTGTTGGCATGTTCCAGAAGGCCGCAGGACGTAAGCTCACGAGCATCGAGTGTCACGACATCTGCTGTAAAATAGCAGACATTGTAGTGGTAGGTGGTGTACGTAGATCAGCATTGATTAGCTTGTCTAACTTGTCAGACCCGCGTATGGCGAAAGCTAAATATGGCAACTGGTGGGACACAGAAGGGCAGCGTAGACTTGCTAACAACTCTGTAGCCTACACAGAGAAGCCAGACTTTGAATCGTTCTTGTCAGAGATGCAGAGCATGTATGAAAGCAAAGCAGGTGAGCGTGGTATCTTCAGCCGCGTAGCAGCTAAGAACATTGCAGCCCGTAATGGACGTAGAGACGCTGACCAAGACTTTGGCACTAACCCTTGCTCTGAGATCATTCTGCGCTCTAACCAGTTCTGTAACCTCTCAGAGATCGTTGTACGCGCAGAAGACACGCTGGACACACTGAAGGCTAAGGCAGAAGTAGCAGCGATCATAGGCACGTTACAAGCCACTCTGACAGACTTCCGTTACCTGCGTAGCTGCTGGAAGAAGAACACAGAAGAAGAAGCTCTGCTGGGCGTTAGCATGACAGGTATTATGGATCATTATCTATTAGGTAAAAGCTCTCCAGACTTGTCTAAGTGGTTGGAGGAGATACGAGATGTGGCTGTGGCAACTAACAAGAAGTGGGCTGTTAAACTTGGCATCAATCAGTCTGCTGCTATTACATGCGTTAAGCCAAGTGGTACTGTTTCTCAGCTTGTCGATTCTGCTTCTGGCATTCACCCTCGCTTTTCTGAGCATTACATTCGCAGGGTTCGTTCAGACAAGAAAGACCCTCTTGCAGCGTTTATGTCAGCAAAGGGTTTCCCAGTAGAACAAGATGTGATGAGTGAAGCGTCTCTAGTGTTTGGCTTCCCTGTTAAAGCACCGAAGGGTGGTACAACAGTTAAGCAAGTAGGCGCTATGCAGCAGCTACAGCTATGGAAGGACTATCAGAACTTCTGGTGTGAACATAAGCCAAGTATTACTGTGTACTATACGGACAGCGAGTTCTTGCAAGTAGCACAGTGGATATGGGAGAACTTTGACATCTGTAGTGGTATTAGCTTGTTGCCAGTGAGTGATCATATTTATCAGCAAGCTCCGTATGAAGACATCACTGCTGAGAAGTACAAGGAACTACTAGCGGCTATGCCTGTAGATATTGACTGGGAAGACCTGAAGTACTTTGAAGAAGAAGATAATACAACAGGGTCTCAAGAGTTGGCGTGTGTTGGTGGAGCTTGTGAGATAGTGTAGCTTATAATTAACATTGTACATTGTATGAAACAAAAGCCCTATAGAGTGTTCTATAGGGCTTTTTTGTTGCTTACATGTTGTATAAAGCGTTTGTAACCTGTCCAGCTTGAATGCCAACAAGACCTGAGTTGTTTACAAACCGTTCAATTAAGCTTGGCGGTAGAGTTGTACCAGCTTTTAAACGAGCGTTGATTTCTTGTACAGTTTTAATGTTATCTTTTATTGCTTCTGCTGATAGGTTCTTTCTAACTACGTTACCAAGAGTAGCAAACACAGCCGTCTTAGCTATACTGAAGTCAGTTGCTGCGCCAATCTCACGCGATCTTATTGATAACGTAGCTGCTGACTCAGCGCCTCCTAGTCCTTTCTGAAGCAGCGTAACTTCTTTAGCCAAGCTATCCAGTTGTTTAGCCATTGCTGGTTCAACAATTGCGTTGAAAGTGTCTCTAAACGGCTTTTGGAGCATTTTCTTAGCAAACTGTTCTGACTCTCTTGCTGTTCTCTGAGAAAACAATGTGTTTAAATAAGTAGACTCCATGCTCTTGAGAATACCAGCACCTTGGTTCTTACTATCTAGTTGTTTTGCTTTTGCTATCAAAGCTCTGACAGAATCAACACCTACCTGCTCACCAGCTTTAACCAAGTCCTCTCCAATCTTAGCGGCGTTGTCTTTGTTTAAACTTTTAACAATCCAAGCACCGTTAATAACATCAACACCTTCTTTATACATTTTAGAAGTGTCTTTGTAGAGTTGTTTCAAAGATGGATCAAATGTGGAAGCTGTTTTCTTCATAGAATCTTCTAAACTTTTAACAGCATTACTCATTAAACGCACTGCCTGAGAGTCTTTAGCGCCTAAGTCTGTATTCATGTCTCTAAGCAAGCTTTTTAAATTAGACAGTTCTTCATGCGCTTCAGAAAAAGACATCTTATCTCGCATTTCTAAAATATCTTTAGCCTTCTGAGCGTACGTTCCTTTGATACCTGTCTGACCATACTTGTTTATCAAAGTGTTTAAAGCGTTTGTTGCGTCTTTTTTAGCGCTTGCTGTGCTAACAAACTGAGGGCCAGTTAATTTCTTTTCTAATCCTTTAATAGCTTGACTTAGCATTGCTACAGCATTACCAGCGCCTTCTACTCTGCGAAGAGACTCCATGTCTTTTTGTAATCGCGCTATCTGAACGGCTGCCTCTTTTGGCTTAGGAAACATAGGAAGTTTAGCAATTGACTGTTTAGCCTTTCGTACAGAAGCATCTGATGCTCTTCCCAAGCCTTTAGAAAAATCATTAGCTTTCTGCATAACATCAATAGTGCTTACATAGATGTTGCCTCTCTTATCTATTTCCTTATACAAAGGAGCTACAGTTTCCTTTAAAGCTGTTTCTGTGTCCTTGGCTAACGCTTGTATAGCCTTACCTGTTTCTTCCCTAGTAAGAGTTGCTGTGCTGTCTAAAATCTCATTAAAAGATTCTTGAATATATTTATTTTGAATGTCTAATGTTTGATCAATTTCTCTGCTTAAAACCAAAGACGCTTGCGCAACTTCTTGTGATAAGATTCCTTTTGTATTTGTTGGAATTTGAGTAGGAAGCAGTTGCCCTCCTCTCTGCATAAGCTTTTCATTCAAAGAAGCAGCTCTGAGGATTTCGTCTTCATTCTTTAAAAGTTCTTGTTCAAATTTAGATAAAGAGTCAGGAGGAAGGCCATATTTCGCAGCAGCCTCTTCTACAGTAGAAATACCATTTTTAACGTCTAAAGCAGCTTTCTGAATAGCAGTTTCTATAGACGTAGGTGTTGGGGTTGTTCTAACCAAGTTATAAATAGGCTTGGCGATCATTCCTAAACCTTTGCCTATAACCCCCAAACCAGCGCTGAATACTATATCAGTGCCAGCGGCTTCAAAGGCTTGTTTCCCTACTGCTTGACCGTCTAATTTTCGTCCTTCAAGAGCTGCTTCAGTAACTTCACCAGCTACAGAACCCAGTAAAGTTCCTGTCGCACCTCCAATCAAACCGCCAATAGCCGTACCAACAACAGGCATGATAGCCGTACCAACAGCAGCACCGTAGTAAGCGCCTGCCAAGCCTCCTCCCAGCTCGCCAACAGTGCTTAGATAGTCTGCTGCTGTTTTAGTGTCTCTAGCATATTCGTCAGGAGTAGCATAGCCTTTTTCAATAGCTATCCTTTTAAAGTCCTCATCTGACATATCATCAGGTAACCCATAAACAACAGTGCCGTTCGGTAGTGTTTTGTCCATTATAGTTGTCCTCGCCCACGTCCAGTAAGTTGACGTGGCTGTTGTTGCGGCGGTTGTTGCGGAGACTCTGTGTTAGAAGGCTTGTTGAAAAAGTCATTAGCACTTATTTGTGGAATTGGTTCAAATTTAAAATCATAAACAGACATGATATTTTGTTCAAAGCCTTCTTCTTTAATCTTGTTCCTCCAATGATCTAAGAAGCCAGCACTATCTCCTTTGTTGTCTCTTAAATACTTGGCTTTTTCATTTTCTTTTTCAGCAGCAATAGCAGCTAGTTTAGCCTGCCCTCTCAAGAAAGAAGCAATAGCCTCTGCGTTGTAATACTCGTCAGGCCAGCCCTTCATGGCAAGCGCAACGTCTTTGTCAGAAGCAGCACCGGGGGGTAGTTGGTTTAGTACAATAGAATTTTTTAAAGCATTAAACTCAGTTCTTAAAAGCTCAACATCTCCTTGGTTACCCATATAATTATTAAACGTATCAATAGCTTTTCCTACAAAACCGCTTGGAGGTTGATACTGCTCATACCGCTGTCCAATATTATACATCCGTGTAGCCATTCCAGCTTTCTCTTCTGCTAAAGACGCAGCCCCTTCAATATACTTCTTATCTTGATTGGTCAAATTATCCTTATTAGCTGCTATCTGCGCCCTTTCGTTGATAATCCTTTCTTTTTGTAATTCAATTTTCTGTTGTTCTTGGTCGCGCATCAGTCTTGTGTCTTCAGCAGCGGCTTTTCGTCGTTGAAATTCATCAGCTAAAGCTAACGCACCTACTGGATTAACTTTAGACAATATTGAAATAGCTGTTTGCTGGTCAGCTTCTTTTGAAAGGTCTAAAGATTTTAAAGCTTCTTGTGCTTTCTCTGCGTCTGTTCTAGTGTCAACACCAAACATGCCGCCAGTAGACCTTCTAAAATCAGCAGCTCTCTGTGGTGCGCTTACGTCTGCTAAACGCCCAGCAGGTAGCTGTGCTTGCTGAATACCCTGCGCTCGCAAAAGGTCTTCTTGGCTAACACCTAAATTACCAAACATTCCAGTTATATCTGTAGCCATTAGATTCCACCTCCATAAGCTGGTGTTAAATATTTAGAAATATCAATTGCGTCTGCTGTTGTTGCTGGTTCTGGTTGTGCATTATATGAATTAGCATCATTAAACAAACTACTTAAAAAGCCTGAACCACCTACCCAGTTATCTGAAGCATAAGTTGGAGTGAAACCTTGCTCTGGAGTTCCAAAAACATTCCCTATTTGACTAAGAAGATTACCATAATCGGTTTGTTTAGAACCACCTCCTAACACGCTTCCTAGTATATTTTGAATTAAACCAGTACTGCCTCCAGTTCCTAAAGCAGCTTGAGAAAGCATTTGCTGCTGTGCAAAGTCTCGATCACTTGCTATTTTAGCTGCTTGTAAATAAGCCTCTAAGCCAGTCTGACCGAGTTGTGATTGTAACGTAGCACCTGTACGAGCGCTTGTACCTGCCAAGTTAGCAATGTCAGTACCTGCTCCAAGAGCCTGTAGAGCTTGCTGCTGCGGTGAGTAACCAGCGCTTAATAAGCCAGAAGCGCCTGCTAGTGCCTGTTGTTGTTCCGCCATAGCCTGCTGACGAGCCGCCAGAGACGCACCAGCCATAGCCTCTTGACGTGCCTTCTCATACGCAAACTGCTCTGGTGAGCCACCGTACTGAGCAGTCTGTAGACCACCACGACCACTAGCAAACAAGTTCTCCTGCATTGCCAAACGCTGACGTTCTT
>Ga0208544_10001480_pt1 | contig 16146 bp, 25 predicted proteins | sample DEB08_DNA_9_FD_184526 | JGI IMG/M metagenome (GOLD analysis project Ga0208544, IMG submission 184526) | Aqueous microbial communities from the Delaware River and Bay under freshwater to marine salinity gradient to study organic matter... | ecosystem: Environmental > Aquatic > Marine > Coastal ... | reverse complement strand
CCCCAAAACCCCAAAACCCCAAAACCCCAAAACCCCAAGTGACGAGTATTTCCCTCCTTTTTATGTATTGGTGGAATATTAATTTAAATAAATTAGCAAAGTTCAGAAACAAAATGGACAACAAACGTGGAACTGTAAGATACTCACCACCTGCTTTCAACTCTGATGAATTTCTGGCGCCCATCTAAACTAACCATCCCTTGTTATTTCGTAGTCAGGGAAAGCCTAACGCTACCAGGAAGCGACCGAGAAGTACAAACTGTTCCAGCAGAAGAAGGACAGAATCGAATAAATTGACAACATTCTTAAGGTAAGCACGAACCCATAACTGAAACATACCATCTCTACACTCGATGTCTCGTTTTGACACAACATATTGTATTCTTAGGGGCAAACGAAGAAAGTGATGGTTCCCAAGCCAGGTGAATTCTTCGTCATGAGCTCTGATCAGACGCCCAGCTTGGGCAAGAAGCTGATGAACCAGGCCATGAGGGAAAGTTAGACCTCGATGCAGGGCTTCAGTCCCTAGAACTCTAAGGCCTCTTTCAACCGCCGCCAGATTTAGACAACCCTTGGGCAAGCACGTCATTCGACCATTGCCGAGCAGCACGCCAACCTTCCTCAAGGCTTCTCAAATCCTCTTACCGTGACAAGCCTCTAGGAAGAATTGAAGAAGCAAATATCGGTGCCCAACTTCCACACCGGCGGCGGAGCTAGCTCCATGCTTCAAAGCCACGATATGATGTCAGACCATTCCAACGTGAACGTCAAAGTCTATCAACCTAACTTCGTTGGGGGTCTTTAGAATCAAGCAGTAGTTGAGGAACTTAACCAGGAAGCTGAGCTGTAGGTGCACGAGAAGTAACAATAGATTCTTCAAAACCCCAAGCTGAGGTCATCGATGACGACGAACATCAGGAACATCATGAGGGTGCAAGACAAAACTCTGCTCACCAAGTCGACCAGACTTCTTAACGATTAGGTTCGACGACTTGAAGAGAAGAGTGAGCTCAGTCAGCCTATGTTGAGTGAATAGATGGCTCGTCAATCGATTGACACCGGCCGAAGTGGAGTCTAATCGACACTCGACTTGCTGAAACAAAAGAAGTATGATTAGAAGTCGCGCATGCCGCAGCCCGGACGCGGCCTAACCCCCGCAGCAAGTGTCCCAGTCTTGCCAGGTGTGTAAAACCGCCTCGGCCACGTAGGAATGCCTATGATGGGTTCCGTGGACAGTGAGACTCAGATGATGTCCGATCATTAGGTCGCCATGTTCTCCCAACGAGACCCAATTACTTAGAACTCGATTCAGTAGAAGAGCCCAAGCAAGCTTCAGAATAGGCCTGGGTCTACTGTGGTCATGTCCACTGGCGAGAAGAGAACTAAGCGTTAGATAAAGCAAAAGCTTGATTTAGTGAACGCTCGCAGCCGAGACCCCCAGCAAGTCACGACTCACACTTACCGTGCATCCGAAAAGACCCTGTAGACAACGAATGAAAAGTGGAAGGCTCATGGCGGCGGAGGCAAAGCTGGAGTGACGGGGTCGGGCATTAGCTCAAGAATCCCCAAGGTTCCTCCAATTGTTGGATATCAAAACGCTCTCAACAAGGAGAAGAAGACGATTTCTCCCTTTTTGCAAATGGGTCCAACTCTTGACGATAAAGAAAAGATTATTGTGAACGCTTAAACGACTAGAGCATCCTAGCCAAAGAGACGACTGATCTCAGGACTCTCTCGCCAGTAGACCGATAACGAGATGTACCGTGAAAAGGTGCGTGAGACTGCCACCAAGATGCTCAAGTACAGTGACAGTGTGCAGCAGTTGAAGACCATCAGAACGGAGACCGAGGGCCAGAGTGCTTTCGCCTCTTCGGAAAGACCAACGAGCGCTGTTTTCAAGAAAGGCGGCTCCGAGTACTTCAAAAAGAAACTCGGCTCTGAACTAATGACCTCAGAATTCAGAGAGAAGATGCTGGCTGAATGCAATCTGTCTAAGAAGTCTCTTCCGTCCCAGGGCGGCTCTGGACCTAACCCTAACCGCAAATTCTTGCCGATCGAAGCCTTTGATCCCTTGTTGGATATTGAGATTCCAAACACTCTGATTGCAAAATACCGTGACGAAGCGACCGGCTAGACCACTGCCCTCACCAAATGGAACTTCCCCAATGGCGACGCGGAACTTAGACAAGTGATCGTTCATGAATTCCTTGAAAAATTAGACCTGTTCCAAGTCTCTTGGGTGCACAACAAAGTACAGAAAAGGGTGTCTCGCTTCAATCTCATTTTTGACATGGAGGACTAGGAGCACCTCGAGAACAGAATTAGCCAAGCGCACGAGATCAGGTCAGAGGCCGAGCTCATCATGAAGTACCACTACTATCTGGAGAATTCAAAGATCTAGATGACGAAACAGGGGCACGGTAAGACCGAGATCCCGCTAAGCGCTCCAGAGCTTGTGGATCACGTGAAGACAAGAATTTCGTACATGATCCTGACTTACAAGCCGTTCCAACTGCTCATCAAGCAGATGAACTTCAAGAACCCGCTCGACTTTTTCTAAAAAGGTCCCAGTGAGCGGTACAACATCAATTTCATCCAGCGCTGGAATGAGTTTAACTACACTGACCCACACGAGCTGGTCGATTAGATCAATTTGGACATGTAAAAGAAAGGATTCAACCTGAAGCTGCTGTCTCAGCTCTTCCGAGAATGTGACGAGAGTTTCCTCCGTACGCACAAGCAGATCACCTTCGAGATGCAGCTGCCCTACTCCAAGGAAAGTTATTAACTCTTCCACAAGATCTTGCCGAAGGAGAGCTACCTTCCCATTCAGGAGAGAACACCTCAAGTGGACGTTGCCATTGTTTAGATTCCAGCGCGTGACTATGACTTTGAAGGCTTGGTCCGCTGGTAGAGCCAAACCCTGCATAGATCAAACCCACAGAAGCTTCTGATTATGCAGATGGTCAACAAGCTTTCAGATCGCATCAGCCACCAACGCTTCATGGAGTTTAAGTTCAAAAAGTGGATCACGAAGGACGACTTCCTTGCATTGCACCGCGAGTCAGCCAAAGACCTCGTCAAGTAGTTCAGCAACAGCATCTTTGACACTGAGTTCGAAGCCTCGAAGATCGTTCACGAAAGGGTCGGTGAGTTCGACAAGCTCAACGAAGCCAGGAAGAAGCAGATGACGCACAATCAAAATGATTTCATTGAAGAGTAGGTGCCCAAGGAGTTCTTAAACGACATGCACCGCTTCACCAGAGTGCTGCAGATGAATTTCGAGACCTGCATGAGGGGTTGCTTCACCAACACCATTAACGAGCTACTTGAGCAGCTCACGTTCGCGATCAAGAAAGTTGAAGAGTCAACCGGAAAGTCGTTGCGCATGACTCCTGAGCAGATCCTCGCGCAAGAAGAAGCCTAAGCCCTGCTAGACGAGGAAGAGAACAACTTTGATAGGACAGCTCTTTTGAGTGCCACCAAAGTGGAGAAAGCGGATGGTGAGGATCCAACCATCGAGATCGAAGACGTTGAGTTGGCTGGAGCCAAGAAAGTGCCAAAGCCGCTACTCGACGAGCAAGACATTCTGAAGATGTCGAGAGATGCTATTCTGGAGACTCGCGTCAAATCCGCCAAGTGCTTCTAGCTTGAGCTTACCCTCGGCTACACAAACACGAGAAATGAAATCAAACTTTCGCCCGCAGCTCCTGAGTGGGTCGGCGAAACTGCCGCCTTCATTGAGGAGACTCTCATGCAGCTGACGAGTATTAATTGCTTCAATGGTCACAAGCTTGGCCCAGTTCACCAGCATGAACACTGCACCATCTTCTTGCCTGAGGACACATATCCTGAGAGCTCAATCGAAGGCGTCTCTGCCCTCTTCCGCCAGCTCTTCAAGATCCCCGAGTCACTCGCTCAAGTCGTCCTCAAGTACGAAGCTCTTCTGCAAACTGATGTCAAATAGTTCAAGAGCTAATACAAGAAGCAGGATTTCCCGATTGAGACCTACGAGAACTTACTGTAGGAACACATTAAGTCGAAGCAGCAGATCCAGACGCTCTTCTTTGAAGACACTCTTCTGCTTGGACCCTTTGTGGTTCACGTCGATAAACTTAAGAAGAAACTTCTCAAGAAAATTGAAGAGCTTGACCAAGTGCTTTTCGAGTGCATCAAGCGAAGAATCGCCTAGAACAACAAGGAGATCGAAACAGAAGTCGAATCTGTTCTCGAGATTATCACCAATGAAAGTTACAGAGACATTGAGCATGTGACCGAAGTGAAGGCGTATGTGAAGGCATTGCCTGACAAGCTTCTCAGTATTAGGAATGTTATCAAGGAAGCCATGGGCAAGATGACCTTGTTGGATCACCACTTCAGTTCGATGAAGGAAGATGAGATTAAGAAGACTTGGATTTCATTCTCGAAGCCGTTGCTTATCTTTGAGGCACATGGAGAGTGTGAAGAGAGGCTCGAGAAGATGGCCGACGATTACTTCCTAGACCTCAGGGTTCAACAGAACGCCTTGAGCAAAGAGATTCTCGAGATCTAGAAAGACTTTGACTATGTGAGCGCGTTCGAGAGACTCGACCAGTGGGAAGAAGCTGCCATGAAGTGTGACAACCTGTACGACAGGATTGAGAGCGCCATCCACTAGGCTTCGGTCGCTAACAGGCGTGAAAGTTTGTTCCAGCAGGCGAAGACTGACTACTCGGGCGTCTAGAAGGTAAAGCAGAGCTTCTTGCCTCACAACAGTCTCTGGGGCTACGCGCGCGAGTACTTCTACAAGTTCAACATCTGGATGAATGGACCGATTTATGACCTCGACGGAGAAAGACTTCCCGAGGACATCCTCCAAGCCACAAAAGCCCTCTACAAGCTGCAGAAAGTTGCTTTCAAGGAGCTTGCTGACACGAATTTGATTACTGGAGACCTCCGCAATCTGTACACGGAGTTCAGACCCTATCTGCCCATTATCGTGTCGTTGAAGAACCCCGACCTCAAGCCAAGACATTGCGAGATTATTCAAAAGCTCAGTGATCCCATTTTCGATCTCGACTACGATCTCCATCAGAGTATTTCGGATTTGGTCAAATTGGGAGTACAAGAGCTCATTGAAGACATTGAAGAAGTGTCTGAGATTGCGACAAAGGAGAGAGCACTCGAGTTGAACCTGAACAAGATGAGAGATGAATGGAAGACGGTCAAGTTTGAGCTTCAGGAGTTCAGCAGCTCTGGCACTTACTTGCTCTAGGGCGTGCAGCCAGTCTGGGACTTACTCGACGAACACATCCAAGCCACCATGCTGATTGCAAGCTCCCCATACGCCAAGTTCTTCCTTCAAGACGTGGTTTACTGGAAGACTTCACTCGTCAAAGTTCAAGAAGTGCTTGAAGAGTGGAGTCGCGTGCAGCGTGGCTGGGGCTACCTCTGGCCCATCTTCAGCTCAGGTGACATCCAGACGCAACTACCTGACGTGTCCAACACCTTTGCGGGCGTTGACAAAATGTGGAGAGTTATTATGCAGTCGACCCACCAGGCTCCCTACGTGCTTGAAGCATGCCAAGCAAACCGGCAGTTCGAGAACCTTGTGCAGTGCAACTAGACCATTGAGAAGGTTCAAAAGAGTCTCAACGAGTACTTGCACTCGAAAAGACTCGAATTCCCCCGCTTCTTCTTCCTCTCAAACGAAGACTTGCTGCACATTTTGAGTCAGACTAAGGAACCGTTGCGCGTGTAGGATCACCTCAACAAGTGTTTCGAAGGAATCGAAAGTCTTGACTTCGAGGCTGTTACTCTCATGATCAAGGGGATGAAGTCTGAGTATGGTGAATACATTAAATTCGACCAGCCTATCAACCCCTATGCTGAAAAATAGGAACAGACAAGCAAGAGACTCAAGAGAAAACTAACTGACAACTCTAGTGCAATGCTTGCGAGTGTCGACTAAACATCTGAGTTGAAAGAAGTTCGCCCGATTGAAGAGTGGCTTCTCGAGGTTGAGTACCAGATGAGAAATAGCTTGGCAAACAGTGTTTCGCAAAGTTTGAAGGCCTACGACAAGGTGGCCAAACAAGATTGGATTTTCGACTGGTCGCAGCAAGTCATCTTGGTGATCGACTAGATCCAGTGGACAAAGTCGATTGAAAAGGCAATCAACAAGGGAACGAAGACTGCCTTGAAAATCGCCTACGGAGACGAGGAAAACAAACTGCAGGAGTTGGTTGAGCTGGTCAAAGTGCCCAGAAGCAACGTGGTCCACACTATGACTCTCAACTCTTTGATCGTCATGGACGTCCACACCAAAGACGTCACGCAGGACATCTTCAAAGAAAGTGTTGGCAGCGTCAGCAGCTTCGAATGGATCTCGCAAATGAGACATTACATTAGCATGGAAAAGCAGAGAATAACGAAACAAGGAATGCCTTCGGAGCTTACGATCAACATCAAGATGATCAACAGTGTTCGCCAATACGGCTTCGAGTACCAAGGTAACCAGACCAGGCTCGTCATCACGCCTCTCACTGATCGCTGCTACCGCACGCTAATGGGTGCTCTTCAATTGAACCTTGGTGGTGCTCCTGAAGGCCCGGCTGGAACTGGAAAGACAGAGACTACCAAAGATTTGGCGAAAGCGTTGGCCAAGCAGTGCCTTGTGTTCAATTGCTCCGACCAGCTTGATGTTCAAACTATGGGCAAGTTCTTCAAAGGAGTTGCATGCTGTGGCGCTTGGGCGTGTTTCGATGAGTTCAACAGAATTGATCTTGAAGTGTTGTCCGTCATTGCTCAGCAAATCTTGACGATTCAGCTCGCTTTAACTCGTAGGAAGCCGAATGCTCCTTTCCACTTCGAGGAAGAATCCATTTTGATGAACGCCCAGTGTGCCGTCTTCATCACCATGAACCCTGGCTACGCCGGCAGATCTGAATTGCCAGATAACCTCAAAGCTCTCTTCCGTCCAGTTGCCATGATGGTGCCCGACTATGCAATGATCGCCGAGATCTCCCTGTACAGTTACGGTTTCCAGGCTGCTCGTGAACTCAGCGTCAAAATCGTGTAATCCTTGCGTCTGTCGAGTGAGCAACTGTCGACTCAGAGTCATTATGACTACGGCATGAGAGCCGTGAAATCGATTATTTTGGCAGCAGGAGTGCTTAAGAATGACTTCCCAGAGGAAGATGAGTCCAAACTTGTGCTTCGTGCCATCTGCGACTGTAACATCCCTAAGTTCATAAATGAGGATATCGACCTATTCTCAGGTATCATCGAAGACTTGTTCCCAACTACGGACAAGGCCAAACAGAACTACGAGAAGCTGTAAGGCGCAATCATCTAGACGTTGAAGAAGAAAGGGCTTCAGTAAAACGATGAATTCCAGCTCAAGACAATTCAACTGTACGAAACAATCCAAGTGAGACATGGGCTCATGCTCGTCGGTGGCCCCATGGGAGGCAAGACGCAGATTGCGCAAACCCTTGCCCAATCGCTTGAAATCGTAGCCAAAAACGAAATGTAGGCAGGTACGACAGGCGGAAGCAGCTCGTTCAACATCTAGACTGTGCAAAAGGGTCCCAGTGTAAACATCCACACCATCAACCCAAAGAGTGTCAGCATTGGCTAGCTGTACGGCGACTTCGAGAAGGTGACTCGCGACTGGCAGGATGGCATGCTTGCAAAGACGGTGCGTGAGGCAGCCTCTGATCGCTCCGACGACCGTCACTGGATCGTGCTCGATGGCCCCGTCGACGCCGTGTGGATCGAGAACATGAACACCGTTCTCGACGACAACAAGAAACTTTGTCTCATCTCGGGAGAGATCATCAAGCTCTCTTCAAAGATGACGATGATGTTCGAAGTGGAAGACTTGCAGGAAGCTTCGCCCGCTACCGTGTCTCGCTGTGGAATGGTCTACGTCAGTCCAGACAAGCTCGGCTGGCAAGTTCAGACCGAGTCCTGGCTTTAACAACTTCATCCATGTTTGAAGATCCAGGGCATCGACAAACTTTACTAAGACCTCATCCTTAACTTCGTTCATCACGTCGTTGACTTCCTGTTCGGGAGAGAGCTGTCTATCGAAGAAGAAAAACGTCTTGAGGGTCTTAAAACAATCATTCCAGTGTCGAAGAACTGGCAATACAGATCCTTCTTGAATGTCTTTGAGTCACTGTTACTCGCAGATCTTAGCAAGGAGCAGATTGATCAAATGGAGAACTAGAAAAAGGACAGAAAAGAAGCTCTTGACAAGTCCAGGAGTCTAGTCCAAGACACGTCTGTCATTTAGAAGGGGATGGAGCGCAAGAGCTCTGTCTCGAGAAAAACGAATGTCATGTTCTACGACGTCGTTGAGCCAGTCAAAATTAATCAAATTGTGCAAACTTTCCTGATGTCACTCATCTGGGGATTCGGTGCTCCATTGGTGCACAATGCGAGGCTGCAGTACGGCGACTACTTGAGATCCCTCTTCGAAGACTTCTTTATCAATGAGTGCCACAAAGTTGAATGGTCAAAGAGAATTGACATGGCGTTGTTCCCGCAACCCAACGTGAACCTCTTCGGCCAATTCTTCTCTCAGAAAGAGATGAAATGGAACCGATGGGACTTCGAGATCGAGAAGTACAACATCCTCGGCATCAGAGAAGAGGAAAAGATCCGTGGTGGTCCCCAAGATACCAATGAAGACATTGAAGCTACCTTTGAAGAAGAGGAAGAAATGAAGGGTTCCCGTGACGGCTTCAAGGTCGTTGACGAAGGAGAGGATCAGGACAAGATCGAATTCCAAAACATCATGATTGCGACAGAAGACTCTGTGAAGAATTCGTTCTTCCTCTCGAAACTTCTCGCACATAACTTCCCCGTGCTCATGGTCGGAGAGACTGGCACTGGAAAGACCTAATCCATCAAGAAGTTCCTCAACTTGTCGCTTTCTAAAGGAGGCTGGGAAACCGGAGAAATGGTCCTCTCGGCGACCGCGACCGCCGACAACGTGATCAACTACTTGGAGAGCAGACTTGAGAAGCACAAGAAGGGAGTGTTTGGGCCGAAGAACCCTTAGAACAAACTCCTCATGTTTGTTGATGACCTTAACATGCCGGCGAAGGAGAAGTGGGGAGCACAGCCACCACTTGAAATGATGAGACAAATTGTCGACTTCGGCTCTTACTTTAACAACAAGACCAACGAGCTGCAGCACATCGTGAACTAGCTCTTCGTTTGCGCGATGGGTCTTCCGGGTGGTGGAAGAACGTTGCCAAGTGCGAGACTGTTGAGGCACTTCAACTTGTTGCACATTCCTCCTCTTTCACAGGCCAACTTGCAGAGGATCTTCACGAAGATTTTGGACTGGGGTTTCGCCGGCCACCATGAAACGTGGAAAAAGTAAATCGTGCCAATTACTCAGCTTACCATTGCCACCTACGACCAGGCTGTCAAAAACCTTCTTCCTCTTCCTCGTAAGTCTCACTACTTGTTCAACTTGAGACAAGTGGCGGAGATCATCCAAGGTTTGTTGAGTGTGCACCAGGATGTGGTCGAGAAGTCTAATGACAAGGTGGGCATGATGAAGAGACTCTGGGTTCACGAATGCATGCGCGTCTTCTCCGACCGTCTCATCGACGACGAAGACAAGTAGCTCTTCATCGAGAAGTGTCTGCAGCCAGAAGGCCTCAGTGTGCACCTCTCCAAGCTCGTTGATATGAAGGAGATCGGCGAGCCTAGACAGCTAATCTTCTGTAGTTTCGTTGAATTTGACCCTCTTGAGCCGGTGTACCAAGAATCCGAATCGAAGGATAAGCTTAGGGACACCCTAGAGAAGATCATCGTTCAGTTGAACCAGTCTCGCTCTGGCTCCAAAGACAAACTATCCCTTCTCTTCTTTGACTACTTCTTGCAGCATCTGAGCAGAGTTGCGAGAATTATTACGAAGCCTTTCGGCAATGGTCTTTTGATTGGCCTCGGCGGAAACGGCCGTAAGACCATCGCCAAGATCGCCGCATTCGTTAACAACTGCAACAACTTTAGGATTGAGCTTCACAAGACGTATGGCATTCCTGAGTGGCAAGAGGATTTGCGTAACCTGTACAAGACGTTGGGAATTGATAACAAGAAAATCGTGTTCCAGTTCTCAGACAAAGACATCAAGCAAGAGTTGTTCATCGAAGACATCAACAATATACTCAATGTGGGAGAGTTGACGTCTCTCTTCAACGAGGAAGACTTAGATGAAATTCATTATGAGCTTGAGAAGCAGCTGAAGAAGACCCGAAGCAAGCTGTAGCCATACGACGCGTTCATGAAACGGTGCAAACGCAATCTGCACTTACTTTTATTCATGAGCCCCGCTGGCAACACGCTTCAAAACTACTTCCGCAAGTACCCCTCGCTGGTAAACTGCACTACGATCGATTGGTTCTTGGCGTGGCCTGAGGAAGCGTTGCTCGCTGTGAGTGACTTCTACCTGGAGAAACACACCAACTTGATCCATGACTCTACACTCATCATCTCCCCCTACAACTCCAAAGATGTCAACGCCACTCACGATACGAAAGACCAGATCGGTAAACGCCTTGAAATTATCGACGAGAATCAAGAGGACGTCGAAGATCGCAGTAACGACGGAGAGCCGGAAGTGAGAGAAGATTCAGCGGAAAGACTGAAAGAATCAGTAATTCCTGAATTCACAAAGGTGTCATCCCTGATCAAACAGGAACCCTCTATCGACAGAACTAACACTATCACTAGAACGCTCACCTCGCAAGAAAGTGACACTAACTCAGACATTCATGACACCACTGAAAAGCTTGTTGTGCCCAATGTTGACGTGACGTAGATGTCCACGAAGGACAGGGTCAGCCAACTGTTCACGAAAATGCACCAGTAGGCGAGGAAGCTGGCTGACAAGTACAGCAGCGAGAAGGGTCGACAAGTGTACATCACGCCTAACATTTTCATGAGAGTATTCGATCTCTTTGTGACTCTGCTCAAAAGAAAGAACGATGAGATTGAAGGCGAGAGAGATAAGTACGAGCAGGGTATCGTTAAGCTGGAGGAGGCCAAGGAAATGATCGACAACATGCAGGAAGAGCTAGAGAAGCTCAAACCTATTCTTGAAGCAAAGAGTAAGCAGGTTGAGCAGACGATGAAGATCCTGGAGGTTGAAACGGCGCAGGTCTAAGAAGTGCAGGAGGTTGTTGACGCTGAAGCAAAGAATGTGTAGAGAGAGAAAGATATCGCCGAAGGAATCAAGCAGGAATGCCAGAAGAAGCTTAGCATCGCACAGCCTCACTTCGACAAAGCCATCAAGGCTCTGAGAACTCTGCAAGCCTCAGACTTCGTTATCATGAAGAGTATGCAGAACCCACCAGCCGGTGTCAGACTTGCCCTCGGAGCCGCTTGTATCATGCTCGGAATAAAACCTGGTATCGTTAAGATAAACGGTGTTAAGACAGTTGACTACTGGGACAAATCCAAGGCCATGATTAACAAGCATGCCAAATTTATCGAGTCACTTGAAAACTACCCTAAGGAAGACATCAAGCCAGAGATCATCCACAAGATCACCCCGTATTTGCAAGACCCTGCTTTCGTGCCTGAGAAAATTGCAAAAGCTTCTGAAGCAGCTGAAGGTATCTGCAAATGGGTAATCGCTATCTGCAAGTTCGACATGGTCTACAAGGAGATTACACCTAAGAGAATTGCACTTGCTCAAGCTGAGTAGACAGTGAAGGAGGTAACGGAATAGTTAGCCCAAAAGTAGGCTGAGCTCCAGCAGATTATCGATCAAAACACGGAGATGCAACTGGAGTCTAAACGCCAGCAGGCGGAGAAGACAGCCTTAATTCAGCAGCGCGACGAGTCGTAGATGAAGCTGTAAAGAGCATCCACCTTGATGTCCTCCATCGGTTCAGAGAAGGAAAGATGGATCACGACAAAGGCGAAGCTAGCGGAAGATAAGATTTCGTTGCTGGGAGATTGTATTCTCTCCGCTGCCTTCATCACCTATCTGGGTCCCTTCGAAGGCACGTACAGGATGAAGATTATGCGTGAGACCTGGCAACCGCTGATCTCAGCTTACCAGATCAAGCAAACGACCAACTTCAGCCTCAAAGAAATCCTCGGTGAAGTCAACCAGCTTGCTGAGTGGGGCATCAACGGCTTGCCCAACGAGAACGTCTCCTACGAAAACATGATTATTATCGAGGAGTCCAAGAGGAAGATGTACCCAGTGTTGATTGATCCCCAAGGACAAGCGCTCAAGTACTTCAGAGACTACCTGGGCAGGAAGCACAAGGATCTCATTTCGACCAAGATTACCCAGCCTAACGCAATCGGCCAGATTGAAAAAGCAATCTAAAGCGGTAATATTGCTTTCTGTGAGAATGCTGGCGAGCTTACAAACCCTGCTCTGGTCTCACTCATCAAGAGAGATCTCACCGTTGTTTCTGGCAGCACCTACATCAAGTTCAATGACAACCAGTGTGCATTCGACGAAGACTTCATCATTTACATCTTCTCGCCCCTCTCCAACCCCCACTTCTCTCCCGAAGTCTAGCAGCTCGCTAAAATTCTTAACTTCTCCGTCACCAAAGAAGGCCTCGTGCAGCAGCTCTTAGGTATCGTTTGCAAGCATGAGTCAACAAAAGAAGAAGAGGAAAGAGAGAAGCTTGCGAAGTAGAACATCGAATTCGCTCAACAAAAGAGAGAAATCATGGAGCAGATCTTGTTAACGCTGCGTACTTCCGGTCACGAGATCCTCGAGTCTGACGACTTCGTCAATCAGCTGGAAGAGTCTAAGAAAGTCACCGAAGACATTAACATCAAGCTGACTACGTCAAAGCATATCGAAGAGCGCATCGAAGAAAACAGAAAGACGTTCAAGCCAGTTGCTCAGCATGGCGCTCGACTCTACTTCGCGATGCAGCAGCTTTCGCAGCTCGACCCTATGTACCATTTCTCGATGAAGTGGTTCCGCGACTTGTTCCTCACATGCTTCAAGACCGACGAGGCGGAGTCTGAACAAGATGAACAATCTCACCTCGATGACAACGACGTGGACAGCTCCAGAATCGAGAAAAAGGTGGGAAGAGCGTCTGTCGTTGGTGTCGGCAAACCAAAGGATGCAAGACCCGCCAAGGAAACCAAACAGATGCGTGTCAATCAACTGAAGATGATGTTCAGAGAGGTGCTGTACAAGCACGTCTGCATGAGTCTGTTCGAGCACCACAAACTTCTCTTTGCATTCTTCATGGCCATTCGCGTGCACGAGTCAAACCCGATTGAAGAGCAGACCTTTGCTTAGAAGCTCAAAGAACTTGACAAGTTAGACCAGCTCTCCTCTATTAACTCTGCTTTCGGTAATTCGTCAACTAACAAGTCGGGCGAGAAGGACGGCCGCATACCATCGGATGTTGCATCTCCAAACGCACGCTCCTTCTAATACAGGAAGAATTCCGTGAGGTCCCGCACTCGCAAGAGTAACTCAGTTGCTGGAGACTAGGCCCTCGTAGCTCAAGCACACCTACTGGCTCAATAGAAGGAAGAAGAGAGGCTGAGGATTAACAACGAATTGCTCGACTTTATGTTGACTGGCCTCATCAGATCCGATAACTCGGAAATCTTCTCAGACATTGCGAACCCCTCACCAAGGGTCTTCACGGAGAAGGTCTGGAAAGAGATTTAGCAGATTACCGTGTTCGACGCCTTTGAGAACCTCTAGGAGAACATTGAGCAGAATTTTGCGAATTGGGAAAGATTTATGAAGGCCGATAAAAAGGACGTCTTCGACCTTCTTCCGGAACCATATCAGTAGCAATTGCCGCATATCGCCTGGATCCTTCTTTTCAAGATCTTGAGGCCAGAGTTAACCACTGCTGCAGTAAGGCGCTACGTAAGGAAAGCGCTCGGATCATACTTTGTGACGCCAATCATCTACCAGATGAAAGAGATCTTTGACGACAGTACGCCAGCATCTCCCTTGCTGCTGATCCTGACGCCCGGTAACGATCCAATGGAGCAGATCAAGAAGTTCGGCGAAGAGAAGCAGAAGCTGTACCAACCAGTGTCTCTAGGTCGTGGAATGGGCGAGCGAGCCAAACAACTCATCAAAGAGATGAGGAAAGGCGGTGGATGGGTCGTGTTGTAGAATTGTCATCTTTCGGCCAGTTTCTTGCCTGAACTTGAGTAGATCATCGAGAATTTACAGCCCCAATTCCAGGTTGAACAGCAGGGTGACTACATCGATATGAGCAAAAAGACCGAGCCGCCTCCTCATCCCGAGTTCCGCCTCTGGCTCACCTCCATGTCTGTCGACTACTTCCCTCAGACTATCCTCCACAACTCGCTGAAGCTTACAAGCGAGCCACCAAAGAGTATCAAGTCCTCCATGCTGAGAGTTTACTCCAACATGAATGCCTCCAAGCTCGACAAAGCTTTCTACGAAGACAGCTCGAAGCCTCACGTGTGGCAGCCCCTCTTCTTGTCCCTCTCATTCTTCCACGCTGTCGTGCGTGAGCGAAGACGGTTTGGACCTCTTGGATGGAACAAAATGTACGACTTTAATGATTCAGATTTGCGAATCTCGATGCGCTAGCTCTATCAGATGGTCGAAGACTTTGATAAGGTTCCTTTCAAGGCTTTGCAGTACTTGACCGGTGAGTGCAATTACGGTGGCAGAGTCACGGACGGAATGGACCGAAGAGTGCTCCAATCAATCTTGAAAGATTTCTACACAACCCAGGTACTCGACCAAAACGTATACGAGTTCGCGGGCAAGAAACACAAAGATTACCACGTGTTCAAAGGAGAAATACTCAAGGAGTACCTTGAGTATGTTAAGCACCTGCCTGACGAGGAGAGTCCTTACCTCATGGGTCTCCACGAAAACGCTAACATCACTTAGGCACTGAACGAGGCCAGCAGCCTGTTCCAAAACGTGCTGTAGCTTAACAGCGATGCGCAGACTTCTCAAAGCAGTGACTCTGGGAAGGGTAACTCGAAAGTGGACCAGGTCAAGAAGATGACCAACGACGTGCTCAAGATGATCAGAGAGCCGTTTAAGATTAACGAGGTGCAGAAGAAGTACCCCTTCAAATATGAGGAGTCGATGAACTCAGTGTTGCTGCAAGAACTTGCCAGGTTCAACAAGCTGATCGAGACAATCAAACAATCCCTCAAAACACTTCAGCTGACCCTGGAAGGTAAAATTGTGACTAACGCAGAGATGGATGCCATCCAGATGAGCGTTCTTAACAACTCGATTCCGGACAAGTGGCAAGCCAAGTCCTACCCTAGTCGCAAGCCTATGATGTCCTACGTCGCAGACCTTAAGAGCCGTCTGGACATGCTTGACCACTGGATCAAGTTCGGAAAACCTAATGTCTACTGGATCTCTGGCTTCTATTTCACGCAGTCGTTCTTGACTGGTGTCAAGCAGAATTACGCTAGAGCGTACAAGTACCCTATTGACAGAGTCAACTTCAAATTCAAGGTGTTCAACAAGGAGCAGAGTGAAGAAGAAAGCGCACTTCGCACGTCGCCACCTGAGCACGGCTGCTATCTCGAAGGTCTTTTCTTGGAAGGTGCAGCCTGGGACGACGCCAACTGTGTCCTGAAAGACTCCCTGCCCAAGATCATCCACGAAGAACTCCCAATTATCCATTTCATTCCCACTTACGAACCTCAGAATGAAGCTGAGATGACGGCGAAGAAAGAGGAGACCTCGAAACTTGCGGCCTCGGCACTGATGAATAAGTAGAGACACCATTCCGGCGATAACGAGGACAACGACGCCAGTTCATCTGTCAATGACAGCTCGTTAATTGAGAGTGGTGTCAAGAAGGAGGATGAAGCCAAAGACGTCCTCAACAGAGACGCCGACGGCAACCTGATCTACGAGTGCCCGACCTACAAAACCAGCGCTCGCTCAGGCACACTGACGACCACAGGCCACTCTAACAACTTCATCCTTTCGATTGACTTGCCGACGAAAGAAGACCCTGCAATGTGGATCAAGCGCAGTGTCGCATTGCTCAGTCAATTAGATGATTGATTGATCGATTGATGATCCCGACTTTAACACTTTATACTTACCATATAAACAGATTAATTCAATAATCATAACGCATTCCCAACCAACACCTGGGGTTTTGGGGT
>Ga0208544_10001479_pt1 | contig 16149 bp, 14 predicted proteins | sample DEB08_DNA_9_FD_184526 | JGI IMG/M metagenome (GOLD analysis project Ga0208544, IMG submission 184526) | Aqueous microbial communities from the Delaware River and Bay under freshwater to marine salinity gradient to study organic matter... | ecosystem: Environmental > Aquatic > Marine > Coastal ... | reverse complement strand
ATGGTCGTTTCCGCAGAAGCTCGCCGACGTTCCCCGACTGTACCGCAAAATTAGTCGGGCCTCATCGGTGCCAGACCCCGCTGGGTTGATCACCCTGGCCAATCTAATCCACAATCGGGACCGACATATCGGCTGGGGGCTCCAGAATTGGGAAGAATTATCACTGTTCAAAACCTTTAACCTGCCTACTGATAAAAAAGACCCACTCTATGCCCAGCTGGCAATCCGCGTGGCACAGAGCAGCTCAGCCTTTTTCTAGGGCTAGCCATTCATTTGGACGGTGCGGCTGAGGTTAATTTTCCTCAGGCATCAGCCCTTCTAGGGTCAACATAATCTGCATCGCCTCTTGTTGGCTCGTGCCACAAAAAGCCACTTCTGGCCTAAAGTCCGCACAAACTTGGGGTCTGCGCGGGTCGCCAAATAGCTGGCATCCCAGGTGTCGATCCAGATGCACACAGGCTACACCCGCAGGCTTACCCTGTGGCATGCCATAAAATGGTTGCTTAATCGCCGGCGCAATACAGCAGGCGCCACACTTTTCTCGACATTCCATAACCATTCCTAACCTCAGTGTGTAATGTTAGCGCCTTACGCCCTATCCGCACTCGAGCAGTCGAGGTGATTTTATCCTCTGACGTAGCTGCGTTGTCGATCGGCGCTACTATAGCCAGTATCCGGTTGGGCTGCTAGGCCAGCATAGCTCGACGCTTAACCGTCAACCTCGGGGTGCATGGGTCGGCCAAATAGCAGATGGCTTTTAAAAATCTCGCTCGGTAAACTGCTGCGACTCTTCGCATACTGGTAGCACAATGATTTACAGCGAAACATTAGGCTCGGGCCCGGATCTAATCTTCCTTCATGGCCTATTCGGTGCCGGTGACAACTGGCGCAGTATTGGCCGGCAACTGAGTGACCGGTATCGGGTACATCTGCTCGACCTGCCCAATCACGGGCGCTCGCCCTGGCTGGATGATCCGACCTTGGTCAATCTCGCCGCGGCGGTAAATGACTGGATAGACCATCAAGGTATCGAACGCTACCGACTGCTTGGTCATTCACTGGGCGGTAAGGTCGCCATGCAATTGGCTCTCAACGAGCATGTTGGCGAGTTGACGCGACTGATCGTAGTCGATATAGCGCCCAAGCCTTACCCACCGCACCATCAAGACATCTTCTTGGCGCTCAAGCGCGCCGACCTGGCTACCCTACCCGATCGTAAAGCCGTAGAGGCCGATATCGCCGATCTGGTGACCGATGTTGGCGTGCGCCAGTTTTTGTTAAAAAGCCTTTATAAACACGACGGCAAACTGGCCTGGCGCTTTAATCTCTCGGTCTTGGAGTCGCGTTACGAGAGCATTGCGCAGGCACCAACCACAACTCAGCCCTTTGACGGCCCGACGCTCTTTATCAAAGGCATGAACAGCCACTATATAGCCGCCGAAGACCAAGAGTTGATCCGCTCGATGTTTCCCCAGTCGAGCGCCAAACTGATCGAGGGCGCCGGACATTGGCCCCATGCCGAAAAACCGCTGGTCTTTGGTAAATTATTGACAGACTTTTTAGCCAAGGAAAACATCTGATGGCCGGATCCAGCCTGTTTATGCTGATTGATGATATCGCCGCCCTGCTCGATGATATTGCCCTGATGACCAAGGTTGCTGCGCCTAAGTCCGCCGAAGTGACCAGCCGGCGCGCTTGAGACCGGCACAACAATCCCCAATCACACCTAGGAATTAGGCTCGACGAGGTCAACCGCACTGGCCTCAAAGCTCTGATGACGAGCGGCCGGTTTCAGTAGCGCACGAAAACCATTGCCTTGTGCCGATTGCACCTCAATGGTCCAAAACAACTTCTGTGATAAGAGATTGTAGACTATATGCATACCCAAGCCGCTCCCGCCCTTGCCACGCGTAGTGGTGAAAAAGGGATCGAATATCTGCTTTACAATCGCTGCATTGGCGCCCTTACCGTTATCCTGAGTACTCAATTCAAATCCCGATCGGGTCTTCTTCAAACGCATCTCGATGGTACCGGCCAGCTCACCGTCATCGAAGCCATGGGCTAAGGCATTCATAAACAGATTGGTCACCACCTGAGCAACCGCCCCAGGGTAGGTGTCGACCACAATGCCCGACTCAAAGTCGGTTATGAGCTCAACCTGGGTGCCCTTCAACTGATGGCGCAAGCTAACCAAGACGCTGGTCAGGTAGTCACCCAAATCAAAGATTCGTTTTGCCTCGCCAGTTTGGTCAACCGACACCAACTTAAAGTTCGAAATAAGATTGGCAGCCCGGCTTAAACTTTGAAAAATAATCTCGGCGTATTCGATCGCGTCGGTAAGGTAGGCGTCAAAGTTCGATCGGGTCATACTGTTATTTGAAATTTGTGCCTGCAATGCATGGGTCGCCGTTAATAACGATGAGGCGGCTAACTTGCCGGTACCGATCGGCGTATTGATTTCGTGCGCTACGCCACATACCAGACTGCCCAACGATGCCATGCGGGCGTTCATTTCATTGAGTTGACGATAATGCTCGCTAGTACGCACCAGCGCATCGGCGTGCAAAGCCTCGGACAGCTGGACGCCGATAACCTCGATAAATTCGGCTGCATCCGGAGCACAGCTGGCCACCATATAGCCAAAGTGCTCATCATCGAATTCCAGCGTACAGATTAAAGAATAGTTGCCCGAGCTAACGGGTTCTAAAAAGGACAGCGGGATCACCGGCTGAGCATAGGGTATGTTGGTGCCCTGCCCAGCCAAATTTATTTCGCTGAAAAACCGACTGCCATCTTCGGGATGGGTCAGCAAAAAAAGCGAAAGCTGATCAACTTCCAATTCCGCCAAGGGTGCCTTGGCGCTGACCATCACCTCTGCCAGTGGCACCTGCGCCTTTAATAGTCGCAACAGGTCGAGTTTGCGTGATTTATTATCCCGTTGATATATTAACGCCCACTGCTCCGACAGGTTCTGATCGTGATTACTGACCGTAGGGGGTGAATTGTCGGTGGTTTCTCGAAAGACCGGCGTGCCTTTGACCACCCGGTCTACCAGCCGCTGAGTAGGTTTGACCAGCAGTGCCAAGGCCTGCTCCCCAGCGAGCTTGCCCAAGGCTTTGGCTGGAAAGTGCACGGTGGTCAATCCCGGGAGCATGGCGGCGGCGTATTCGAAATCGTCGTAACCGGTCACCCAGCACTGTCCTGGGCATTCGATCCCGTGCGCCTTAAGACTGTCGAGCACACCCTTGGCGCTCAGATCGTTACCGCACACTATGACATCGGCCCACGACCCGGCGGCGAGATAGGCGTCAATCAGGGTACGAGCGGCCAAGGTGGTGAAATTACCGACCAGCACCTCAATGTCAGTGCTCGAACGACCGGACTCTTCGAAGGCGCGATACAAGGCGTGCTGACGGATCTGACTGTCGACATTGCCCACCGGCCCACTCAGATACAGAAACCGGGCGGTAGAGCGGCGTGCCACAACATCGACCATTAGCTCATACATGCCGTCGAAATTATCGACCAAAACATTGGCCACGTCGGGTACCGCGCTGCCGATATTTACGATTGGGATACCCTGATAGAGGGCGAGTATTTTTTCATAGCTGCCATTGCCCGACACATAACCTAAACCGCCGCCATAACCGATCAACACCGACGGCTGCAGCGCTCGAAACTGATGATGGATCCAAAGACAGCGATCCAGTTGCGCCGCCGATTCCGGCAAATATTGCAGCGGCGCAAAGATGACCCTTATCGCTTGATCGGAAAATGCTTCGGCAATGCCGCTGCAGATGCGCTGCTCAATTGTATGAATAAAGGTTGGAACCAATACCAGAGCTATTTTATGGCTCAAGAAAAACACCTCATGGGTCGGGCTAACCTCTTGTCTTGATGGCTGGCCGGCGCGGACCTAACAAGCCGGTTAAAAAAACGGTGCTGATAAGTTTCACAGACAGCATCGACACTAATCTGAATACCCTAGACCATGATCGGCACAATGCGAGCATCGCCTGGCTTCTACCCTATAAAAATCGTCCTAAGTTGCAGCAGACTTTGCCGCTGTTGAGGCGTGAGACTTTGTCTGGGCGTTTGAGCCGACCAGACCTAGGTTGTTAATAACCCGATAACTACCGCAACGGCGAACCATGACCTGTTGTGCCCAAAGTACGGGCTGCGGGCTGAGATCATTAGCGTTCCGAGTTCATTCCGTCGGGCACCACTAAGGCCCAATGCCACCCTATAACGCCCATTAATGGTGCATAAAACCGACCAGCTTAAACAAAACACAAGGTCTGGGCGCCAAATACCCCCAGAAGAGCGACCTGAACAGAACTGGCACGACCTTCGCTAAGTAATTTACTGCGCAACGTGGCCTTAGGTTTGGAGGCATGTTGCGCTTAGGTACGTTATTTTTGCATTGAGCATTGGCGCTCTTGGGTTTTCCCGAGGGCGTTTTTTTATGGGTGTTATTTATGTTTTCAGACCTGGCTAACAATCCTCCGGACGATACCCTGCTGATCATTGGTTTCGGCATGGCCACGGCGCGCCTGCTAAATCGCTTGGCCGATTTGGGCTACCCGGGTCCGATTTGCGTGGTCAGTCGCGAAAAAAATGTCGGCTACAATCGCATTCAACTGACGCCATGGTTAGCAAACCCGGAGGCCGATATTGACCTCAATCTGGTCAATGCAACAGTGCTGGCGCGGTTAAACATTCGCATCCTAGCCCAAACCGATGTGGTCTCCTTCAGCGCCGATTTACATCGGGTTCGGTTGAGTGATGGCAGCGAAATGCCGTTCGCTCGCGCTGTAATGGCCACCGGATCCCAGCCTGTTCTACCGGAGTGCGACTTTAGGTCGCAACCGGCCATCCGGGCATTTCGTACCCTGGAGGATGGCTATTTCCTCAGGGCGCTGCCTGAGCAATCTCATGTTGCGGTATTGGGCGGTGGCTTGCTCGGTCTAGAAGCAGCTTGGGGGCTTCGTCAACTCGGTCACCGGGTAACCCTGATTCACCGCAATAGCCATTTATTGAACCGTCAGCTCAGTGCGCCCTTGGCCGCGCTCTTGGCCAACAGCTTTGTTAAGGCCGGTATCACGTTGCGTCTGAAGCGCCAAATTCGCGCCATCGACAGCGACCCGCGCTTGGCCCGCATCACCCTTGATAACGCTGAAGCCCTGCCAGTCCATTGCCTGATCGCCGCGGCGGGCATCCGTCCCAATATCGACTTGGCTCAGCGCGCCGGGTTGGCCACAGGGCAAGGCATCCAGGTTAATGCGGCTCTGCAAACCTCTGCTGGCCATATTTTCGCGCTCGGTGAGTGCACCGAATTTGCCGCTCAAACCTTTGGACTGGTGGCCCCAGTCTATGCCCAGGCCGAAGTATTGGCGCAGCGCCTGATGGGCGGGGCATCCGAGTTCGCGTTAACCCAGACCGATACCCGATTAAAGATTTCCGGCTTAGATGTTTTCTCAACCGGGCAGATCAATCACCCCAAAGCACAGGTACTCAGCCTGGTCGATCAGTACCAACAACGCGGCCGTACGCTGCATTTTCTCAACCATCGACTCATTGGTGCAGAGCTGTTGGGTGACCTCAGCCTGGCCAATTATTGTCAGGATTTAATTCAAACCAAACACCCCATCAGCGACCCCCGAGATGTGATCTTGGGTCGCTTGCAGAACGCTGCCTGAGGATAAAACAATGCACAGTACACAAAAGAAGAACCTGGTCATCATTGGCAATGGCATGGTCGGTCATCATTTTATCGCGCAGTGGCAGAAACAGGCGGCCGCCGCCGATTGGCAACTGCATATCATTGGCGCCGAACAGCAATCGGCCTATGACCGAGTGCATCTGTCAGAATACTTCCAAGGTAAGGGTCACGCCGATCTGGCCTACTGCCAGGAAGACGATTACCGTGCCCTGGGCTACAAGACCTATTTGGGTGTAACCTGCACCGAGATCGATCGGGCCGAGCAGAGAGTGCAACTCGATAACGGGATGAGCCTAGACTACGATAAGTTAGTCTTGGCCACCGGCTCCTATCCCTTTGTGCCACCCATACCCGGCTACCAAAATGCGCGCAGCTTTGTCTACCGCACTCTGGACGATCTGGATGCGATTGCGCAGGCTGCCCAAGGGCGCTCGACTGGTGTGGTGATCGGTGGCGGTCTGCTCGGCCTGGAGGCGGCCAACGCCTTGAAATCCTTGGGCCTGAAAACCCATGTCATCGAGTTTGCCCCGCGTCTGATGCCGGTTCAGTTAGATGACCCGGCCGGTGCCCTGCTAAAAACAAAGATTGAACAAATCGGCGTGTCGGTTCATACCCAGACCGGTACCCAGGCGATCGACGTCACCGACGACGATCGCCTGCGGCTCACCTTTGCCAGCGGTGAGCCGTTACTGACCGATGTGCTGGTATTTTCTGCCGGTATCCGCCCGCAGGATGCAGTCGGCGGTGCCTGTGGTTTGCAGGTTGGTGAGCGCGGCGGCATCGTGATCAACGATCACTGCCAAACATCCGATGCCGACATCTACGCCATTGGTGAGGTCGCGCTCTGGCAAGAGCGCATCTACGGACTCGTGGCACCCGGTTATCGCATGGCCGAAACGGCTGCACAGGCCATCGCCGAGGTTGAGGTAAGCGCCTTTCTCGGCGCCGACATGAGCACCAAACTTAAGTTACTCGGGGTCGATGTTGGCTCCATTGGGGATGCCCACGGCCAGTTACCGGGTGCCCTGTCCTTCCGTTACAGCAACGAGGCCAAGGGCGTTTATAAAAAGATCGTGACCACGGCCGATGGCAAGAAATTACTCGGTGCCATGTTGGTCGGTGATAACAGCGCGTACGACACCCTACTGCAATACCATCTCAATGATATTGACCTGCCCGCCGAACCCGATAGCCTAATCTTGCCCAACCTGGCCAGCAACGCGGCACCGGCGTTAGGGGTAGATGCCCTGCCAGACGGCGCGACAATCTGCTCGTGCCTCAATGTCAGTAAGGGCGATATCATCGCGGCCCTCGATGGCGGTTGTGCGTCGACGGCCGAGGTCAAGGGTGCGACCCAAGCCAGCACCGGGTGCGGCGGGTGCGCCGCCATGCTTAAGGAGGTTGTCGATAAGACCTTGGCCGCGCGCGGCGTGGCGATTGACACCTCAATCTGTGAACATTTTTCGCACACTCGCCAGGAGCTCTATCACCTGGTGCAGATCCACGACCATCGCTCGTTCGATGCTCTGATCGCACAACATGGCACCGGCCTCGGCTGTGAAATCTGCAAACCCACGGTGTCGTCGATTCTGGCCAGTCTCTACAACGAGCCGGTGCTCGATCCGGCCCATGTCAAGTTACAGGATACCAACGATACCTTTCTCGCCAATATGCAAAAGGACGGCACCTACTCGATTGTGCCGCGTATCGCCGGTGGCGAAATCACCCCCGCAGGCCTGATCAAGATCGGCCAGTTGGCGCAGGAATTCAACCTCTATACCAAGATCACCGGCGGCCAACGGATCGATATGTTCGGGGCCCAGTTGCATGAACTGCCGCTGATCTGGCGCCAGTTGGTCGACGCCGGCTTTGAAACCGGACAGGCCTACGGCAAGTCGGTCCGCACGGTAAAAAGTTGTGTCGGTAGCACCTGGTGTCGATTTGGTGTTCAGGATGCCGTCAATATGGCGATCCTGATCGAGAATCGTTACAAGGGTTTGCGCGCACCCCATAAGCTGAAGTTCGCGGTCTCTGGCTGCACCCGCGAATGTGCCGAAGCACAGAGTAAGGATGTTGGCATTATTGCCACCGAAAACGGCTGGAATCTCTATGTCGGCGGCAATGGTGGGATGAAGCCACGCCATGCCGATCTGTTCGCGACCGATCTCAATGACGTTGAACTGATTCAAACCATCGACCGCTTTTTGATGTTCTATATTCGCACCGCCGATCGGTTACAACGCACCGCCCGCTGGTTGGAAAACCTCGACGGCGGACTGGACTATCTCACCGAGGTTATCCTCAACGATTCACTGGGTTTGGGCGATGATTTGCAAGCGCAGATGCATCGCATTGTGGCCACCTTTGAATGTGAATGGACTTCGACCCTCAACGATCCGGAAAAACTCAAACGCTTTCGAACTTTTGTAAACAGCGATGCGCGAGACAGCAATATCGTCTTTGTCCAGGAACGCGCTCAAAAACGGCCCGCAACCGACGCTGAAAAAATATCACTGATCGCCACGAGCTGAACGAACCATCTGCCACCTGAGGAGGAATACCATGACCACGATAGACAATAAAGAATGGCTACTGGCCTGCACGAAGGCCGACTTGGTGGCCCAGTCCGGCGTTGCCATACTGGTTAAAAATCAGCAAGTTGCGTTATTTTATTTGCCGGAAAACGACACCATCTATGCCTTGAGTAACTACTGTCCGTTCAGCCGGGCCAATGTTATCGCACGCGGTATTATCGGTGATCTCAAGGGCCAGCTGGTCGTGGCCAGTCCGATCTATAAACAACATTTTTGCTTGCTCAGCGGGGCCTGTCTTGAAGACAGTCAGGTTGCCTTGAACGTCTATGACGTAAAGGTTCAAGACGACCTTATTCAGATTGCCCTCTAACCGAAAAGAGATCTTATGAACCAGACTGGCCTAAAAACAACCTGCGCCTATTGTGGCGTCGGCTGCGGTGTCACAGTGCCGACCGAAAACGACCGTCAGGTCAACGTCAGTGGCGATGCACAGCACCCGGCCAATAGGGGGCGGTTGTGCGTTAAGGGTACCCATCTGGGGGATGTCTTACCGCTTAAGGATCGCTTGCTGGTACCCAGCGTGCACGGCGAACCGGTCAGTTGGGATCTGGCCAGCCAGACCATCGCCGATAAGATCCGCCAGGCCCAGGCCCAGTATGGTGCCAACTCGGTGGCCTTTTATCTCTCCGGCCAACTGCTCACCGAAGACTATTACGCCGCCAATAAGCTGGCCAAGGGTTTTTTAGGCACCGCCAATGTCGACACCAACTCGCGTCTCTGCATGGCGTCGGCGGTGGCCGCACACGTGCGCGCCTTCGGTGAGGATGCCCCGCCCAGTTGCTATGAGGATGTGGAAATCGCCGACCTGGTGGTGGTGACCGGATCCAACTTGGCGTGGGCCCATCCGGTTTTGTTTCAACGTTTGCAAGCCGCCCGCGCCGAGCAGCCGAGTAAAAAAATGGTGGTTATCGATCCCCGCAAGACCGCCACCGCCCTGGAAGCGGACCTGCACTTGGCGATCAAACCCGGCGCCGATGGCCAGTTGTTTAATGCCTTGTTGGTCTATCTGGATAAGCATCAGGCCTGCGCTAGGGAGTACATCGCCGAGCACGTCAGCGGTTATGCACAAACCCTGGCCGCGGCGACATTGGATGTGGGTACCGATAGCCGCATCCAGGCGGAATTGTGCGGCCTACCCGAAGCGGATCTGTTGGCATTCTTTGCCCTGTTCGCCCAAACCCCTAAAACCACTACCCTATGGTCGATGGGCATCAATCAGTCGGAGTCTGGGGTCGATAAAAGCAACGCCATTATTAATGTTCATCTGGCCACCGGCCGCATCGGTCAACCCGGTGCCAGCGCCTTCTCGATCACCGGTCAGCCCAACGCCATGGGCGGTCGGGAGGTTGGGGGCCTGGCCAACCAGTTGGCCATCCACCGCGGTTTCGATGCCGACAGCATTGCCCAGGTCGGCGCCTTTTGGCAGGCCAGCCATATGGCCCAAAAGCCCGGCCTCAAAGCCGTGGATCTGTTCGATGCCTGCCTGGCCGGTGACATCAAGGTGTTATGGATTATGGCCACCAACCCGGTGGCCAGCCTGCCCGACGCCAATAAGATTCGCGCCGCCTTGGCCCAGGTCGAGACGTTGATCGTCTCCGAAGTCGTGCAGTCGACCGATACGCTCGACTGTGCCGATATTCGCCTACCGGCCCTAGCCTGGGGTGAAAAGGACGGCACGGTGACCAACTCCGAGCGCACCATTTCCCGTCAACGGCCCTTCTTAATAGCCCCAGGCCAAGCCCGGGCCGACTGGTGGGCGCTCGCCACGGTGGCACAAAAACTGGGTTTCACGGACGCCTTTGCTTGGCACCATGCCCATGAGATCTTTCGTGAACACGCCCGACTCAGTCGCCTCAATCGCGCCACCGCGCTGAGCTTTGACCTGTCGGCCGTGGCCGACCTGAGCCTGGCCGAATACCAAGATTGGTTGCCCCAACAGTGGCCCCTTGATGGCACAACTCGAACACCCCGGCTGTTTGGCGATGGCCAATTCCCGAGCCACGACGGTCGCGCCCAGATGGTGCCGATCAGTCCGATCTCGGTCGACCAACCGGACGGCGGGGACTATATTTTAAACACCGGTCGCCTGCGCGATCAGTGGCATACCATGGCCCGCACCGGCTATGCCATGGCGTTAAACCAACACAGCCCGCAGTTTGAACTGCATATCCACCCGAACGATGCCGAGCACAATGCCATCGTCAATGGAGACCTGGTTGCGGTCCGCTCCGATCTGGGCAGCTTTTACGCCCTGGCCCGGATCGACGCCGCACAGCAGCCATCGGAGCTGTTCGCGGCCATGCATTGGAACCGCCAGTTCGCCAGCCACGGTGGCGTCGCCAATGTGATTGCCAGCCGAGTCGATCCTATTTCCGGCCAGCCGGCCAGCAAGCACGCCCGGGTACAGCTGGCCAAACAAACCAGCCAGGCCAACGGTTTTCTCTTTATCGGCGACGGTCAACCCGCACCGGATTGGCTCAACGAGCTGCTATGGTTTAAGACCCACACGCGCCAAGGTACCCTGTACCGGTTTTTTAGCCTGCAGCAATCTCTGGCCGACTTTATAGCATTGCGCAGTCAGGACGGCACACCCTGCACGATGAGCCTGACCGACAGCAGTCAACAATCGGCGCAATGGATTGGCCAGGACGCTGGCGGCTTGCAGTTTTGGCTCAGTATCCATCGCGCAGCCACGCCATGGCCCGACAGCCTATTTCTCGATCGAGCCGCCGAACAGCCAAACCCAGGGCTGAGCCTCAATGCCCTATTGACCGGACAGCAGGACGATGCCCCGATCCGTGGCAAGATCGTCTGTACCTGTTTCTCGGTAACGGACAGCCAAATCACCGACTTCTTGCAGAGCCATGCGCAAGCGAGTTTGAGCACACTGCAAACGGCCCTCTGTTGCGGTACCAATTGCGGCAGCTGCCTGACCGAGGTCAAGACGCTGATGAAGGACAAGGCGAGCGCCCGAACGGCATCGGCAGACGCGCTCTGCTAAGCCCGCGACCGGTACTAGAAAAAAGTTTGCGACCCATGCACGCGGATAAACAATACCCTATCTAAACAATCAACCTTGATCCGCCAACCTTCTTTACAGCGGCCTGACATGGCGCGAAAATTCGCCCTGCCGGTTAGATGGAGTTTTCAACCGGTACAACAGTTTGTGATTATAAAAAAATCACATTATCTAAATATTCATTTTGGTACTGGAGTTATCATATGAACCTTTCTCTAATTAAACCCCTAACCCTAACGGCACTGGCCCTGGTTTTTTCCGGCACAGCCATCGCCTCCGACCAGTCAACCTATACCGCCTGGTCATGGCAACGCGGTAACACGGTCAACATCCCAGAAGCTCGGGTAGCTCAACTCTGTGGCGATATAGACGGCTGTGAAGTTCGCATTGCCATGTACAACTGGGACGGCTCCGGCCGCACCGCGTCGCGCAGCTCACTGTTTTACTACAACACCCGCAACCGCGCTTGGCGAGCTGAGGCCGGCGATCGGGCCGGCACCAGCGACAACAACCGAACCGAACACGTGATGAACGCCTGGTCCTGCTACTTCACCGATGGCAACTATTCACAGTGGTACAACCATGGCGATCTGGACGGGAACTTTGCGGTACTGTCTTGGAACCAATACAACGCGACTTGTCGCGTCACCCTGGTCGATTAGCCTAAGGTTGTCAGCTATTGAATTCGGGCAAACGATTGAGGAAATCGGGCCTAGAGTTAATCAACTGGATCCGGATTGGGTTGCTGTTTATCAAGGCGAACGGACGGCACCGCAATCCGGTTTAGCTTGGTTAACCTAGATGACAAATGACAAAAGCGGAGGAACGGCAGGCGAATGAAAGTATTGTTTACTTTTTTGGCATTACTCGGCGCGCTCGGAATGCTGCGTCTGGTATTAACTTGGCTTGAGCCGGGGGCCATTGCAGTCAATTCCGAGGCACCGGTGGCTGAAACGATCGATCGCCTCAAGCAGATCAGCACTTGGCAGGCGGCGTCAGACTCGGCACCGACCGCAGTGCCAGATACGCCCGTTATTGCCGACTCGCCAGGGCTCGACGTGGCCAACCGTCAAACCTGGACCCTGGTGCCGGATGACAGCCACGATTGGGCACCGGACGGCGGATATAGCCCACACGAGCCAACGCCCCAGAACGCCGACATGCTCGCCTGGGGGGAGCGGGCCGAAGAGGTTAATTTGCCCACGACCCTCTGCTGGGGCGGGAGTTGCGCCGACGAACGACATCTAGATGTGCAGCCAGACCCGGTAACGGCGGAACAGATCGATCAGGGCTGGTTGAATGTTGAGGCGCTCCCGCCCCTGTTCGAGGTCACGGACGAAAGCGGTCCGTCTGTGATCACCGGTCGCTCGGGGCTGCCCGAGCCTGAGCGCGACTAAGTACCCTAGGCCTGGCTTAGACTGCCGACAAGCGCATTGAGGTTAGGCCAGCGCCCGATCCAGATCGCGCACCAACGCAATCAGCGTGGTGACCTTAGCACCCTCAGCCTTTAGTGCCTCCTCCGCATAGGGTGCCACCTGCGCACCCATCGGCAAAGGCCGACCGGCATCGATAAGCGCGCGCAAGCGGGCGAGATAAATCCATTGTAACCATTCTAAAAAGTCCATGCTGTTGATACAGAATGGGTCGGTACTCATCATCGCCTCGGCTGAGGGGGCCATACTCTGCCACCGGCCGTCGCGCACCATAAGCGCCTGTATCTCATCTAATATTACACTAATCGATTTGGACATCTTTCCCCCTGACTCTGCGCTAGCGGTGCAAAACCTAATTTAAAAAATTGTCGATACCGGTAAAGATAATTTCCGCCGCCATGGCCGCGAGAATAAGACCGCTCAGCTTGGAGAGTATATTCAGCCCGGTACGACCGAGCAGTTTTTCGATGCTACCGGAGATGAACAGCATGCCAGCCACTGCGAACAAGGCCGTTACCATGCCCAGTAGACCGACCAGGCTTTCCGTCATGGATGGTAACTCGGCACCCAACACCAAAATGGTACCGATGGTCGCGGGACCGACGATGATCGGAATGGCCAAGGGCACAACGGACACATCATCGCGTTCCTCGTTCGGCAAACCCTTGGCATGTGATCGGGTGCCGTGATTCACCAAACTGACCGCGGTTAAAAACAGCAAGGCGCCCGATCCGATCCGGAAGGAGTCCAGCGTGATGCCAATAAGCTCGAATAGGGGCGTGCCGACGAAGAACAGTACCGTTCCGATACCGCCAGCGACTAGGGTCGCACGGATCGCGATATGGCGTTTGGCGGCCTGACTTTCGCCATGGGTCAAGACCAAAAACATCGACACCACAAAAAAGGGAGCAAAGAGAAACAGGAACTTAATCGCAATGGAGATATAAAGATTAAACATACAACCTCGACCGGGCCAGTAATGAGAGGGGCGGCAATATATAGGGTTAATAGGCCGCAGGACAGTGCTTGTTTGGTTATTTCATCCGCTGTGGCACTCTAGCACAGCTCGGCGTGCGATCGATTCAAAAGTTGGGACTGTTCAAGCGCTGCAACTGAGTATATTATATAAAACTAATATATAGCGGAGTACGGGCCCATGTTGGTCGAACAAGCAATGCTCTTTCGCCTCTCAGCCTTTGTGCTAATCCTCTTTTTGATGCTCAGCTGGGAAAGCTGGCGTCCGGCGCAGAGCGGCTATGGCCGCGGCCAGGCTCGCTGGCGCAATAATCTGGCGCTGGCCCCGATCAACATTGGCGCAGCCGCCCTACTGGGCCCCTTGACGGCCGTCAACGCGGCGAGCTGGGCACAAGCCGAGAGTTGGGGCCTGCTGCCACGACTGATCGACAATCCATACGTGCTGATAGGGCTGGCCATTGTGTTATTGGATCTGGCGATCTATGCGCAACATCGCTTGGCCCATCGCTTACCCTGGTTTTGGCGCTTACATCGGGTCCACCATGCCGATCCGGGCTTCGATGTGACCACCGCGGTCCGCTTTCACCCGCTGGAAATCCTTGTCTCCATCCTGATCAAGACCGTGGTTATTGTCCTGCTCGGGGCACCGGTGATGGCGGTTATCCTATTCGAAATATTGCTCAATGGCATGGCCATGTTTAACCATGCCAATGTCAATCTCTCGGCTCGGGCGGAAAAGACCGTGCGCGGCCTCTGGGTGACCCCAGCCATGCACCGCATTCATCATTCCCTGCGCGCCCGAGAACATCACTCCAATTTCGGTTTTAGTCTGTCCGTCTGGGATCGCCTGTTTAAGACCTACACAGCGAGTGCGCACGCAACACCGATCCAAATCGGTCTGCGCGCTTACCCGAATCTGGCACAGAATAGTCGCCTCTGGTCGATGCTCGGTTTACCCTTCCAATCAAAGTCCAGAGCGCAGCGCTCGGGGCCGTCCTCGTAAGGACGGTGGCATTAACGCAGATTGCCTATTTGCTTGAGTTCGAGCGGTTAGGGTCGACTCCCGCATAGCGCTCGCTATAATGGCGATTTGATTATGACAGGACACCTGCGCCATGAACGTACCCAGCCTGTCCGGCTTCTTAGCCCTGAGCGACGCAAAGTATCGCTTGTTTGACCTCGGCAGCCAACTGCGACCCTTGCCCGACGACAGCCTCGCGAGTCTGGACCAGGGCCTGCCCTACCCCCATCCCTATCTGGGTTACGGCTGGCTGGTGATCTTTAGTTGGCACCCCCAAGTGAGCGAACAAAATAGCCTCTGGTTTCTCAAATTGCCACTCGATGAGCAGGGCATTGTCTCGGCCGCCGCGCATGGCGAACTGGTTAACCGCCTGTATCGCTCGTTGCAAACCGATGACCCGCAAGAACGACAACGCCTGCTCACGGACCATCTGTTTCACTTTAAACCCGATACCGACAAGATGGCTGCCCTGCACGCGACGGCCACTGCCCTATTGGGTCTGCCCGCCAGTCAATATCTGCCCGCGGCGGAAGAATTTTTACTCTCAAACAATGACGCCATCGACTGGCAGTCGATTGGCTTGCAGGGCATCGCTGACTTTGTCGTCCGAGCGAGCGAGGCAGACCTGGGCCAGCTGGCCGGTCGGCTAACGCCATTGGCTGAGGCACCCTTTATCGCCTTGACCGGACAATTGGAGCATCGCAACCTGAGCACACCCCTGGTGTCGGCGCTGATAGCCAAGGCCCAATTGGACCCAAATCAGATCGCCATCGAAAATGCCTGTCTCAGGGCCTGCTCTCAGTCGACCGACGCCCAGCTTTGTCAGGCACTGATCGACCGTCGCATATCCGGTCCAGACGTGAGTCTGGAGTTTCTCTTGATCGTGCTGAGTCGCTACAGCGCCCTGCTACAGGACACTGACCGAGCGCTGTTGATCATGGATCGACTGGCCCAGCTGGCCGATGCCGACAGTTTTCACCGCCTGGTCACCCACCTGGTGATGCAACCGGGTCTGGCGCAGTTGATGCGTACCCTACTCGGCCACCCGCGCCTGACCCCAGCCTTGGCGAATGCCATTGCCCTGTTGCTGCAGACCCAGCGGAGTCGTCATGTCCAACACTGAGTCCTGTCCTTGCGGCCTGGAGGCGAGCTATCACAGTTGTTGCGGTCGCTTTATTGACCTGGGCGCACCCGCTCAGAGCGCCGAACTGCTGATGCGCAGCCGCTACAGTGCCTTTGTCCGCGCCGATCGAGCCTATCTGTTGAAGAGTTGGCACCCCGATACCCGCCCGGACCTAGACCAGGCCGAACTGGACCGAGGTGAGTGGCTCAAATTAGAAATTTTGACCGTCAAACCCGGACTGAAAAAATCGATTGTTGAGTTT
>Ga0208544_10001477_pt1 | contig 16175 bp, 18 predicted proteins | sample DEB08_DNA_9_FD_184526 | JGI IMG/M metagenome (GOLD analysis project Ga0208544, IMG submission 184526) | Aqueous microbial communities from the Delaware River and Bay under freshwater to marine salinity gradient to study organic matter... | ecosystem: Environmental > Aquatic > Marine > Coastal ... | reverse complement strand
GAAGCCAGGGTCAACAATACTTTGAAAATAGGTGTCGAAATTAAAGCTCTTAGCATTGGTGATGTCATGGTAGATCTTGAAGCGAGAGAGTTTATACGGTCTTGAGAAGAAGTTCACATTACCAGTAAAGAATTTTTAATAGTAGAGTTTCTCATAAACAGTGCCAATAAAGTTATTTCACGAACTGATATTATTGAACACGTATGGGGTGGCGAAGATTTATTCTCAGCTGATGGAAAGCTAGATGTATACATATCTACTATACGAAAAAAACTTTGAAAAGATCTTATCAAAACGATTAAATGAGTCTGATATAAAATTAATATATAATGCTATAAAAAACTTTAAGTTTCACTTAAGGTTTTTTGTTATGCTGACTATACTTTAACTTTATAATTCATACCCTATGAAAAAAATAATGATCATTGCAGGACTGCTATCACTGGCTTTCCTTGTCTCATGTGGACAAGATAAAACTGAACCAGTAGCTAACCAATCAGAAATTCAAGTAGCTGAGCAACAAGAAGCTACAGCTGATATTCCTGTGCTCACTGCCTATAGCGATGACCTGCTTGGTCAAGCTGATAACACTGTACTTTTCTTTCATGCTGAATGGTGTGGTAGTTGTAAAACTATGGAAAAAAACTTACTTGAATCTGGTACTCCAGATAATCTTGAGGTTTTAAAAATAGATTTTGATACAGCTTCAGAGCTTCGAAAAAAATATGGAGTTACTGAAAAACATACATTTGTTCAAGTAGATGCAGATGGAAATCAACTCGCTAAATGGCAAGGATCATTTACACTTGAAGATCTTCAAGAAAAACTTGTATCTTCAGAATTAAGTGCTACTTCTAGTGAAGAAGGTGCACCAGAAGTAGCAGTAGAAGAAACTGAAGTAGAAACTACAGTTGCTCTTGCTGGTAGTTATGAAGCATATGATGCCGCTCTTGTTGGTAAAACGACAAACACAGTATTATTTTTTCATGCTGAGTGGTGTGGAACATGTAAAGGTACTGAAGCAAGTTTAAATGCTTCTGGTGTTTCAGAGGATTTAACGGTTTTACAAGTTAATTTTGATGATGCTGCAGAACTTCGAAAACAATATGGAGTAACTACAAAGCATACATTTGTACAAGTAGATGCTGATGGAACTGAAATATCTAAATGGCAAGGATCACCAGATCTTGCGGATATCGAATCAAAACTCAAATAAATCACATATCTCGTTTGTAAAATACTAAAAAAGAAAGCAATATTGCTTTCTTTTTTAGTATTTTTAGTTTATGTTAGGTCTATATTAAGTTTGTTTTAAGCCATTTCTATATTATACTAACATTATATATTTTAATCATAGTATTATGACTTTACTGATTGTAGCATTTTTTGCTTGAGTGCTTACTGTTTTAGCTCCTTGTGTGCTTCCACTTTTACCTATGATACTTGGAGCGAGTATTGATGATGCTAAAAATAAATATGCACCATATGTGATTATTGCCTCTCTTTCTCTTTCTATATTACTATTTTCTATATTACTCAAGGCAACTACTGTATTGATCGATCTACCTATCGATTTCTGGAAAATATTCTCAGGAGTACTTATTATTGTGATGGGTGTTATTACTCTTTTTCCAAATTTGTGGAAGAATATATCTATGAAGTTAAAATTCTCTGATAATTCTAATAAAATGCTATGAGAATCAGCGAGTAAATCATGAAACATGAAAAATATACTTATTGGGTTTTCTCTTTGACCTGTATTTAGTAGCTGTAGTCCAACCTACGCTATCATATTAGCTATTGTGCTTCCTAGTTCGCTGCTCTTTGGTTTCGTTGCGCTGGTAGCCTATATTGCTGGTTTAGCAGTAGTGTTGCTCGCTATTGCTGTGTTTGGGCAAAAATTTATTAAAAACGTAAAATGGATCGCTGATCCAAATGGATGGTTTAAAAAAATCCTTGGTCTGATCTTTATCCTTGTTGGTTTGGCTATTATGACTGGATATGATAAAACTATAGAAGCTGCTATTCTAGATGCGGGTTGGATCGATACATCTAGTTTTGAACAATCTATCGTAGAAAAAATTGATCTTCCTGAACAATAATATAGCTATTCAAATGAAAAAAATAATATTTATCATGACAACGCTAGTCTTATGATCATGCAGTTGAGCTGTATCAGATCATAATAGAGTTTGTGATGCGCAGACTTGAGTCTGTGATAAAGCTGCTGAGCAAGAGTTGTTTCAATACGCTGATTTGCAAGATCAGGGGAGTGTTTTGAATAAAAACTATCCAGCTGCTGATCTTGTTTGATTAAGCAATTGGATTAATAGTGATGGCTATGATTCACTAGAAGACCTAAAATGACAGGTAGTGCTTATAGATTTTTGGACACTGGGTTGCGTTAATTGTATTCGTACACTGCCTCATTTGGTGGATACATATGAAACATATCATAATCAATGATTTGAAATACTCGGTCTCCATGCGCCTGAGTTTGCCTATGAGCAAAGACTTGAGGCAGTACAGCGGGCCGTCGATAAGTACAAACTTCCGTATCCTATCGCGCAAGATAATGACTTTATGACCTGGCGAGCCTATAAAAATAGATACTGGCCAGCACACTATCTCATAGATAAACAAGGACAAGTTCGATATACTCATTTTTGAGAATGAAATTATGAAGAGATGAGGCAAGCCATAGAAGAACTTTTAGCAGAATAATATAAACATATATGAAAGATATCGCCATTATTGGAACTATAAGTATTTTTATAATCGCAGCCGCTATGATTTTTTGAACATCAGCAAATAAGTCTGACCAAAATACAGAATCAAATAATACAAACTATTCAAAGGCTTACTTTGCAGGAGGATGTTTTTGGTGTATGGAGGGTATTTTTGAAGCACAAGAGTGAGTGGGAGAGTCGGTAGTTTGATATATTGGTGGTTCCAGCTCTGATGCAAACTATAGCAGTGTTTCTTCTGGAAATACACAACACAGAGAAACCGTGCGAGTTGCCTATAACCCAGCTATAATCAGCTACGAAAAACTCGTAGAACTTTTCTGGACACAGATAGATCCTACGGATCCAAATGGACAGTTTGCCGACCAAGGTTTTCACTATACTACGGCTATCTACTACTGAGACGAGAATGAAAAAATACTTGCAGAACAAAGTAAACAAACACTCCAAGACTCTAGTAAGTTTGAAAAAGACATCGTGACTAAAATACTCCCAGTGAGTGAGTTTTTCGAAGCCGAGAGCTATCACCAAGACTATTATAAAAAATCTTCTTTTCGCTATAATATTTATGCAAAATGAAGTGGTCGAAAATGATTTATTGAGCAAAACTGGGCTGAGAGAATAGGTGAGCTAGTCGAACAAACCTATGGAGAAGCTGCACTGAGAGAAAACCTGACTCCTCTACAATATGCTGTTACCCAACAAGATGCTACCGAACCAGCTTTTGATAATGAGTACTGGGACAATAAGCAGGCTTGAATCTATGTAGATGTTATTGATGGTACACCACTTTATAGCTCAGTCGATAAATATGATTCAGGAACGGGTTGGCCAAGTTTTAGTCGAGCTATTGTAGCAGAAAATGTATTTACAAGAACAGATAGAAAACTATTTATACCCCGAACTGAGGCTCGATCGAGCAGCTCTGATGCACATCTGGGGCATATTTTTTCTGACTGACCAAAAGAGCAGTGAGGACTCAGGCATTGTATAAACTCAGCTTCACTTCGTTTTGTTCCAGCAGGAGAACTCGAAGCAGAAGGTTATAGTGAATATCTAGAATTATTTGAGTAAATAGTTTTATTTATTATACTTTCACCATATCTTTTTATACAGAAATATGTTCAGTGGAATTATAGAAAATAAAGCCCGTATTATTGCAATAGATAATGGTCGTTTTACTATAGAAAATAGCTTTGATGAAGCTTTGAATCTAGGACAGAGTATTGCTCATGACGGTGCTTGTATGACGCTTGAAAGCTTTGATGACCATCAATATAGCTTTTTTGCTATGCAAGAGAGCTTTGATAGAACCAACTTATGATCTAAGCAGCCTTGAGACAGCTTCAATGTTGAGCGATGTCTGAGAGTAGGAGATAGAATAGACGGTCATTTTGTAACAGGGCATATCGATACTGTTTGAAAAGTATCTGTATTCAAGCAAAATAATGATGAATCATGGAAATTAGGAATTAACTTCAAACCAGAGGATAGTAAATATATCGTAGAAAAATGATCGATTGCTATTAACTGAGTCAGTCTCACTGTGGTAGATGAAACACCATGATACCTAGAAGTATGCATCATACCACACACACTCGAGATCACCAACCTGTGACAATTACAAGTTGATTCTAGAGTCAATTTAGAATTTGATATGCTCGGGAAATATATATTAAAAAAATAACCCCCAAACCCCCTCGTCAGAGGGCTTACAATTAATTAATAAAATATGAAAAAAATTGCTATTATTACAACCAAGTGGAATCCAGAGTTTGTTGGACCATGTGTGGAGAGTATTTTAGAAACATTGCACGTGAATACGGTTGAGGAAGATGCTATAGATATTATCACTGTTCCAGGATGAGTAGAGATACCCCTGACTGCTAAAAAACTCGCTCTCACAGGGAGGTATGACGCTATTATTGGCGTGGCATTTATATGTGAAAACCCTATCTATAGATTTGATTTTGTAGCAGCTTCGGTTGTTGAAAATATTATTAGAGTTGGTGTAGAAACATGAGTACCAGTATTATCTTCATCACTTTCACCAGTTAAATTTAATAGAGAAGATCCAAAAGATATTGAGTTCTACTCATCTCATATGAAAATTAAATGACAAGAAGCCGCAGAGTCTTGTTTAGAAATAATAGCGGTTCATAACGCTATAGTATAATGCAAATACACACTCTTACATGAACCGTTATAGAGTGAAGTCATATTGCCTCTGATCTATGATTTCATACGGCTAATATTGGCTTGAGAGTATGAATAGTGCCCGATGGAGTGTATAAAATAAATATAGTGGTAGATGAAAAAATATACTCAGGAATCTGAGTATATTTTGACGCGCGAGAAGTATTTGAATCTCATATTTTTAACTTTGAGAGCAATATATATTGAAAAAAAATAGAGATAGTAGTGTTTCAAAAAATCAGAGATAATAAAAAGTTTACTCACCAGAGCGATCTGATAGCTCAAATTAAAGCAGATATTAAAACAGTGAAATCTATTCACAACAAAGCTCTTACTTTTGGTACCTTTGATGTATTCCACCCAGGGCATGAGTTTTACCTGCAATCAGCGAGAAAGTATTGAGATAGTCTTCATACTATTATCGCACGAGATTCTACCGTAGAGAGAATTAAGTGATTTCAACCCAAAGATAATGAGAAGACTCGTCAAAAAAATGTGGTAGAATTTGGTATATGTGAAGCTGTGATCCTATGAGATAAAACCAACCCTCTTGTTCCAGTGGTACAAATAGAACCTGATATTATTTGTCTTGGCTATGATCAAAAATCGTTCCCTGATCAACTGAACAGCTATGTTGATCAGACCTGAATTGAGATTATCAGAATGAATAGTTTTGAGCCAGAAATTTATAAATCTTCTAAATTAAAATAATTATGAACTTTTTTGATATTAACTCAGTAGCTATTGTATGAGCATCAGAGTCTGAGTGAAAGATAGGGAATGATCTTCTCAAGAATTTATCAGAATTTAGCTGAGAAATTTATGCAATTAATCCTAAATGATGAAAATATAAAAACATAGATTTTTATAGTTCTATATCAAATATTCCTAAAATTCCTGATGTAGCAGTGTTTGCTATTCCAGCAAAATTTGTAACAGCGAGCTTGATTGAGTGTGGTAAAAAAGGAATTAAAAAAGCTATTATTATCTCAGCAGGTTTTAAAGAGGTCTGAGACATGGCAGCAGAGCAGGAACTCATAGATATTGCCAAGCAATATAGCATGAGACTACTCTGACCAAATTGTTTAGGATATGTAGACACATCTAAAAACCTCAATCTTTCATTTGGTGGAAAAGAAATTAAAAAAGGTCACATCGCTATGATTTCTCAGTCAGGAGCTATGGCAGTGGCATTTACAGATTGGGCCTATGAATATGGGGTAGGGTTTAGTAAGATTATTTCTATGGGAAATAAAGCTGACCTCAATGAAAATGACTTCATGCAAGAGCTCGCCGATGATGAGCAGACTCATGTTATAGCGCTGTATCTAGAGAGTATGGAACATGGGCGAGCATTTTATGACATAGCGAAAAAACTATCAAAACATAAACCAGTGATTATCGTAAAATCATGAATGTCGCAGCGATGATCCGCTGCTGCAGCCAGTCATACTGGCGCACTCGCGAGTACAGCTGATGTGCTCAAAGCATCATTTAAACAATCTGGACTTCACTCGACTAATAGTCTCGAAGAGTTTTTTCTTTGGGGACAAGCTTTTAGTGTTACTAGAAATCTAAAAATACCAGATGAGATGGTAGTGATAACTAATGCTGGTTGACCCGGAGTTATGATTACCGATCATATGGAATTTAATAATATTAAAATAGCCGAATTTAGTGACACTGAGAAGCAAACTCTTATGCAATGACTTCCAGATGCTGCATCAGTACAAAATCCTATCGATGTTATCTGAGATGCAAAATCTGATAGATATGAGGTTATCTTGAATAATATTGCGAGCCTGGATAGAGAGTTAGCTATCATGATACTACTGACTCCTCAAACAGTGACCGATGTAGACACTATTGCAACTAAGATTATCGACTTTAAAAACACTCATCCAGATGTTTTAATTATGACATCGTTTATGGGTTGACATTCTCTATGAAATTCACGAGAGACGCTTGAGAATGCATGAATATTGCACTATGATTATCCACAAAAGGCTGTCGTGACTTTTTCTCAGTTAATTGAGCAGAGAAATTGGGAAAAAATCTCCCCTCAAAATTCCCCTATCCTCCTCGTGCCTCCGGTACTTTCCCCTAAAGGAGAAAGAGAATTACAGAGCTCAACTAAGAAGCTATGTAGTGTAGAATTAACACAAGAAATATTAGAAGCATATTGAGTAGAAACAACGAAAGAATATTTGGTGAGTTCTAGAGATGAAGTAGAGCGTATATATGCTCATTTTTTGTGACCAGTAGTCGCTAAGATATCGAGTCCTGATATTGCTCATAAAACAGATGTTGGTGGAATTATAACTGATATCACAACTGCTTCAGCAGCCTTGGAAGCATATGATAAAATATTGTCTCGCGTGACTACACTAAAACCAAAAGCAAAAATAGACTGAATTATATTACAAGCGCAGATTCCTAAATCACGAGAAATATTTGTATGATTTAAAAGAGATGCCAGCTTTGGCGATATGCTGATAGTGTGACGAGGATGAATTTATGTAAATGTGTATAATGATGTAGAGAGAGGACTGCTTCCACTTACTCAAGATCAGATCGCTGATATGCTGAAAAACCTTCAAATAACACCCATACTCAGGTGAGTACGCTGAGAAAAAGCCATTGATTTTGCCCAGCTATCAGATTGTATACTTAGACTTTCACAGTTATTTTGAGATCTCACAGAAATTTCAGAGATAGATATTAATCCTATTCTGGTCAATCATGAGACTGCTATAGTGGTAGATGCAAAATTTTATTTATAATAGAGTAGTATGAATATAGTTATTAAAAATATATGAATCAATGATGTAACAGACGATATTTTATTAGAATTAAAAGTACTTTTTGAAGAATCATATGTAGATAGTAAAATGTATGTGAGTTTTCTTACAGATATTGAAGAATCACACAAGTATTTTCAAGTGTTTTTGGCATATGACGAGCATAAAATTATTTGAATTGGTGTACTAGAGGACAAATTACATAAAAATATTGAGTATTATTGAAATGCTCCAGTTCATGTAAAGAGATTCATGGTTGAACCTATCTATAGAAGTAGAGGAATTTGAAAACTCTTATTAGATGCTATGAAAGAGTATGCAAAAGAGATCTTTCAGCTTTCAGTCATTTTTTGAGAGAGTAATGAAATTGGAGCTATGGCTTTTTATCTACGCGAAGGAGCATTATTTCATATACCAACTATTAAATCATACTCGCAGAGAAATGACCCAGAAGATAACCTCAATTTTTTCAAGGAATTCATTACAAATAAGAATTTTCGTACTTACAGATATCCAGTGTGAAAAGGGATTCCATTTGTATATATATTGGATGAATCGATTAAGCATATTTTTATTAAAAATGGATTTATGCCACGTGACTTGATATTTAATATATTTGATTTGGTTGCCTAAATACATACACTTATTTTTATATTATTTATTCTTGTAATATTCAACAATGTTTAGAAAAACAATGATCGCTGTCTTGATGATAGCATCTGTTACAACAGTTAGTGCTGCCCTGTATAAGGGAATCACTCAGAGCTGGCAGTATGATGAGCAAAAAGTATTTTATAGTGGACCTACTATCGACTGGCTCAAAGACTTTGTAGAGGGAAGTATTGCGTATTCATGACCAACCGTTTCTTGGAAGATAGAGCGGGATGGTTCGAGTGAATATAGTACACCAACTACTAAACTGGTTCAGCAATGAGACTATATTAAATATAAAACTCCAACCACAACATACGAGAAAAAAGGAGATGAAATTATATACACGACTCCTACGACTACTCTGGTTATAGGAAAAGATAATATTAGATATACGACTCCTACTACGACACGAGAAATAGATGGTGGAGATTGGCAGTATAGCACTCCAACTACAAATTTTTCAAATTAATTTTAAATCACTACCTACCTATGAAATACAATCTAAACAAGATTATTATAGTTCTCATGCTCCTGACTCTCGCGTCTTGCGGAGCTGAAAAACCAGAACCGGATCATCTCAATATCTGAAAAGATGGTATTGATGTAAAAGTAGGTGGAGACTCTATCATTATTGGAAAAGATGGAATATCTATACAATCAGACTCATGAGAATCGCTGGATATTAACCCAGGAGGTATATCATTGAGTTGAGATGGAGACTCTATTGAAATAAATGGTTCAGATATAGATATATCTACTCAAATTAAAGGACAAGATGAAGTTACCATAGAAAAGCAATGATTTTGAGCTATTATTACATCATGGTTTAGTTCTGATGGAGAAACAGAACTAAAAATAGAGAACGAAAGCGAAGATAGTTCTGATTTTGATACACAAGAGCTCGAAACAGTAGAGCCAGAAGTACTCTCGTGTTCAGACCACTATACAGAACTTCTTGGTACGCATGGAAAGAGCTTTGCAAATTGTTCATTTGAAAAACCAGATGTATCGTCGTGTAGTCTTGATGGGGTAGACGCTCCAAAGGTAAATATAGCCGTTGTGTTTGATAGTTCAGGAAGTATGGGAGCTCAGATCAATGGCGAATCTATGATGGACATAGCAAAAGACCAACTCGCTGATTATGTATGAGATTTAGACGATGATGTTAATCTGTCATTCACACTCTATGGTCACAAGTGAGCTGGAACCAATGCTGGTAAAGCTGAATCGTGTGATGGTGTAGAAAATATTTATGATTTTTCAAAAAACAATACATCATTTCTCCTCAATCAAATATCAGGACTTACTCCAAATGGATGGACTCCTATCGCAGCATCACTCGAAGCAGCACAAAAACAAATACAAGCATTTGCTGGAGAAAATGATAAAAATATTATCTTACTGGTAAGTGACGGTATTGAAACCTGTGGTGGAAACCCAGTTGCAACGGCACTCAAGATTTCAAAAACTACAAAAAATACCTATATAGATGTTATCTGATTCAACGTATCATGAGACACTCAAGCTCAGCTTAACAATATTGCAAGTAAAGGACAATGAACCTACTATGATGTAAAATCTAGAATAGACTTTGAAAATACCTTCCAAAAAACTCAAAACGTACTCGACGCACTGAGCTGTGGAGCGAGTAAGTCAGCTATTGAACTCAGTTATGGTGTTCAGGCTATAAATACCTACTTCCAATGTATGTATGAACTCAAAGAAGAAGAAGTGTTTATGATGGTTGATGCACAAGATTCATGTAAAAGCTACGTCGCTGATGAGCTCGATAACCGTCGAAACCTCTATGAATTCAAGTTTGAAGAGATCCTGGATCAATGAGAAGAAATTCTTGATAATTTTGCAGCATTTATGGAAGAAGTAGAGCGAGAAATTAGGTAGTAGACTATGATTTCAGTAATACTATCTACCAATAATGAACTTCGAAATAACTATCTTGAAGCTCTTTTTGATGCACTCAATAATCAAAATAGTGAATGTGAGATTATAGTTGTAGATAATAGTAGTAGTGATGCTACGCGTGATGTCTGTAAAAAATATACTCAGCAAATTCACGTACTAGAAAACTCGAACAGAGCAGAACGTTTTAATTATGGATTAAAAAAAGCAAAATGAGATATAATAGTATTTCATCATGCAGCTACTATTATTCCAAGAAACAGTTTGAGAGATTTAGAAACAGCTTTGTCTGGTAGATATGTTTGGTGATGATATAGACATAGTTTTGATGTGTCACATCCACTTCTAAAATTTACATCTTGGTATTCAAACCATGTTCGAGCCAAACATAGTGGAATCTTGTATGCAGACCATATTATATTTTGAAAGACAGAAGTATTTCGTGCAGTAGGATGATTTCCAAATATGGATGTTTTTGAAGAAACACCACTTTGTAAAAACTTAGTAAAAAGATATGGTAAACCGATATTGTTGGACCATAGTATAATCACATCTGCGCGAAGATTTACGAGGAGAGGGGTATATAAACATGCTCTATTCAATCAGTATTTAAAGCTCTGTTATTATCTATGAGTCTCGCATAAGACAATGAATAAGAGCTATGAGAGTAGAGATGGGTATAACGTAAAATATTAAGATTTATTTAACCTAGCTATTTATACTCATTTCACAGTACAATATTCTTGAAATATCTCAAGAATCGATATACTACAGATATAGTTTAATTAATTAATTTAAAAAAATATGGAACCCGTTGTATTAACAGAAGAAAGTTTTAACGATGAGATAGCAAAAGGAGTAGTACTCGTAGATTTTTGGGCTGAGTGGTGTGGACCATGTCAACAAATGCTTCCAGTTTTAGCAGAGTTTGCTAAAGAGATGGACGGTAAAGTAAAGGTTGGTAAGGTAAACGTAGATGAAGCCCAAGCAGTAGCACAAAGTTACCGAGTTATGTCTATCCCAACACTTATGGTATTCAAAGATGGAAAACCAGTAGAACAACTGGTAGGAGTTCAAGATATTGCAAAAATGAAAGAAGTTTGCGCAAAACATATGTAACGCCCAAACCCCCTTATCAAGGGGCTTTAAAAAAACTCTCCAATTAGGAGAGTTTTTTTGTGTTAGAGTACTCAATTCACAGCAGATATATTAAAGCTGTAGTTCATTTGGAGCGAGCCGAGGACTCATACGTAGGCGGTGTCTCCGTCTATCTGGACGGGTTTGATGATAAGGGTATAGTCGTGGAGAAAGGGAAGAATATTTTCTTCTCAGATAAACACGTTGGTTCATGCTTGCATTGGGAGTGTTTCTATGAATTTCATGAAACTAAACTTATCTTCGAGTATGTCTATGATAGAATAGATAGACTCACCGAGCCGCTCTCGGTTTGTTTTGAGAAAGTTGGTTACTCATGCATATTGAGAGATATGTCTGTCAGGAACGACGAAAAAGGCTATTTCTCAGCTTGTTTTTGCGAGCTCATAGGTGACCTTATAACTAAAATCAGCAAATCGCTTGATATCGTTGTATCCGAGATCAAGATTTTTTGCTTGCAAAAGGTGATTTGGAGTCTGATCCATCAAGTAGTTCACAAATGCTCTGAGTCATTTTGAGGTAGGCAGTCGTCCAGCAGAATTGTAGGGTTGAAAGATGAGTTCTAGTTTTTCGAGCTGTACCATGTCGTTTCGCACGGTAGCAGGAGAAACTCCGAGATTATATTTTTTGAGTAATAATTTAGAACCCAAAACATCACCTGTGGCTATATATTCATCCACAATGATTTTTAAAATCTGAACATTTCTATCTGTTAGGGTTGCGCTCATGGCTGTATTATAGCCAGAGTAATTGAAATTACAATTTAATCACTTCTAGTATTGTTTTCGCAGAGTTTTCGATGCTGTATTTTCAGAGTATACTTGAATAATTGGCTTCTGGTTTATTTTCTAGAAAAGCTGTTATTTTTTCGACCATGGCAGCTGAAGAGATAGGAGAAAAATATGAGACAGACTCTCATAGTACTCGCTTGAGACTCGGTAAGTTACTCGAAATAATAGGTATGTTGAGATGCAGCGCATCAGTCAGGTCAAAACTAAATGTCTCATATAAGCTTGGATATACTAACCCTTGAGATTGTTTATAAAGCAGATGTCGTTTTCGAGAAGAAATATTTCCAATAAAAAATATATTTTGCTGGAGTGAATGTTCTATTATTTTGTTTCGAAGCCCAAAGTTACTACTGGCATTATCTCATAGAATTACGAGATCTATGGCGTGTCCTGATTCACGAATTTTGAAGAGTACTTTCGCGAGTCGTTCGAGGTTTTTTTCGATCGATCATCAACCTGGATAGATCAGGTAGGGGTTTTTAATTCACCAAGTAATTCATAGATCAAGTTTGATATCATCGAGCTTTGGTTGGTCTCGAAAGGCACCTGGGATCAGGTGTATGATATCTTCTGACACGTTAAAACGCTCTCAAAGTTCTTGTTTAGATATATCATCAAACACCATTATTTTACCAGCGTGCTTAATGCAGTGAGAGATCATCTTGAGGTATTTCCATTTTTCAAAACCAGAGATAAAGTTCTGGTAAAACATATTTTTTAGAGTAGGGATGAACACAAAATATTCTCATTTATAGCTGATGGGTTTCCAAAAATTAAAAAATATCATGAGTTGGTTATCATCTTTTTTGAGAATTTTTCCAAACTGTAATTGTTCAGCAAGGGTTCCAATTTTAATATTGCAATAGTTTACTGTAACGCTAGCAGGGAGGTTAATCTGAATGTCTTCGTGTAAATAAATACTATAGCTATTGTTTGAGTCTATAGTAGTGAGTTTGATCACTAGTTTTTTTACAAAGTCACTATAGTAATCAGATGCCAAAAATCGAAGATCGATTCAGATTTTCATTTGCGGTTTTGAAGATGAATATTGAGGCTAATTATATTAACAAACAGTTATTTTTCAATGAACCAGCCTAAATTTTAGCTTTACTAAAAGATTTTATCTGTGCATATATTAATTATTTTTTATTGAAAAAGCACATAATGTTAACCATGTAATAAATATTATTTCTATGATTCTTTGGTATATACCAATATATGGAGAGTTTGGATGAGTCATGAATATAAAGATAAATAATATGCTTATTATTCATAATACTATAGCTTGAGTTGATAACCCAATGTTTTTTTGTGATTTTTTTAATCAGAAACCAATCAATAATATACTTATAGGGACAAGTATATAAGTAAGTCATCCCGCTATATTATGAATAATTTGAGATATACTAGGATCAATAAAATCTCTATTACAACCCTTATCGCAGGGAAAAAATCAGACGAGAGTAGTAGCCAGCCCATAAAAGATTGCCAGCCCATAAAAACCTATTTTGTTTATCCGAGATGCAGGAAAGTATTTTAATGCATTAAAATAAAAGATAGCTATTAAGATTCAACTTGGTATATATCCAAATAACATTAAGACTTTTCCATATTGGGTATCAACAGTATATGTTTCGCTTATGTATTGGCTGAGTATGTTATAATCATCAATTAATAATCACCCTAAAATAGAAGAAATTAAAAATAGTATTCCTCCAAGAACTCAGATAGTATAAACAGTATTTTTTTTCATTAATATTTTTTTAAGTAACAAATATAGGCATCCAATCTGTATGGTGTGCTTGAATGAGTGCGAGGAATAGGAAAAAATCTACCACGAGATGAATGACTATAACATACAAGAGAGATTCAGTTTTTTTGAATATGGTTCACTGCATGAGTGCAAAGAAGAATATCATTATATGTCACCATCCAGTAAATCAGAGTTCGAATAGAAATGATGCAAATAATATTGCCTGTATTATATTTGCCCAAATAAATGGGAGCCATTTTCGAAGTATTCACAATACTGTAGAGATGAAAAAAAGTTCATCCCAGATTCATAGAGCATTGGTTCATATAAAGAGTCGTGTCATGTTACTGACTCCAGGCTCAACACTCCAGTTGAGGTATGCTCAAGTATTCTTGAGATAAAACGGGATGAGTATATATGCTATTGCAGCAGCTATAAAAATATAGATAATCTCTTTTTTAGACCAAGTTCGTTCACTTGATACTTGAAAAGTAATACTATTACTTTTATAGAAATATCTTGAAATTACATAGGGGAGAGCTAATGCGATAGTGAGTGTGACTCACATTTCTATCATATGGTAGTAACTGAGGTCTGTATTTATCTTTGAAACACTCAGTATTATGACAGATAGATAGATCAAAGCTATATCTTTTGCAAAGTCTTTCCTACATCCAAGCAGACTTATCATCCCTAAACCTAGAGATACCCATCCGAGCTGATTTTGTAGACCAATTAAAAGTACTCCTGTGAGAGAGAGGAGGGTGAGAGATATAATCTCAAACAGATAATTTTTCTTTAGAATGTTCATAATATAATATTATTGATTTTCACACATAACTCAATAAAATATAGCCTATGAAAAAACAGAAGATATTAGTTGGGTTATCTGGGTGAGTGGATAGTGCGGTGAGTGCGTATCTGCTGAAGCAGCAGTGATATGATATCACGGCTGGTTTTATGATAAACTATTTGGCTCCAGAAGGTGAATATTGCCCTACCAAGGATGATTTGGAAGTAGCGAAGGAAGTCGCTGCGTTTTTAGATATTCCATTTTTTACCTTTGATTTCAGAGATGAATACGAAGCGAAAGTACTCAACTATATGTATGAAGGCTATCAAAAGGGAATTACACCAAACCCTGACATTATGTGTAACAGCGAGGTGAAATTTAGAGTATTTTTAGATGAAGCCCTCGAAGCAGGATTTGATATGGTAGCTACTGGTCATTATGCTCAGATTGAAAAAGATCAAGCTGGAGTATGCCATCTCCTCAAGTGAGTTGATCCTAAAAAAGACCAGTCATATTTTTTAGCAGGACTCTCACAAGATCAACTCTCAAAAACAATGTTTCCAATTGGAGATATTCCAAAAACAAGAGTTCGGGAAATCGCGCTAGAAGCATGACTCCCAAATGCAGAGCGAAAAGACTCGCAGGGGATCTGTTTTGTGGGTAAAGTAGATATGGCTTACTTTTTAGAGAAAAAAATTAAACCAAAACCAGGAATAGTAAAAGATACGAATGGAAAGATACTATGAGAACATAAATGAGTGTTTTACTACACAGTAGGGCAGAGAAAAGGGCTCGATATTGGTGGACAGAGCGAACCCATATTTATTGTACGAAAAGATATAGAAACAAATGAAATTATAGTAGGATATGGGTCTGATGAAGCTCTTTATAAGAATGAATTAATTATAAGTAACATTAATTTTCTTTCTCCCTTGGGGGGGGGGTACCCGAGGAACGAGGGGGATAGTGGGCTTTCTGCAAAAATCAGATACAGACAAGATGATCAGAGTTGTAGTATAGAAAAGATATGAGATGATGAATATAGAGTTGTGTTTGATAACAAACAACGAGCTATCGCAGCTGGCCAGATATGTGCGATATATATATGAGAAGAGTTAGTTATGAGCTGAGTTATTCAGTAAACATAAAAAAACTCCTGAGAATCAGGAGTTTTTTTATTGTATGTAGCTAATTAGTCAGTAACAACGTCAGCTTCAACTTCAACAGTTGTTTCACCGTCAGTAACAGTAGTGTTTCCTTCAGCGTCAATAGTAACAGATGAATCACCTGCAACCACTTCAACCGCGTCTCCAACTACTTCAACAGTAGCGTCAACTCCAGCTTCAACAGTAGCGTCAACTCCAG
>Ga0208544_10001475_pt1 | contig 16183 bp, 11 predicted proteins | sample DEB08_DNA_9_FD_184526 | JGI IMG/M metagenome (GOLD analysis project Ga0208544, IMG submission 184526) | Aqueous microbial communities from the Delaware River and Bay under freshwater to marine salinity gradient to study organic matter... | ecosystem: Environmental > Aquatic > Marine > Coastal ... | reverse complement strand
ATTAGAGCTTATATAGAGTTCTACAATCGGTGCTTAGTAAAACCTTTAAAATGGAAGTTCAAAGGGTTCGACAAAGGAAAGAAATTGAAGAATATTAACTGCCGCTAACTTCTTGCGCAAACCACTAGGCACATCATTCTGCTGCACATCAATAAAATTACCATCTGCATCTATGCCTCTCAAATGATCGCCTCTTGTAATATAGCCATTCAAATAATTGGCAGCAGCTACTGCCAACCCATGAATAGCGGGGTAAATAGGGCGCATCCGTCGATAGACTAATTGCTTGTCATTTATTTCAATGGCTACGACCATATTCGTTCCTCTACCACGGTATTCTTTCACGACAATCTTATAGTTAGTTGCATTAACTGGAGGCGTCCAATTTTGAGAAAAATCAATGTAAAAATCATATCCTCCTGGGCTAAATGTCGCATCTAATAATAAACCATCTATCTCCTGAGTAACTATCTTTTGAGGTATTGCTTGACCGAGACCTTTGTTCGGTTGTGTTATTTTTTTTTTAGTTGTGTCTGTCTGTGGGGAATAATTGTTCCGTATAGGAAAATCGGAACAAATTGACTCGTTGTGGGAAGCACCAGCTTTCTGCTGCTCTTTTATGTCTGTGAAGTAGGCTTTGTTTGTTGTTTCAATTGATTGCTTGATTGAAATACTCTTTTTGCTATACCCAATAGGATTATTAATTATTACAAAAAAAATGATCCAACTACTCAAAAATAAAAATCGTTTCATAATTTCTGTTTTAGAGGTCAGCAAACAAATTTAGTAATAGTTACTGACCTCTGAAACTTAATTACCTCCATTAGACTGTATTACGGTAGCTTTTAAACCATTTCCCGTTTGTCGAATAATAAAATTCTGGTCAACAAAACCATTCGTAATATGTAGAATTTCATTGCCATTTCCATTCTGGATAAATTCGGAATAAACGCCATTCGCATTCATTAATTCCTGCGTAATGAGGTTATTCTCTCCATTCTGAATCGCAACGGTTTTATTATTGATACCTTCTTGAACAATAGAATAAACATTTGCCGTACCGTTTTGAATTAATACTAACTGATTGCCTGCTCCTATTTGTTCTAAAAAAGCTTCATTATCATTACCTACTTGTAAGGTTCTTACTAGGTTTAATTGCTGTCCGTTTTGTTGTAATTGACTAAGGCTCAAAGTATTTGCATTACCCTCTGTCTTTTGATAAGCAGTATTACCTCCTGTCCCTAATTCATTTTGTAATAATGCACTTGGCTCCAACAGCATGTCTTCTATAGATAATTGCTGCGCGCTCAATCCGTTAAGCATTAAGAAGCCCATTAATACAGCTATTAAAATCTGCTTAATTGCCATGCTCATTCAGGTTTATTTGCTAGAAAAAAATTAAGAGTAGGGAAGCAAAAATGCTTCCCTCTTAATTTGAAACTATATAAAAACGTTTGCGAACAAACGCTACAACTATCTTTTTCAGATGTCCGATGTCAGACCATTATCTTCAATAACTTCTGTCAGTTTATCTAATAAACGGTCTGACTTCTGGCTTCTCAAAAAAAATTAGTTATTTCCTGTCTGAGTGATATTATGTGTATTTCCGTTACCTGTTGTATTAGAGATAATGAAATTACCTGTTCCTGTTTGGTTCAAAGAAGTAGCATTCGTACTCCCAATTTGAGTACTGAAAGCACCGTTTTGATTTCCATCTTGCGTGATAGATAATTGGTTATCGTCTCCTCTTTGCGTCGTTCTATTCCCACCGTCACCAGCAACGTTATTAGCGCCTGTTTGGAAAATAGTAGCGGTATTACCATTTCCTTCTTGAATCGCATCAATAAAGTTTACTGAAGAACTCTGACCTAAGATAGCGGTGTTATTATTACCGATTTGCTCTCCTAAAATACCTTGGTTATCTCCAGTTTGGTCAGAAGTAATTCGGTTATTATCTCCTGTAGAAATAAGAATCGCATTATTTGCTAATCCATTTTGAGACTGAATAACTGTATTTGCATTACCTGTTAACAAAATCTCTGTAACGTTATCATTACCAGTGATATTCTGGCTAGTTACGTTATCACTACCTGTGTGTAAAAGTGCCGATTGGATATTATCCCCTGTTAAGGTCTGCGTTGCAGCATTTCGGTCACCCTCTGTCTGACGAGTAGTACTTCCAATATTGTTTCCCAGAAAAGTAGAAGCTGAATTATTAGCTGCTCCTTCTTGACGGAAGCCAATATTACTATCGTTTCCATCAGAATTACTTAAGACATCATTATCTACACCTGTTTGCACAATGTCTACTTGTGTTACATTTCCTGTAATAGTAGAATTGGCACTGTTGTTTTGTGCAGTTACGCCAACAACGGTTAGGCAAAACATTGCCATTAAAAGTGTTAATTTTTTCATTACGAATTAGTTTACCGGTTAAAAAGTTAAAGAATAGTCTTTTCGGGAGGAACATGCATCGCACTCCCGGCAAAATGATTAATATATTAATAGGGTTGAACGCAAGAATTATTAGTCAAAAGAAAGATTTTTTCAACCTAATTAACCGCAATAGATGGGAAATTTCAGTCTTGCAAAACTTTGTTTTTATACTAATATTTAAGGTGTCAAACCGCTTAAATATTCGTCAATTCGTAAGTGGTCAAATATTGTAAGGAATATAGGGGATAGTTGGCAATAAGGGAGGGAAAAATTAATCGAGAAATGTAGAATCTAAAGGGGGGAATAGCCAAAAGTAGTTTTAGAATCGCAATTTTTCTAAGAAGGCTTTTAGTTTTTTAGTTTTCTCACAACTGAATTAAGTTAGTCTTTACTGCTGCTTACAGAAGCAAAGATAGGCGCAGAAAATTGTTTTTAAAATACTTAAAAACCGTAATTTTCGAAATCGACTACGTATTTTGCGCAATCTGAATTTATTAATTTGTGAATTTATTTCGGATATTTAATATACCAAGTGAGTTTTGGCAACGGATATTTCTTTTTTGATAGATGCTCCTTAGTAGATTTACCACGGATTTTTATTGCCACGGATGCCTCTATCTTAGATGAATTTTGGCAACGGATTTATTTACAACGGATATTCTCTATAGTGCCAAGTTCCGCTTGGTGTATATTTAACTCGGATATTTTATATCTCGGATGAATTTTAGCAGTATATTTTATCCAAAACGAAACCCTGTTTAATCTTGCAAAATCTTGTCATCCTGTAGCTCATAAAACCGAAACTGCTTTATTATCATGGACATTATTCAAATAATATTTAATCAATCCTACACTACTTTTTACATTTAATTTTTTGCGCAAATTTCTTTTATGCGTATCTACCGTACGTGGAGAGATAAAGAGTTTGTCCGCTATTTCCTTATTAGTAAATTCTTTATATAAAAACTCTAAAATCTGTTGTTCTCTAGTCGTAATAAAAGGTTTGATTTTAGTTGCTGCAATACTAGCATTCGACCGCCCAAATTGTATCATTACTTTTGCTGAAATATTACTAGAAAAATAATTATTGCCTTTAGCTAAAGCCTTAATGCCTACTAGAAGTTCATCTATTGGTGCATCTTTAGTAACATAACCGTGAGCGCCATTTTTTAAAGCTTGTAATATATAGGATTTCTCTGTTTCTTGAGAGAGAATTAAAATACTAATATTTGGATTAATTTCTAAAATTTTACGCGTCATTTCTAATCCATCTGTAGTTGGTAAATTCATATCTAAAATGACAACCGCCACTTCATTTTTTCGTTTCAGAAATTGTAGTGTAGGTTCTCCATCATCGAAATCACCAACGACTTCAAATTCTGGTCGATTTCTTAAATACATACTTAAACTCTTACGAAAAATAGATTCGTCTTCTATTATTATTGTTTTAATGGATTTTATCATAGCTATTGAATAGTTGTATTTTTTATATAGTTTTCTTGTTGTGTCTAGAACAAAGATTAGAGACTATTTTATTTTGAGAATAGAGACGGAACAACATAATGGTATTTAACAAATAATGTCAATTTCCACCTAAGTTGGTTGAAAATTGAAAATTCAATTGTCTCTTTAGTCTGTAAAAAAGGGGATTTAACCTAAAAACTAGGGAATTGGGGATATTAGTGAGGGGAAATTAGAACCTAATATTAATCAACTTGTTAAATTTGCTATTGCAAAATAATTAGTGTTCTAGAAATATAAAGTTACACTATTTTTTTAGGAATCAAAACTACTGGATGAAAAATGAAAGTAATTTCATTTTGCAGAAGGCTTAATAGCTAGTCAAGTTAATATTATCGGGTTTGCCCTAGCTTGGACATTCCTGTCCGAGCAAAATAGCATTCGAAAATGCTCGGACAAGAATGCCCAAACTACGATTTTCTTGCCATCTTCCAATCCTTCCAGTAGTCAATCAACATAATGAATAATATCAACTTTCCTTGGCTTGTAAAAATGGCTTGGCGAGATAGTCGCCGCAATCGTAGTCGCTTATTTTTGTTTGTTTCTTCTATTATTTTGGGGATTGCCGCCTTGGTAGCGATTAGTTCCTTTGGCGAAAATTTGCAAACAGATATAAATAAAGAAGCCAAAAAATTATTGGGTGCAGATTTAGTAGTGGAAAGTAATCGTCCTATGCCCGATTCCATCAACGAAAAAATTAAATACATAGAAGAAGAACGCTCTGATATGGCTTCTTTTGCCTCTATGATTTATTTGCCTAAAACCGATGATACTCGAATGGCACAAATCAATGCCTTGGAAGGAAATTATCCTTATTATGGAGAATTTGCTACCGAGCCATTAACTGCTCACCAGACCTTTAAAAAAGGACAAAAAGCCTTGGTTGAAAAGACCCTTATGATACAATTTGGGTTAGAAAAAGGCGATTCTATTAAAGTTGGAAATGTTACTTTTGAAATAGAAGGACAATTAAATACAGCCCCAGGTCGGTCTGGTTTTGCTGGTGCAGTCATTCCCGTCGTCTATATTCCAAAACAATACTTAGATGCTACAGGCTTAGTCCAATTTGGTAGCCGAGTGGACTATAATTATTATTATAAACTAAAGCCAGAAACACCCGCCGAAAGTCTAATTGATACTCTAGAAGCGACCCTTCGCCCCGCTGCTATGGGCTTTGATACCGTGGAGGAAAGAAAAGAAGATTTAGGTCGAGCCTTTAATACCTTAACTGATTTTTTGAATTTAGTTGGTTTTATTGCTTTAATTCTAGGTTGTATTGGGGTCGCAAGTGCCGTACATATTTATATTAAAAATAAGCTAAGTACCGTTGCTATTTTACGAACTTTAGGAGCTAGTGGCAAACAAGCTTTTATTATCTATTTGCTACAGATTCTCGTCATGGGCTTTATAGGTGCGGTACTCGGTGCGGTACTCGGTAGTGTTTTGCAAAAATTATTGCCCATTGTTTTAGGCGAATTTTTACCCTTGGAAAATGTAAGTACAACCGTTTCTTTAGAAGCCGTTTTCATAGGCATTATTACAGGAGTCTCCGTCGCTGTTCTATTTGCGCTAATTCCTTTATTGGGTGTCCGAAAAATATCTCCTTTAAAAACGTTACGAGCTTCTTATGAAACGGATACAGGGGCAAGAGACCCTTTGCGTTGGTTGGTGATTGGGTTGATTACTTTATTTATTGGTGGTTTTACTTGGTTTCAAACGGGTAAAATTCAGACCGCAGTTGGATTTATTGTTGTCGTTGTCGTTTCTTTTCTACTATTGGCAGGTATGGCAAAATTAGTGATGTGGGCAGTCAAAAGGTTCTTTCCTGTTAGCTGGAGTTATGTATGGCGACAAAGTATTGCCAATTTATACCGTCCGAATAATCAAACTTTGATTTTAATGGTTTCCATTGGTTTGGGGACTGCCTTGATTTCTACGCTATTTTTTACCCAAGACCTTTTATTAAGTCAGGTAGAATTTACAGGTAGAGGCGACCAGCCCAATATGATTATGTATGATATTCAGACCAGCCAAAAGGAAGAAGTCATCCAATTAACCAAAAAGTATGAATTGCCTTTAATCCAAAACGTACCAATTGTAACGATGCGGATGGAAACGATTGATGGCATTAACAAAACTCAAAATCGAGCAGATACAACGGAGACGCATAAATCTAACTGGTCTTTTAATCGAGAATATCGAGTGACTTACCGAGATTCGTTGACGGCTAACGAAGAAATCACAGCTGGAACGTGGCTTGGAGATAGACCTAAGGGCGATACCATTTGGGTATCTGTTGCAGATAATATCCAAGATAATTTGAAGGTGGAAGTAGGCTCCCAATTAGTTTTTAATGTACAAGGTGCTTTATTAGAAACTTATGTGAGTGATATTCGGAAAATTGAGTTCGGTCAATTACAAACTAACTTTTTTGTCATTTTTCCAGAAGGCGTTCTAGAAAATGCACCACAATTTCATGTTGTAGTTACTCGAACACCTGGTGAAGAAGTTTCAGGTAAATTTCAGCGGGACTTAGTCAAGAAATTTGCCAATGTATCCGTCATAGATTTAACGCAGATTCTAAAAACCGTAGACACTATTTTAAACAAAGTCTCTTTTGTGATTAAATTCATGGCTTTGTTCAGTATTCTAACAGGACTTCTAGTCTTAATTAGTTCGGTCGTTTTAAGTAAATATCAGCGGGTTAAAGAAAGTGTTTTATTAAGAACCTTGGGTGCGAGTCGCAATCAGATTATCCGCATTAATGGATATGAATACTTTATGTTGGGAACTCTTTCGACTTTAACAGGTATTTTCTTATCGTTTGGCATTAGTTGGCTATTAGCCAAGTTTCAATTTGAAATCCCTTTTTCTCCTAGATTTTTGCCGCCATTCTTAGTGTTTATAAGTATTACCGTTTTGACAGTTATTATTGGGATGTTGAATAGTCGAGATGTGATTTCTAAGCCGCCGTTGGAGGTTTTGCGGAAGGAGGTTTGATATATTAAAAATGGTATTAGGTCTCGGGTTCTAGGTGTCAGGTTAAACGGGTTTACGTTACTTCCTACTGGACATTTTGATTCTAGATACTGGATTTTTGATATTAGATAAATCAAATACCAAATTCATAGCTATCTAAATAGTTGATTTTTAGGCTGTTCCGATATTGGGTCATTATTTCTGCTCATCAAGAATCTAGCAACAAGTATCCAATGTCCAGTAGTAAGTTTACGTTATTAGATAATCAGCTAAAAAGCTGATATAATGCATTTTATTCTTTTGTCTAAAAAAAATTACGATTCTATCTCATCATGTTTCCTATCCGTGTTCCTTCATTAATCCGTGGTATTAATTTCTACCACGGATTAATGAAGGAACACGGATAATTATCAATTGCTTACCTGACGGTCTAAATATCTGATACCCGAAACTTAAAATCCAAAATAGGTTAGAGAAGATAGCTGTTTTAGGCCTTTATACAAACGCATGGTTAATACTAAAATATTTGTCAGTAGTTATGGAAACGTTTTCTTCTCTACTTTCTGCCTACCAATTACAGGTCTGCTTTATTTTTTGAATAAAAACAGAAAAATTATAAAAAATTTAGCACAATATAATTTGTGCCTAAAAAAGCTAAGAACTCAACAAACACAAGCATTCTCACTTAAATCACCACAATTTCCTATCGCTTTTATATATTATTTAGTATAAATGTTAATAACTTTTTTTTCACACAAATTGTCACAAAAATAGTAGCCTCATTTCAAAGGACTGCTAAAAACAACCAAAAACTAATAATAACACACCTTTTTCTAAGTAGCTTCTATTTTCAGACGTCTATCAAAAACAAAAATGCAGTCACAAGAGTTGGCTAAGTTTGACAAATTAATGGCTTACACATTTGTTTTTTTATAATATATAATTGATATTTGCAGTATGCTTTTGAAAGCTATGTTTTCAAGGCATAAAATACGGAATTATAATCTACAAAGAACAGAAAAGAAAAAGTCAATCAAAAGCGATTGCACTTAAATTATTGAGGTTATTTATTTATGCTTATTCGTAACGAAACTAAGAATAAATTGTTAGCTATTTTTATATTTTTAATAATAGTGTACTCAATAATTTTTCTGACAATGTTGTATTATAATGGCGTTAAAAATTTTTCCAATCTATAAATTGATGATTCGTTTGTATTTGGAAAAAAGTTAAAACACTATTTAATATAATCTTTGAACTACAGAAACACTATGGAATATTTTCTTCAACTGTCGGTCATGGCTATGGTAATTTCATGTCTATCTATTTTTTTAATAGACTACCAACAACCTAAAACAGCTATCGACCCTGAAAATGACCAATCACCATCGAATCCTTCTGATTTAGTGGATGATTCCACAGATGAATTTGTAGCTACTAAAAAAGAACAACTCCAAAAAAGTGTACCTGCTGCAGATAATTCAGCAAAGAATACACTTACTAAACTCCATATCTCCAAAAACATTCTAAGAGAAATTAAGAGAGCTTTTAGCATGCTGAGGACTACACAAAAATCTATCTTTTCTACTACTAATTTTTAGTTAATAGACTAAAGATTTACAGTTTTAAAATTTAGTCTATTTGCTACTTAAAAAGTAGCAAATAGTAATACACTATTATATTATGAAACACTATAAAAAACTTCACTTAGGCATTCTTTGCCTTCTTGTAAGCTTTCCTGCACTCCAAGCACAGGAAGCTCCTTTTTTTGCGTTTCATGCTACTGAAAATACGAGCAAAACAACTCAATTTCAACAACGTTCTTACACCCCAAAAAAAGTAATTTACTACAGACATCATAAAAAATTGTCTGTTACTCATTCTGGAATTGTTCTAGAATTAATTACTAGTGATTTGCCTTTGAAAAGAGATTATTCCCTTTTCAAAAAATTTGGAAATATTTATTATGACCGACTAGATGAAGGAGGTTATGCCTACTGTATTCTAACTGATTTTAGTAAAATAAAACAGGCAAAAGCTTATCTACAACAAATGATTTCACCTCATGCGCCTGAAGCAAAAGTCGTTAAGTATCAATTGGGTAGGCGAAAAAAAATAGTACAATAAGTATACAGATGCAGTATACATTTAAACAACAACAAATTAGTATTTATTATAACAATTATAGTCCCTTGAAAAAAAAATGAATGTGCCCATTGCTGAACACAATGGAAGCATTTAAAGAGTATTGGTGTAGTTTTCTTTTTTGAGACCTTTTTTGACAGATAGTTTTTCTTCCTTTTATAAGTAACGCACGCACGCATACTTTGGGAGAGGGCTATCTGTCTTTTTTATTTCTACAAGATGACCCGATTATTCAGGATTAACAGGATTTGCCTATTGCTTATTGTAATACTGACCACTGACAAACTGCCTACTGTACTACTTTCCCCTATGATTCTGTATCCACTTCCACATTTCATTTTTGGTCATTCGCCACGTTCCTTGCCAGCCTTTATAATTTAAATCAATTTTTTGTTTAGTTGCAATTCGCTCAATTTGATAATCATAAAAACCAGCAACGGCGGTATCAAAGTAACTTTTAATCGGTGATTTAATAATTGGGTCTGTTACTTTTGTCAGCGAACCATCCAGAAATCCAGCCGCAAAATGACTATTCGAAAATGGACAACTCAGGAGAGTTGTGTTCCTAATTCATCACTGTAACACAACTCTCCTGGGTTATCCGACATTTTGAGATACACCCAATTATTTCTATTAACTAAGGTTAAAATGCATCCTTTATTTACAATAAAAGAAATAAAGTAGCAGTCAGCTTAACAAACAGCTCCATAGCGTAACTTTATTAGTAAGTTACCGAATAATTTAAAAAATACAGTTACAAATCATCCCTAATTCGTAAATAATAAATATTGACAAATTAAAGACGCTAGAAATAAAGAAAATTTGTAATTTTACGCCGACTTGCATAAGCTAAATAATTTAATTTAATTTTCGAAATCCCTATTTGCTGGATAATTCAAATATTATTCAATAAATAATTAATTAAACCTAACCGTCCTATGCAGTATTATGACCAATTTGTTAAGCGGCACATTGGCATCGGCCAAGCTGATTTAGCTAAAATGTTAACCGTTGTCAAAGCAGATTCGCTTGACCAATTGATTGAAGAAACCGTTCCTGCGACTATTCGTATCCATCGAGATTTAGACTTACCAGAAGCGCTTTCTGAATTCGAATATTTAAAAGTGCTTAAAAAAATAGGGGACAAGAATAAGGTCTTCGAATCTTTTATTGGAATGGGCTATCATGGGACGATTACGCCTGCGGTTATCCTCAGAAATGTTTTCCAAAATCCAGGCTGGTATACTCAATATACGCCTTATCAAGCAGAAATTGCCCAAGGCCGCTTGGAAGCTTTGTTAAATTTCCAAACGACGGTTAGTGATTTAACAGGAATGCCCATTGCCAATGCCTCCTTATTAGATGAAGGTACTTCTGCAGCAGAAGCAATGGCGATGTTTTATAGCTTAAAAAATAAACGAAATAAAGGCGAGGCGATTAATCAGTTTTTTGTAGAAGATGGAGTTTTGCCACAAACCGTTGATATTTTAATGACAAGGTCGGCGCCACTAAATATTAAAATTGTTAGAGGAGATTGGCAGACCTTTGAAGCAACAGATAAAACCTTTGGCGTTTTATTACAATATCCTACCAAAACAGGTTCAGTTGAAGATTATAGAGCATTTGCAGAAAACATCAAAGCAAAAGGCATTTATTTAACCGTAGCAGCGGATTTATTGAGTTTAAGTTTATTAACGCCTCCAGGAGAATGGGGAGCAGATGCAGTTGTTGGCAATACTCAAAGATTTGGCGTACCAATGGGCTACGGTGGACCACACGCTGCTTATTTTGCGACGAAAGAAGATTTCAAACGACAATTACCGGGTAGAATTATTGGGGTATCAATTGACCGTTTGGGCAATCGAGCGCTTCGGATGGCTTTGCAGACGAGAGAGCAGCATATTAAAAGAGAAAAAGCAACGTCAAATATCTGTACGGCACAAGCTTTATTGGCAATCATGGCTGGTATGTATGCGGTTTATCATGGAGCAGATGGCATTAAGGCGATTGCACAAAGAACACATCAGGCAACCATGATGTTGGAAGCGCATTTAACGTCAATGGGCTACCAACAAAATAATGAGCATTATTTTGATACCTTGTCTATTGCGGTTGATACGGCGACTAAACGAACTATTAAAAGGTTAGCTGTTGCAAAGCAAATCAACTTCTATTATGGCGCAGATAATACGATTCAAATCAACTTAGACGAAACCATTAGCAACGAAACGTTACAAACGATTATTGGCATTTTTGCGAAAGCTAAAAACCAAAATCCAATGATGATGGGCTTGGAAATGGAAGCATCTAAAATTCCTGCTGCTTTAGCAAGAACGAGTCAATATTTAACGCATGAAATATTTAATTCCTATCGGTCAGAGACGCAGATGATGCGGTATATTAAGTCTTTAGAAAATAAAGATTTATCCTTGACGCATTCGATGATTGCTTTGGGGTCTTGTACGATGAAATTGAATGCCGCAGCGGAATTATTCCCTGTTAGTTGGCCTGAATTTGCGAATATTCATCCATTTGCTCCTTCAAATCAAACAAAAGGCTATCAGCAAATCTTTGAAGAACTGGAAGCTTATTTATGTGAATGTACAGGTTTTGCGGCTTGTTCCCTACAACCTAATTCTGGTGCGCAAGGTGAATACGCTGGTTTGATGACGATTCGAGCTTATCACTTATCAAATGGCGACAAACATAGAAATATTGCTTTGATTCCTTCTTCTGCACATGGTACGAATCCTGCAAGTGCAGTCATGGCGGGTATGAAAGTAGTCGTTACAAAATGTGATGAGCAAGGGAATATTGACTTAGCTGATTTAAGAGCAAAAGCTGACAAACATAAAGATAACCTAGCCGCATTGATGGTGACTTATCCATCGACGCATGGGGTTTTTGAAACAGAAATCAGAGAGATTTGCCAAATCATCCACGATAATGGCGGAAAGGTGTATATGGACGGTGCGAATATGAATGCCCAAGTTGGTTTAACCAGCCCAGGCATGATTGGGGCAGATGTTTGTCATTTAAATTTACATAAAACTTTTGCGATTCCTCACGGTGGTGGAGGTCCAGGTATGGGACCAATTTGTGTCAATGAAAGTTTAGCCCCATTTTTACCAAAACATACGTTAGTAAAAACAGGTGGTAAAAAAGGTATTCCTGCTGTAAGTGCAGCACCTTTTGGTAGTGCTAGTATTTTACTAATTTCTTACGGATATATTAAAATGTTGGGGTATCAAGGGGTGACGGATGCGACGAAATACGCCATTTTAAATGCCAATTATATTAAAGCTCGTTTAGAAACCGATTACCAAGTCTTATTTACTGGTGAAAATGGTCGAGCAGCCCACGAATTAATCTTGGATTTGCGCCCATTCAAAAATCTAGTAACGGCAGAAGATGTGGCGAAACGATTAATGGATTATGGTTTCCATGCACCCACTTTATCTTTCCCTGTTGCTGGTACCATTATGATTGAGCCAACAGAAAGTGAAGATTTACCAGAATTGGATCGTTTCTGTGATGCGATGCTACAAATCAAAGCAGAGATTGACGAAATTGCCACAGGTGCAGCAGATGTGAAAGAAAATGTGTTGCATAATGCGCCACATACCTTAGCGCAATTAACGGCGAATGAATGGACTTATCCTTACTCTAGAGAAAAAGCAGCTTATCCACTACCCTACTTAAAATCGGGTAGTAAATTCTGGTCTTCTGTGGCTAGAGTGGATAATGGGTATGGGGATCGGAATTTGATTTGTACTTGTCCTAGTATTGAAGAATATGTGGAAGAGGCGGTTTAAGGACAACCGTAGCTTAGCAGGCTGACCGAGAATGGGCGATTTGCTAAACCCGCCAGACTGTATGCGGGCTGGTTTTAAAAATTTAGTAAATCTGGTTTTCTATAGATATATTATAAAAGAGACTTGAACGGTATTATTACTGCCCAAGTCTCTTTCTATTTTATCAATTCATCGTTCCTCATTTATCATTCATCATTCTTTAATACATTCTATTTACAATCAATTTCTGGGTAATTAATGGTCGGTTTTCTAGTTTTATTTGTACGAAATAGATGCCCTTTGTCCAGTCTTTTAAGTCTATGAGAATTGCTTCAAAACAGAATAGAGAACGCGAACTCTGAAAACCAATAAATTATATTTTAAAAAAGAGCCACTCACCAAAAGCAAGTGACTCATTAAAATCAACGTTTATATCTTAAAAACAAGCATCCACAGAAGTATCAATATGCACCCCACCATTTATCACATTATCCGTCCCACAATCTTTAATCGTCAAATTCGGATATTTGCCTGCTACAACTGTATTCTCAAAACTCTTAGGCGTCAAAAAGCCAAAGCGATAGGTATCTTGGGTCAACTCCATATCGACTCTAGCATTATTTCCTCCTCGGTTATCAATTAGGGTATTATTATTAGCGCCATCAATGACCAAATAGCCGACATCAAAATTATCGTGGGCATAATTATTTTTGGTCAACCAATTATTACCTGGTTCTTCTGAACCTGTGAGGCCGCTTGCCAAGGGGATTTCTTGTGGGACATTACATAAAATAATACCTATCAAATTGCCGTAGGCTTCATTGTCATAGGCGACACCATTTCGGTCACAAGCCCAAATACCAAATACAGCCCCTGTTATTTTATTGCCAATTACTCTAGCATCATCGCCATTAATCACCGTAATACCAAAGGCAAGTGCCAAGTTATCCGATAAACCTCTGGGAGTAATATTGATGTTGTTTTTCCACATGGTCGTTTGGTCACCATGCTCCAACATAATCCCTGCTTGGAAATTATTAATCGTACTTTTAGAAACAACTGTTTTAGTCGCATTTTCTACCAAAATACCTGTACCGCCGCCATTTGCTCTAGCTTCGAGTTGTACGCCCCAAATAGTTACTCTGGTTGTATTATTGATATGAATGGCAGGCTGTACCACACCAATCTCATCTACTAATCGTACATCTGAGGTTAGTTTTGCGCCCTTCCTTCCTAGGATATAAACAGGATGTTCAATTAAGACAGTCTCGTCTTCGTAGTGATTGCCTTTTTCTAAAATAACTAAACCGTATCGGCCAGCAGTTTGAATCGCCTGTTGGAGTTCATTTTTAGAGTTTGCGCTTAGGCGGACTAGTTTGCCAGTTTGACGACTTCGGCTAGTGGCGAATTCGTTTGAGGTAAGCATTTTGTCAAAAGCTTCTAAATCTTCAATAGTATTCAATTGTAAAAATTGGGATTCGTCAATGGTTTCGGGTAGAGGCGCAATACTTTCTTTTTGACAGGCAGTAATAAATAATAGGCCCAAAGTGGCCAATAGAAATGTGTACTTTCTCATGTTTGTTTAGTTTTTATTGTGAAAAAATTAAATTGTTAAAAGGTTCAGCCAAGTTAGTAGTAACCTATTTTGATATAATGCTTCAAAATCCACCATTATTTGTAATTGATTTAGGGCATACTAATCTAAAAAGGGGGGATGAAAAGCAAATTTAAGCGCTAAAACTTTATTTAACTTGCACGCTCGTTGCTATCACTTGCACGCTCGTTACTTTCTTGCTGCACTTGGGGGAATGCCATACAAATCTCGATAAGCATTCGTGAAATGCGCAGGGTCTTTAAAGCCTATGTTATAAGCTATTTCTTTTATAGGAAGTTTTGTGTTATATAGTAATTCCTGCCCTTTTTCCAAGCGGTAATATCGGATATAGGTTTGGGGAGGAAAACCAGTTAAATGTTTGAGTTTTCTAAATAATTGAACGCGATCAATAAATAAATAGTTGGCGAGTTCTTGAGTACCAAAATTAGCATCTAATAAATGTGTTTCAATTATAGCATCTACTTTTTCTACAAAAGGGTGTAAGGCAGACATAATCATTCGGACTGTTTTTGGTGGTTAATAAATACAGTCTCAAAGTTCTCCCAGAAAAGGGGTTCTACCTTACGAATTTGCGTCAGAATCTTGCATTATTGGGTCAATCTTAGATCAGATGGGTTCATTTGATAAAAATCTTTAAAACTTTTGGAAAAATAAGTGGCTTCGTTAAAGCCTGTTAGGTGGGCTATTTCCGCAAGGGTAAGATCGGTTGTTAGGATTAAGTTTCTAGCTTTTTCTAATCTATATTGTCGAATTAGATTAGAGGGAGACAATTGTTTTTTACTTTTTAATAGCCGAGTTAACTTGCTCGGACTCATAAGTAAATGCTTCGCCAATTCTTTCCTTCCAAAACTTACATCCGTATAATTCTCCTCCAATAAAATAGTGATTTTTTGGAGAAATTCATCTGACAGATTTTCATTGTGAGTGGGGGTGTTCGTAATCTTTTGAATCTGTAGATTTTGTTGTATAACTTTTTCGTTCAAGGCGAAATAATTTTTCCATTGTTGGCTGTTTTTATAGCTTAAACCAAAGGCAAAACAAATGATTTCTAATAAAATGCATGGGCGCATAGCTAAAAAATATAAACAAAATTCTCCTATTTCATATCCTTTTATTACTTCTCCAAAATAAAAATGTTTTTTTACGGGTAGTAGTTGGCCTATTGAAGTATATAGAGAACCAAGCATTAAAAACAACGACCCTAGAAATATATATTTATACAGTTGATTTTTCTGATTAAAAAATATATAGAAGACGATTCCAAAGGCAGGTATGAAGAACAATAATCTTAGATAATTATGAATGGTAAAGCTAGTTCTGAGCCCTAGTGTAAGCTGAAAAATAAAATCTAGGATAATAAAACTAACAAAAGCCCAGACAGCATACGATAGGAATGTATTTACCTTGGGGCTATCTTTGGATAAATTAAGAAAGTGTTGGGTAAATAGTATGTAAAAAATAAAACTTGAAAATTCCAAAGCTACCTCTATTGCTTTTTTATATTCCATAAAATAGGAGAAAAACACAGGGAAACTCCAACCAGAATCACTTTCGAATGACCGAAGATTCATAACTACCCTAAAAAAGGGTAATTGTTGTAAAAGTCTTGTTTAGCGAAATTAAGCTATATTTCATCTGAAATTATCGCTTAATTGGTCATTGATTTACTAGATTACTAAAAAATGAGGGTTTT
>Ga0208544_10001469_pt1 | contig 16209 bp, 20 predicted proteins | sample DEB08_DNA_9_FD_184526 | JGI IMG/M metagenome (GOLD analysis project Ga0208544, IMG submission 184526) | Aqueous microbial communities from the Delaware River and Bay under freshwater to marine salinity gradient to study organic matter... | ecosystem: Environmental > Aquatic > Marine > Coastal ... | reverse complement strand
CAGAAGGGGCTCTGGTCCCCGTCCCATTTCGCCGCGAGCTGCGGCGGAGCGCCGATCGAGATCGTGCGAAAATATGTCGCCAACCAAAGGTCGGCGACATGAATCGTCTCCTATCCCTCCCCGCCCTGAAGGACGGGGCTTCCCGGAGGTTAGGGTGAATCGTGTGATGGCGACGATTTCCGCAGACCGCGCAGTCCCCCGCCATCTGCGGGTCGAGGTCCGGCTTGTAGGGATGGTGCATGACGCGAACCTCTTATTCGAAAAACAATCAAGATGCAGTATTCCGAATCAGGTCAGAGGGCAAGAGACCCCTCATCCGGATCTTCTGGAAACCAGCCCTCCCGAACCTCAAGGAGGGGCAAGCGGGACGGGAGCACCCCGCCACGCGCGCAGCTCAGCGAGAGCGGATCATCGATCTCGTCCCACCAGACCCCGACCAGGTCCGGGATAACCGGCGCGAGAACCCGGTCCGCGATGAGGATGACAAGCCCTCCCATCGCGTGACAGGGGTCAGCCCATCGCTCTAGCTCCGACATCCCGTTCGGGGTCAGCAGAACACCAGCAAACGGCTCCACGCCAGGGTCACCGTCCGGCCCCCCTTCCTCCCAGTCCTCCTCTGCCTCCGCGATGGCCGCATCCTGATCAGGCAATATCATGTAGGACCAGTCATCCACCTCATCATCGTAGAACCAGGACTTCCAGAGGGTGCTGCGTTCCGCGAGCCCCTCCGAAACCGCCCAGTCGATGATCTCCTCCTCCTGCGCGTCCGAAAGGGAGCAGGCGTCAAGCCAGACCGCCCCGGGCCTGGCCAGGGTCCACTCAGGGGCGTCCCCGCATCGGGCGATCCCGCGCCAGGCGTCCGGGTCCACCGAAACCGACAGACAGAAGGCCTCGAGAGAATACCGGTTGGCGACCCCGCGCCGACCCGCGTCGAGGGACCCCACATGGGCGACCGCGTCAATCCGGGTGAGCGGGAAGGAGAACGGGTCAGGCGCCCGGCACATCCCCGACCTCCCCAGCTGATTGCCCCGCCTCAAGGAGACGTTCAAGATCGGACAGGGGTATGAGGACCAGGTCCGGCGCGTTGCGTTGCGTGATCCGGAACGGCCCCTCGCCGCGCTCGAGGCGGCTCAGGACCTTGCGCAGGTCCCGTCTCAGGCGGGACGCCGGGATCGGCTCGAAAAAGTCCGCGTTCATGGGGAGGGGTCCTCATCACTTTCGGGCGTGGCGAGGGGCCGGTCCGGGTGCCGGAACTCTCCGAACTGCAGGAGAGTGGCCATGGCAATGCCGATGCTGCTCTTCTCGTCCTCAGGCAGGGTCTCGTACCGTTCCGGGTCAAAACTGTCCGACCCCATCGTCCTGACCAGATTTTCGGAGAGCTGGTTACGCGCGGTCTCCGCATCCGGAACCAGCCCCTGACCCATGGCGGCCCAGATCAGGCCGACCTGCTCAACCACGGGGCCGGGGATCTGGAAGGTGTGGCCGTGGAGCTCGAACGGGCGGGTGTCCTCGAGCGGCTTTTCCCGTCCCGCCAGCGCGTTCTCGGTCGCGAGACGGCAGAGCTGACGCAGGATGCCGGTCCCCGCCTCGAGTGCCGCCTCCCGGCTCGGAAGGGGGTGGGCCTCCGGCGTTCCCATCACGTTCGACACCCCGACGGGCATCCCCTTGAGGATCACATCCGCATGCCATCCCCCGGACGATCTGCGAATTATGAGCGCGTCAAGATTATCATAGCCGATCCGCCCCATGAGAGACTGCCCAATGATACTCGTCGGCTGCATGACACTTTCCGGGCTGGCCAGGGAGACCTCCTTGCGCAGCCGGGGCAGCAGGGCGTTGAGAAGACGACGCCCCTCAGCGATCTGTTGGTCTGTCAGGTCAAGGTTCACGGGCAGGGCCCCTCCTCTGTCTCGTATATCTCGGAAAGGTGATCGGACATATCCGCCTCGATCGGCGTGCCGGTCCGGACCCGGAGCGTCGCGGGCGCGTCGCTCACGTCGGTGTAGGCGTGGGCCTTGATCTGATCCCCCTCCAGCTCGATCATCAGCTGACGCCCGTCCGGCGTGTCGATCAGGAGCTGATCCGCGCGGAGAGTGATCCGGAGGTCCACCTTACCAGGCTCATCGGGCCCGGCCTCCTCATCTGGACGCCAGTCATGCAGGGTGACGAGGAGCTCATGCTCCTGGACGGTCCCGTCGAGAGACATGATCCGCGGCATGTTTTCGGGGGCCGGATCCGGGCGGACCGTTCCGGCCTCGTGCAAAGCGTCCGCTTGTTCGATGAGATCTCTCAGAACAGTGTCCTCCGTCGGGTTGGATATCCCCGCCTTCGGGTCGGACCCGAAGCCGGACCACCAGGGGATCCAGGCGACCCGGGCCGGGACCTCGTTCGTGAGCTGGAACTCGCCGATCGCGGGGAGGTTGTCGAGGATCGGGCCGAACCCGGCCTCCACGGTGGGGTGCGTGTGGGCGGAGACCTGCTCGATCGGCCAGTCGACCGTCACCTCCCCGGTCCCGACCCCATCGGCTTTTTGACGGGCGGCCCAGACGGTCCCGGCTTCGTCCTGAAAGAGTGCGGCAAGCACGTGACGGGTCCCGATGAACTGGGAGCAGGACCGGTAATCATGCAGATCCCCCCGGTCATCGCGCAGAAGCAGGAAGGTCCCTTCGGGCAGGATTTCCGACCCGATCTGCCGGAAAGCTGCGGGCTCGGCGGAGACCCCGTCCGGGAGAAGGTCGCTGACAAGGAGCTCGACCGCCTGACGCCGGCTGGGGTCATCCCCGGACCGGAACCCCCCGTCCAGGTCGAACCACGCGGATCCGTAGGCGAAATCCGAGAGCGCGCTTTGCGCCTCCGCGGAAAGGGGGACATCTGATCTGACACGGATCCGCATGGGGAGCTCCTGCTGTTATCGTTTCCGGCTCATAGGCCGGGGGTATCATCTTCGGGGTCTGGACCGTCCGGACCCGGAGGGGCCCAAGTCCGGTTCACGAAAGAATCCGTCTCCACCCGAAGTTCCCCATCCGAGGAGAGGCGGATCCGAATCCGGTCAATCACCGCCTCCGGGTCATCGAGAACGAATTCACACAGGGACCCGAAAACGGCGTCGGCCACATCTCGAAGCGGACCCACCCCGTCCAGCGGGATGAGGCTGACCCGCCCGAACTCGGTCCGGGAAACCAGCGGGGGGAGCGGGAATTCGTTGGATACGTGGCTCATCGTCAGGTCGACCGGCTCCCCGTCATGACCGAAAAGATAAATGTCCTGCAGCCCTGCGATCCCGTCCTCATGGAGGAACTCGGTTTCGGCCCGATCCAGATCGGCCGCGAGCATTAACCCGGCAAGCCCGTCGAGCTGTTCGCGGATGAGCGACCAGGCCACATCTCTCTGATCAGGAAGCGGTTCGGGAGGGGTCATCCCGAACGCCCCGTAAACCTGCTCAGGGGTGTACTGCGCCATCAGGTCGGGCCGATCTGGGTCCATAACCCGGAGATCCCCCTGATCAGAAACGCTGACCTGGAAAACCAGATCAGGCTCATCAGACCAGTCCTCAAGATCCCCCTCCTCAACCGCTCTCCTCGCAGCCTCCAGATCCTCAAGTGCCTCACGCTCCAGCTTCGACCGGTCCGGATCTACGTTATAGAGGCGGGCCCATACGTTTGCTCCGAACGCCTCCGTTGCCGGCTCGGGCGCGTAGGCTGGATGCGGGTCAAGACCGATCAGCGGGGTGTCAGCCGTGAAAAGCATGTATCCTCTGATCATCTCAGATCTCCATCCCCGTTTCTGTTTCGTTATGCGGGTCCGTGGGCCATTTTTCGGCCCCCTCCCGGTCTGCGTGAACCGGGTCGGCTCCCGGTATCGGCGCCCCTAAGGCCGCCTCCTGAAGCGATGTGATCATCGTGCGTACAGCGCCGGACACCTCAAGGAAGGCGTCAGACCGGCCTCTCCCGCCTTCGATCTGGCCGGACCAGATCGGGCTCATCCCCTCAGCCGAGACGGTCATCGCGATCGTTCCGGTCACGAAGGAGCGACCCTCCTCGAGCCCGAACACCTCGGACCATCGTAACGTCGCCTGATCAGCGAGCTCCCTGATCCCGATCTGCGTGCCCGAGATCGCCGAGACGTACTCGTCGAGACGGAGAGCGGACCATCCCCCCTCTGAACCCTCAAGGTGGCCGGAAGAGTAGGCCATATCCACCTGATAAGCGGTCGTCTCCGTGCGTCCCTCCGCGACGATCTCTGCGACAGCCCCCATCGCCCTGCGAAGCCTTCTGGGGATCACCGCGCCGTCCTCGATGAGGGCGTCCCCCACGCCCTGAGCGCGCGCATAATGAAGCAGGGTCACGTCCAGGGAGATCATCTCCGCGCTCACGAGCGGGGCGATCAGCTCCGGATCGGGGGGCGGGGCGGAGGCCCCGTTCGTTTGAGACGTGTAGCCGTGTATCGCGGCGCTGATCATCCCCAACAGGGGGATGACCCGGCGAATGCGACCCGCCCCCGTTTGATATTTTTGGTTATGTTGTCCGAGATGCGTCATGTCGTTCCCCCTACGGCCCTTCCGGGACGTCCCCCTCCATAAGCTGCCCGAATACCTCAGGGCGGTTCTCTGAGAGCCACCGGAGGGCCCCCTCCCCGTCCGCGCTCAGACCGAACCCGACCTGCTCGTTGCCGGTCCCCTCCGGGTTCAGCCCGAGATACCAGAAGAGCCGGCTGGCCCCCGGATCGCCCACCCCCTCAAGCGCGTATGCGGCCCGGTCAGCGGACTCGGCATAGGCCCAGTCCTCAGCGATCAGCTCCTCGATGCCCCCAACACTTGCGGTTTCCAAAAACGGACGGATATCCACCTGAAGATCTACGACCCTGTCATCTGAGTGAAGATCAGCGATGACCGCCTCGCCGAGTATCAGGTCACGGCGACACCAGATCTGACCGGTCGCGAGAGCCAGCGACTGACCGGCGTCCGGACCATGAAGGGCACCCTCAGGGACCGTCTCTGGCGTGAAGGCCGACCAGGTCCCCTGCTCGGTCATGACCATGCCGGGGCCGGCCGCGGAGCGGATGACCCATTCTGGTTCCGGTCCGGCGGCGATGATCCTGCTCAGGAGCTCTGACGGGTCACGTGCCGCCTCATCGAGCGCGACCTCCAGCATCCGGAAGAGGTCCTCCGTAGACGGCTTCACCCCCTCAGGTAGGGTAGATGTCAGGGTGAGTTCAAATTTCGGCATCGTTATCCTCGTGTGCTGTTCGGTCCACTCGCAGTGCCGCAGGACATGTCTTGTTCCGGCTTCACACGCAGCGTTTGATAACCATCATGAAATCCCCATGCGAAAAACGCAACGCGATTCAGGATCGCATCACGAATAACGGTCAAATCTGATCGGGCCGGGAGCCGGGCGCGCCGTGACCCGCAAAGTGACCTCAATCATCAAACGGGAGCGACATCGCCCCGGGTTACAGGTCCGTAACAGGAAAACTCTAACGTTTTCAACGCTGTTTCAGCGTTACGGCTGATACCAGAATTATATGTCTCATGTGCATGAGCGTGCGTGCGTGTGTGCGTACGTACGTATATATATATATTTATATCTTGTAACAGATATAGAAACATACGCATTTATCTTCATATTTTCATGGGATTGCGGGTGTTTCATGATGTTGAAACAGGCCTGAAACAGGCTGTAACGTTTTGATGGGCCTGTAACGCGGATCACCGGACGACGGTTAAGTCGGGATCATCGGCTCAACGCGTTATGACGGACGTTCAATAAGGAAGGTTATCCCTATTTTTTTCTATGAACGACCCACACCAAGCGTTAAGCAGGACAGTCACTAGCACGTCACAGTGTCCTTTCGCGCTGCGACCCGTCACGCTGATCATCGCAAAAGTGGCGGCTCATAAAAAGGGAGAGGACGTCGTATCGGGTTCAGGCCCTCAGCCGTCGGATTGGAACGGCTTCTTGCTGGGGTGGTGTGTGATGGGCCTTCATTTGACGAGCGAGGTGGTCGGGCTAAGCGAGATCCGTCTGAGGTCAAAAATAAGATGATCGGGGATGGCGGCCCGTCGCGTTCGGCTCATCCGTTATCGACGCGCACGATCTCCGAAACGTTGCCGCGCAGACCCGGCGTCTACGTTGATGTGCGTGCGTCTTTCGTCAACCGGGACAGGAGAAAATCTGACCGGACCATCTGCGTTAACATCTGAGCCGACTGAGCGCCTATCATCCCGTTCATGTACATCATATGTCTTTTTTAACGCGAAACATCATGCTTTCCTCTGATCATCACCATGATCGCGTACCCGCTCCTCAATGCGTTTTCGAAGCTCGGGGCATCCCCCCATGAGCCCCTTCAGCGCCGCCTCATCGAGACGAAAAAGGGTCCCGTGGGAGAGCGCTCGCGCCTCGATCCGCCGCGCCCCTCGCGTAAGGGCGGAGATGTGGCCGAACATCTCCCCCGGCCCGATGCGGGCCACCCCGGCCAGGGAGGTGACGGATACGGCCCCCGACCCGACCAGATGGATCAGGCCGGGCGGGTCTTCGCGTCGGTGGAGAAGCTCACCTGGGCTCATACGCCGGAGCTGAAGCTTCTTGGAGAGTCGCCGAAGCTCACGGTCTGGCAGGCCTGACAGCTGCGGCATCCCCCGAAGAAGCGTCATCTTGCCGGATCTCAGGTCAAGTCGCGGGGGGCGATCCAGGGCGCTCCGACGGGCCGTGATGTCCGCCTTAAGGCGCGTGAGGAGCTCCGCGTCAATAAGCCGGTCCTCATGCAACGCGACGTACTCCCGCTCCTCCACCTCAAGTGCTGATCGGCGGACCCAACGCGCCTCCGTCTCCCCCGCGTATCCGGGGAACTGGAGACGGAGCGCCTCAAGGGCGCGGTCCGTCTCCTCAGACCGTTGCTGGAGGATGCTGTTCAGGAGCTCGGTCACCCGTCTGCCATGAATCCGGCGGATCCTGTTGTCGACGAAGCCCGAGAGTTCCCCTAAGATCCCCTTCTGGGCGATCAGGAGCTCAAACCTGGACTCCGTGATTCGTTCGAGAGGGCGACTTATTCGAAACAGCTCATGAAGCCGCCATACGAGGGACAGCGCGCGGGGCCCCCTAAGGCCGGTCAGATAAGCGCGCCTATATCCGGCCCGCCCCCCGGACCGGGTCAGCTCGAGGAGCTTATCACACTCACCCAGGAGCCTCTGGTGCAAGCTGTGGGGCGCCCTCCCCATCCGATGGGCCCTGATCACCAGCTCCCTTTCGTGACCCGCTAGGGCGATAAGCCCCAAGATGATCCGGTCCTTCTCGCTCACCCCCTCTGACCGCTCCGCGCTCTGAACCGCCTCCCGCTCCCGATCCCCCAGGGTCCGGGCCTCCCTCCTGAGAACATCAGGGTCCACCCCGCGGTGGCGCCCCTCACCCGAAACCTCCTCCCGGGCGGTCTGAAGGGCCAGAGCGATCGCCTCCCGGGCCAGCGCCTGATCGATCGGGCTCATCCGGTCAATACCGACCCGCCGCACGAGGACCCGTAGGGTCCCCCCCTGTAAAATGAGGGTTAGCAGGACGTATCCGGTGGCCAGCGCAGCGATCCGGTCCGCGTCCTCCCCCGAGATCAGCGGGGATTCCAGAACGGCGAGCGCCAGGGCCAGGGTCATAGCCCCGCGCAGCCCGCCCCATAGCAGGGCGACCTTGAACGGGCCCGGTATCGGGACCCCCGCCCCGATAAGGGACAGGGCAGGCAGGACACCCCAGAGGATCAGACCCCTGGCCAGCAGCGCCGTGGCCCCCATAAGAAGGGTGATGCCGGCCTCGGCCCATCCGAAACCGGTCAGCAGGGTCGGTATCATCAGGGCGGTCAGGACGAAGATCGAGGCGCCGAGCCAGTGGGAGAGGACCCCCCACACCTTGCAGGTGAGCTCCCACCCGTCCGGTCCGATCCGGGCCGGACCCGCGAGATTCAGTGTTGCCCCCATTGCAAAAGCGGCGACCACACCGGATGCGCCGAATGCTCCCGCGGGCAGGCTCGCTATGAACGGGGCCGCAAGGGTCAGGGTCACCTGTGCGGTCGGCCGTCCCCGTATCAGCCTGAGAACTCCGATCAGAAGAGAAGCTGCGCAGGCCCCGATAAGGACCCCGCCGAAGAGCGGTACCGGCAGCGCAAGAGCTGAGCCGGCCAGGTCCGTCACCGTAACGCGCGCGCTCATCGCCGTCAGGAATACCCCGAACAGGGCGATAGCGGTGGCGTCGTTAAGAAGTGATTCCCCCTCAACGAGGCGGACGAGCCGGGCCGGCGCGTTAATGGAGCGGAATATGCCGATCACGGCGGACGGGTCCGTCGTCGAGATCAGCGCGGCCAGGAGGAAGCACCCCATGAGGGGGAGGCCCGCCACCGGTGAGACCGCGGCCCCGATCAGGCCCGTCGCGACCAGGACGGCCAGGACCGCCAGGATCATGATGGGAACCCCATCCTCAAGCATACGACGCACCTCGGTGGAGAGGGCCGCCTGAAAGATGAGGGCGGGCAGGAAAAGGTCGAGGAACAGGCCTGACGGGAGGGGGAAGCTGATGGGGCCGGAACCGCTGACGGCCGAGAGCAGGAGCGCCATTATCACCCCGGCCCCGGTAAGGACGAGGGCAAACGGGGCCCCCGTTCTGGAGGCTAAGGGCTCTGACAGGGAGATCACTATAAGGATGATCGCTCCGAAGGTGATCAGAGGTGTGAGGTCCATTCGGGCCGTCCTGACGATGTGAAAAAAGGAGTTTCTAGACCTGTATCATGAAGATCACACCCGCATAAGAGCGCCCCCTTAAAAGAGCTGAACTGTTGCGAAAGCGCACAGCTCAAGATAATCGCAACGTTGATGAGATGTACGATGACACCGCGGGAGGGGCCCGCAACACCAGATCAGCCGCCGATCGGCTATGATAATTTCCACCACATGACACGTGCGACCTACCGCCCCTGTCCGCTCCCGGACCGGGAGCCGGATTTCGTGTCCCCGGGCCGATCCGTTTACTGGGACCTCGGGGACCGGGTGGTTCGCGCCTCCGACCACTGGTCCGGACAGAACGGTCGGGGGGAGATCGGCGGATGCTTATGGACCTACGAGGGGGCGTGCCGCTCAGGCCGCTGGGAGGTCGGATCATGCAGATACGCAGAGTTCAGGCCACGGGTCAGGATCTTCCCAACCCGCAACGCGACCCCTGAGGATCGCATATTCGCGCTTCTGCTTAGAAGCTCGGGCGGAGGGCTGGACCCGTCCCGGATCGACGGGGGACCGGTGCCGGACTGGGTGCGGGTCGCTCCGCGGGGGACGGTCGCGGCGGGGCCCGCTGAAGCGGCGCTGAGCGCGCAGCCGGACCTGCTCCGGGTCCTGACCGCGGATGAGAGCGTGGTGCGCCGCATCCTTGATGCAGGGGAGGTCCCCCTCCCCTCCCGTATGTCCTGAGCTCAGGTGCCGAGAGCCACGCAGCGCCCGTCAAACCCCTCGAAGAAGTATGTTCGGGGGAACAGGCGTCTCCGCATGCAGGTCAGCATGTAGGCATTGTGCATCCGGTCCACCACGTCAAGCAGCTCCTCGCCCGGTCGCGCCCGGACACGGAGGATGAACATCCCCTCCTCCTCATCCTCAACCGTGAAGGGGTCCGCCTCGTTCAGCACGCCGTAATCCGGCTCCTCCGGGCGTGGACCCAACCACCACGGATCGATCGACCAGCCGAACAGCCCCCAGGTCTCGTATATGCCGACGGCGGGCAGGCCCACCGCCTCCGCTGCCTCGTCCTCGTCCCCGCGTTGAACCCATCCGCATCGTCCCGCCGTGTCGCTCATGACCGCCCCTCTAACTTAGGATAAGAAATACTATTTCAGTTCAAAAGCGCAAGCAATGATGCTATGCGAAAAGGAAATATGGAAAGGCCCTCACATGTCTCGCATCCCCCGTATGATCGCGCGCGCGCTCCGGCATGAGCCGGAGCTGCTCGGCCTGACCCTGGCGCCCGGAGGCTGGGTCGCGGTCAATGACCTGTTGCGCGGGCTCTCCGGCGTCGGTCGCCGTACCCGGCGCGACGAGCTCTACGCGATCGTCGCCGCCGACGAGAAGGGAAGGTTCACGCTGAGCCCGGACGGGCAGAGGATCCGGGCCGCCCAGGGGCACTCCGTCGAGGTGGACCTGCAGCTTGACCCGGTGACCCCGCCCGCGTTCCTCCTGCACGGGACCGCCACCCGCCACCTGGACGGGATCTTCCGGGAGGGGCTCCTCCCGGGCCGGCGTCAGCACGTGCATCTGTCCGAGACGGAGGAGACCGCGCTTAAGGTCGGATCCCGTCACGGGTCCGCGGTGATCTTCGAGGTGGACGCGGCGGGTCTTGCCGAGGCGGGGCACACCTTCTGGCGCGCGGATAACGGGGTCTGGCTGACCGGTCCGGTACCGGTCACGCATCTGCGACTGATCGGCTGATCAAATCTGCGAAACGAAAAAAAAGCTATTGATATTCGCAAACGGGTCGCTTAGCTTGTCAACTGTTGGGGCCGGAGCTCGGATGGCAGAGCAACGATCTCTAAAATCGGATGCGCGGGTTCGAACCCCGTCGGCCGCCACCAGAAAAAGGTCCGGGGATCCGGGACACGAAAAGGAAAAGCGATGTTGTAGACTGATGTACACCATGACCGGGACGCGGCCGACCTGCGGCTTTACGCGATCCTGCGAAGTGACATCCGGATGTCCGACGGAAAGGCGCATGCCCAGTCCGGACACGCATACACCGACGCGCTCCTTCACGCCCTCCAACATGACGACCCGAGAGCCATGGCCTATGCGGCCCTGCGCCCCGGGACGAAGGTCTGCCTGAACGGCGGATCTCACGCGGAGATGCTGCGTCTCCTGGACCGGCTCGCCGCGACCCCCCTGCCCTATGTAAAGATCGTCGACAGCGGCCATGTGGAGCTGCCCGATTTCGACGGCTCCCCGGTGCTGACCGCGATCGGGATCGGCCCGATCCGGCGCGCCGAGGCACCCCCTTTCCTCAAGAGGCTCCCGCTCTGGATCGGCCCCACCGCGGGCCGGCCGAATGCTCACGCGCCTGAGAACCCCACCCCTCAACGTGAACATCAAGATGGAGATGAGAGATGAGTATCGAGCTGAAACTGGACACAAACGCTGTCGATCGGCTGCTCGGGGATGACCCAAAGGTGCGGGTGGACCTACAGCAAGCGGTCGTAGCCAACATCGTGCGCCGGACCATGTCTAAGGATCTCGGAACGGATAACGCACGGCTGGTCAAGGCCGCCGTGGAGCGGGCGCACGCGGACCTGGTCCAGGAGGTGTCGCAGGAGGCGTTCCTGTCCGTCGCGGTCGACAAGGTGTTCCAGGACGTCTGGAGGCGCGAGATCCGCTCCGCTCAGTCGACCTCGGCCGCGTCTGTCAAAAAGGAGATGCGGGAACTGATCGACCAGCGGATCGGGGAGATCGTCCGCGAGCAGCTCCGGGAGATGACCGTTGAGCTGAGAGAGCTGACCGCGGCCCGGGTCGACCAGGCCCTGAAGGCGCATCTCAGTCAGGTCGAGCGACAGCTCGGCGATCTGACCCAGGCCTGGAAGGATGAGGCCCTCAGGGCCGTACAGGCCGATGTCGTGGGGCGCCTGAACGGCGCCCTGCAGGGGGCCCTCTAAGGGCTTTCCAACAAACCCGTCACGTCGATCCGGATCTCGGGACGACGGGACAAAATCTGTCCAACACATGAAAGGAACGGACATCATGACCAAGACCACCTTCACCCCGGTGACCCCGGAGCTGACCCCCTCGCAGATCCTGACCCTGTTTTACGGGTATCAGACCACCCTGCTGCGGGCCTGGGACCAGGGCGCGGACCCGGACACCTTCTTTGAGGGGGCCCTCTCGGTGTCGACCAAGGAGGACTATATCGCCCTGCGTCAGGAGCTGCGCTCGACCCTGCGCCAGCTCGGGGCCGTTCAGGTCGGGCTCGCGCGTCGCACCCGCACCCCGGGCGGGGACCCCGAAGCGCAGTCCTATCGCGGACAGCTGCGAGGGCTCATCACCGCGCTGATCGCGATCCGCCGCGCCGGTAAGGCCTGGTCCCGCGCCCAGGCGAAGGCGCCTGCGGCGGTGGCCGCCTGACACCGTCCTGGCCGGGGCGGGTGCGCCCCGCCTCGGCTTATGAAACGAGATCGTGCTTCCTTTTTCGCACTCCCCTCTATACGATCTGACGGAAAACAGATGGGACCGGAAAACATGTCAAAACGGAAAGTGAACCAGCTTCTGATCGGGGACACCCTGTATGATCTCACAGAGGCGTACCGGAACGGGGCCCGGGCCTGCCGGTCGGAGACCCCGTTCTGGGCGAACCCGCATCGGGACGGGTCCCAGCGTCACGCGGACTGGTCATACGGGCATGACAACGAGGCCGGAGGCCATCACCGGGTGAGCGTTACGCTCGACGTGATCGAGGCGAGGCCGGCCGGGCTGGAATTCACGGCTCCGGAGGAGGAGGGCCCCCTCTCAGATCCGGCCGTTCCGGCCTACAAGGCGTATACGACCGACTATGACGAGACGGTGAGGGCGTCGGACCTGCTCAACGCCATGTCGGATCGCCGGCCAGAGATACGTGATCTCATGAGGCGGTTCGGACCGGATCATGAAGGGACCTGGACAGGGACGGAAAGGGCCGCGGCGGCGGTTGCGATATCGGATCTCAAAGCAGGCCTTGAGGAGCGAGGTTCCGCGCGACCCATCTTGTTCCTGCTCGACAATTCCGGCTCGATGCGCGGCCGACAGACCGCCGCCCTGGTCGGAATCCTTGAACGGGTGGGGCCGTTGCTTGAGCAGAGCGGGGTCCCTTTTGAGGTTTTGGGGTTCACGACCCGGAGCTGGAAGGGGGGGCGGTCGCGGGAGCGGTGGATCAATGAGGGGCGCCCCGCAGATCCGGGTCGTCTATGTGACCTTCGCCACCTCGTCTACAAGTCGGCGGCGGACCCCTGGGACCCGGACCCGATGAGCCTGATGTTCGCGGAGGGTGTCCTGAAGGAGAACGTGGACGGTGAGGCGCTTTTGTGGGCCGCTGACCGGGCACGCGCCTTAGGGGGCGCCACCATCCTGCATGTTACGGACGGGACCCCGATGGATCAGTCCACGCTGGCTGCGAACCCGAGCGATTATCTTGAATGGCACCTTCAGGACGTGCGCAAAGAGATTAACCGGGACCCCGATGTGGGTCTTCTCACCATTCGGTTAACCCCTGATCTTGGTCAGATCGCCGAGCTCGTTTCAGGTGGGGTTTTAAGCCTTCTTGATGGCAACCCCACATATCATGCGGAGGAGGCCCCGGGCATGCCCTGATCAGGCCCCGGCATGGACCCGCCTGAGGGTGCGTACCAGCGCGTCCAGGTTGTCCGGCTCGGGGATACGGCGCCGCCCCATAGGGACGATGTCCCCCCTCTCCACGGACCTGACGTGATCCCGTAGCCGGGTGAGCGCCTCCCCTAAAATACGGCTCCGGTGCCCGACCTGCTGGATCATCAGGTAGGGGTTGTGCGTGTCCGAAACCACGGCGGCCTTACGGGTCGGGAACCCGCGCCTGCGAACTGACGGGTCCGGGCGGGGCCCTCTCCTCGCCGGGGCCGGGACCAGGTCCGGGCCGAGCGCCTCAAGCAGCCGCATAACGGTCTCATCCGTCTTCCGGATCCGGATCTCAGCCGGTGCGACCCCCTGAGATCCCCTGAGTTCGGCGGACGCCTCCCCGAGGGGGATAAGAACGGCGAGCCGGTCCATGAGGCGGGTGTCCGGATCCCCCACGCGGATCAGGTCGACCAGTCGGCCCAGTAGGAGACCGCTTATCTGGTCCAGCTGATCGGCCAGCTCATAGGGGTTTCGCAGGTCTGAGGCGAGGTCTGGGCGGTCCTCATCCGCCTGATCCGCGCCGATCCCTTTCGTGAGACCCCGGACCATCCGTTCAGTGGTGTCTGTTCTGAGCTGCTCAAGCAGGGCTGCGGCGCCGGCCCGTTCCGGGTCCCCCCCCTCACTTAGGAGCCGCCTCTCAGCGAGCCTAAGGGCGGTTTCTACGGGGCCTGACCTCCCCTTTACGAGAGGGATGAAGGCCCGGAGGGGTCTGTGATCCCGAATATCCCGGTGAGCCTGATCAAGAAGGTCGATCATCAGCCGCATGGTTGCCGCCCTCATTCTTCCGTCCGGGTGAGCAGGTGCCGGGTCGTAGATCTCCGACAGGGCCGCAGTGGCCACGAAAAGGTGCCCCCATGCGGCGGGCGGGACCGGCCAGCAGGCGTGGGCCAGCAGGTGCGCGAACGCGTCCTGATATGCCTGAGCCTCCACGGAGTCCTGGGCGTTGCTCCTACGGGTCATACGGGTCCTTTTTCTGGTGTTCGGCCTTGCTCGTATCAAGGACTTTTAGGATTTGGAACGTCTCATGAACGGTTAGTCCGCCCTTTTCAGCAGGCGCGCCTTCTCCCGGCCCCAGTCCCGCTTCGCCTCCGTCTCCCGCTTGTCGGCCCTTTTCTTCCCCTTGGCGGTCGCGATCAGGAGCTTCACCCGGCCCCGATCGTTGAAATAGAGCTTGAGCGGCACGATCGTCATCCCGTCCCGGGCAATGGCCGACCAGAGCCGGGACAGCTCCCGACGCGAGACCAGGAGCTTGCGGGGGCGTCGCATCTCATGCCCGAAAACGCCCGCCCCGAGAAGGGGGGAGATGTGCGCGTTAATCAGCCAGAGCTCGCCGTTCTCGACGGACACGTAAGACTCCGTGATGTTCGTCTGGCCGGTCCGGAGGGACTTCACCTCTGACCCGGTCAGGATCACCCCCGCCTCAAGGTCCTGCTCGATCGCGTAATGGTACCGGGCCTGCCGGTTCTCGGCGATCAGGCGGCTGTTCGGGTCTGCCTTGTTGCTCATCATGCCGACTCCTCGGAAAGTTTACTTTTTCGCACCCAGATAACCGCCCCGTCAGGACGGGCCTTCCGGGCGTACCCGAGCCGGTCCAGCAGGGTGCGCGCGGCGTAGAGGTCGGCGACCACGGAGGCCAGGGACCCGGCAACGTGTTCCGGCTCCTCGGCGATCATGGGGTAGTCCCGCCCCTTCGCGAGCCGCTCCGCGATCAGCTGCACATGACGGCTCGCCGGACAGGTGTTATCCGGGAACCGGCGGGTGCGTCCCAGACGGCGTAGGGCCCGGGTCAGATGCGCGTCAGCCCCCATCAGGCGGGCCGCTTCTCTGACGTGGACACCCCGGTCGACCCGAAGCCCCCCTCGCCCCGCTCGGTCTCGTCAAACGCGTCCGTTACTTCCCCGCGGAACGGGGTGACCTGCGCGAGCACGGCCTGAGCGATCCGGTCCCCCGTCCTGATCGTGAAGTTCTCCTCGCCGAGATTGATCAGGCTCACCTTGAGCGGGCCTCGGTAATCGCTATCGATCGTGCCCGGCGCGTTCAGGACCGTGACCCCGTGCTTGACGGCGAGACCTGAGCGGGGGCGGACCTGCACCTCGTACCCGTCGGGCGGCGCGATCTTCAGCCCGGTGTCCACGAGGAGGCGGGCGCCGGGCTTCATGATCTGGGCGGAGACCCCGTCGGGCATGACTGCGCTCAGGTCGGCCCCGGCTGAGCCGGATGTCTGAGGCGCAGGAAGGACGGCGTCCGGATGCGTCTTGATGAAGAGGATGACAGGATTGGACATTTTGAGATCCATATTATATTTCGATTTTCACGAATATGAGAAATAATTTCGCAAAAGGCAAGCACGTATGCTAGGCTCCAAGCCGACCAGCCCAATCCGTATTGCGCGGGGGGCGGCATGCTTGCGAAAAGGGAGATTGAAGTGAGGAAATTTGGACTTCTTGCCGGGCTTATGATGTCCGCCGCGCCGGTGTTCGGGGAGGTCCCGGTCCGGGCCGTGACCTTGTTCGAGGCGGGTCTGGCGGAGATCACTCGGATGAGTCAGGAGGCCCTGTTCATCTCTGACGGTCCGATCTTCGAGGCGTATGATCCCCATCTCACCCTGAGCATGCCTCAGGGGCAGGTGAACGACCTCCTGAAGAGCCTCCGGATCAGCGGTCAGGTCACCTCGGCCGAGATCCGGCTCGACGGGGTGGCCCCGGTCGAGGACGCGTTTTCCGGCCTGCCGGTTGGGCCCGAGGCCATAGGGGACCTGGCCGCCCTTCTCGGCGCGATTCCGGGTGCCCCCGTATCAGTGAGCGGTCCCG